>CENZ01204067.1_pt1 | contig 19562 bp, 9 predicted proteins | sample 361341 | NCBI WGS metagenome assembly CENZ01 (sample SAMEA2619782, study PRJEB7988) | marine metagenome | biome: marine biome (ENVO:00000447); feature: deep chlorophyll maximum layer (ENVO:xxxxxxxx); material: "saline water (ENVO:00002010), including plankton (ENVO:xxxxxxxx)" | depth 50 m
TGAACATCTTCGCCAGCAAGAAATTCCTTCTCAGTCATTTCTACCTGAATCTTATTAGGATTAGGGAAATCCTGAGTTATCGTCAATAGATAATTGCTATTATTATAAACAGTCTCTTTAATAGTTGTAGTAACTATACTAAACAACGTATTAATAGCAGATTCAACTTGAGCACACTGAGGAAGTGAATCAACAGTAATAGTAAGATCTCTATTAGCAGTTAATGAACTATGAACAATAGGCCATCTTTCTGGAATAGTTCTTGCTACATTAGCTTCAAATGTAGTTGGAGCTTGTACTGCATCCTCGATTAAAGTAACAAATGTATTAACAGCAGATTCTACAGCAGCACATTCATTAGATTCCTTAGTGATAGAAGGATCTTTAACTTGTGTCAAACCGTGAGATCCAACTGCATTAACAGTATTACTACGTATTACGTTTGCAAGAATAGTCTTTAAATGTCCCATTACATTCAAGACTTCTGGTATTTGGTGTTGAATATGCTCTAAATATCCACTTCTATCAATGAATAGATCAGCAGCATCCCATACCCTGTTGTTACCACCATACTTAAGGTTCCATACGATAGCCTTAAGAATGTCCTTAACGTCATCAACACAATCGCCAAGTGCATCGTGTGAAGAAGCACGAGGATAGGTATGGACAGTTTCGTGATTGTCCATTGAACAGGTCAATGAAAGAGCATCACGGAAGAATTTAAATCCAGTACCTCTAGACAATCTATGCTCTCCAATATCCATTATCAAATCACCTGTAATAGGATCATATCTACCTACAGTTGGTTCATATGCTAATGGAAGTGATTTACCTACAAATAATGTAATTGTACCAGCACCATCGTCTACTGATTGTAGACTTAAAGTTCTGCCATATACAGGATCAGTAGGTCTAGGATAAGAATGAGGAGTCTCATTTGCATCCATCTGACATCTCATCACAATAGCATTAGGATCTATTGTGATAGTATTAGAAGTAGTTAAACTATGTCCAGATCCAATTGTAAGAACAAGAATACCAGTATCAGGAGCAAATGTTGCATTAGTTGGAGTAAACTTAGCACCTGTATTAGCAGTAATTGAATTAGTTAATGCTCCATCAAATGTATGCTGATAATCACCACCTGTCAGAATTACTGCTCTCTTAACACTATTTTGTAATGAGCCTTGATATACGTGAGTAGTAACGTTACTTGAAGGTACTGTAGTATTAACTTGTACTTGGAATGTATCACTTGTCTTATTCATTACCTTCAACCAAGAACCAGACGCAGGATCTTTCTTGTGCTCAATACCATCAGTCATAGCCTGATTTGCTACGAAACTATGTGCTGTAGTGTTAGTAGAAGGAATAATATCTAATACAGTAACATCGAATGTTTGTCCTGAAGCATTAGAAATTTCTAACCACTTATTACTTGGGTAATCCGTGTACCTAGGATATGAGTGTTGTGTCTGATTCGTGTCTTCTGTACAAGTAAATGTAAGTGCACCATCTTTAAATCTAATCCAATCACCATCAGATAAGTTGTGTGTAACACCAACATCTACTGTTAGTACACCTGTACTACCATCATATTGAGTACCAGTACTAGCAGTAAAGGAATCAGTTATCGCTCTAGGATATGCGTGATCATCAGCCTGTCCATTTTCATCACAACGGAATATAACAGCACCGTCAGCAAATTGTACATAATCTCCATTATCAAACCCGTGACTGGTGATAGTAACTTCCATAATACCCGTTGATGGGGTATAAGTTGCATTAGTTGGTGTCTGACCTACCTGAGGTGAGAATAGATGAGGAGTTGTATTTGAAGATTTACCAACGTTTGTTACAATAACACCATCTTGCTTAACAATACCATTTACAAGAGCAGAAACAAATGTATGAACGGTCTCGTTAGTAGAAGGTAAAGTCTCTAAACATTGTATGTCAAAAGTATCAGGTGTAACATTTGATACAGATATCCACTTATCACTAATAGGATCTGTTGCCCTAGGATATGGGTGACTGGTTAAGTTACCATCTTCAGCACAAGTAAAGGTTAATGATCCATCTGTAATCTTAATCTTATCTCCAGTTGCTAAACCGTGACCTTGAGATGTAATGCATAAAGGACCAGCACCTTGGAATGTATGAGGAACATTATGGCTAATAACACCTTGACCACCATTAACATTAACAGTTACACTAGTATCATCTACTTTAAGGATTGGTAGAAATACATCATAAGCATAATCAGCACCATTAGTTGTAGCAGCACCTACTGCTCTAGGATATGTCTTAGTTTGAGTTACGCCATTAAACTCGCAACTGAATGATATTGAGTTGGCAGCGATCTTAATACTATCGTAAGTAGTAAGATTATGACCAGCACCTAAAGTTATTTGCATATCACCAGATGCAGGACTATACGCAGCATCTGATGGTGTAAATTGGAGAGTAGGTACTGTTAGAGTTACTATTCCAGTATCAGGAGCATATACAGCATTAGTAGCAGTAAGAGGAGTACCTTCATACTTGATATAAGCAGCATCATCATAATATGGATCAGCTATAGTACCAACACCAACTTCTATTGGTGCAGATGATCCTTGGAATGTATGAGTATAATTACCACCACTAATTACTGCACCAGTAGTAGCCTCAACAAATGTATGAGTAGAATTAACACTAATAGCACCTTGGCCACCATTAACGTTAAGTGTAATAGTAGTTCCAGTAACTGATGTAATCTCCAATGGAGTATCGTAAGCATAGTCAGAACCACTGGATGTCGCTGCTCCAGTTGCTCTTGGATATGTACTTTGACTAGTGGCTGATGCTATACCAACGTTACAAGAAACTGTAGTTCCTGTTACAGCAGTAATTGCTATTGCTTGGTTATATGCAGGGTCAGTCGTTCTTGGATATGGATGATCAGTAGCGTGATTATCTGCATCACAAGTAAAGGTTACCTTACCAGCACCAATTGTAATTGTGTCGCTAGTTGTGTAGCTATGACTACCGATAGTTAATTCTAATACACCTGTCGTTGGATCATAATCAGCATCAGTTATGTCTTCTTGAGTACCAGCAATCGTAACTGCATTTGTTACTGTACCACCGCTATAAATGTGAGTTCCAACAGCAGCAGGACACTCAAACTTTAATGAATCAGTAGCAAGTTTAATACTTGTACCTGTAGATAAATTATGAGAACCAATGGTTAGTACCATATCACCCAATGCAGGGTCATATGTAGCATTTGATACATCATAATTTACAATAGGTGATGCACCCACATCAATAGTAAATGTTCCACCTGACTGGTCTACAGATTTAATTTGAACTGTTTCACCACTAATAGGATCGGATGGACGTGGGTAGGTTTTATTACCAGAACCCATTGTACAACTGAATATTAATGAATTATCTGGGATTCTAACAAATTGACCAGTAGCGTAAGAATGAGCTCCAATATTCAATTCTAGAATACCTGTTGCTGGTGTATAACTAGCATCACTAACAGTTTGTAATGTACCAGTAGCCATTCTTGCTACTGCTTCTTCAGCAACAAAAGTCTTGTTATCTGATATTAGTTTTGCAGCATCAATAAAGGTATTTGCTACAGGGTTGTCGATATTGTAAGGATCAGCATATACACCAATTGAATTTTGTGTTGTTTCTACAAATGTATGTGCATAATTACCACCAGAAATAATAGCATCATTAGCAGCAGTAATAAATCTATGAGTGTAACCTCCACCACTAATTACTGCTCCAGGAAGTGATCCAAGATAGGTATGTGGAGTTACATTGGTAGAAGGAGCTGTATTCAATACGTTAATGGTAATAGTACCAGCACCTTGATCAGAGGCCTTGATATTAATTGCAGTATCGTGGAATGGATCTTTCTTCTTACTGATACCATCAGCAACTGCTGAAACAAATACGTGAGTATTAGTATTTGTGGAAGGAATTGCATCTAAAACAGTAATTTCAAATACTGTAGTATCAGCCTGAGTATTAGAAACCTTTAACCATCTATCGTGTGGATAATCCGTTTCTCTAGGATATGTTTTTGTCTGACCACCAGATGCAGCACCAACATTAACTGTGATAGTACCAGCACCTTGATCTACAGCATCAATTGCAATTGCTGTATTATAAGCAGGATCTCCAATACGAGGATATGTGTGAGTAGTAGCATTACTGTCTGCATCACAAGTAAATGCTATAGCGTTTGCAGCAATTAATACAGTATCGCTGGTTGATAGAGTATGAGTTCCAATTGTAAGAACCATTTCTCCATTAGAAGAATTATAATTTGCACCAATGACATTGTAGTTAGTTCCACCAGAAGAAAGTGCATCAATAGCAGTTCCACCAACATATGTGTGGTTTGTAGTACCATAATCACAACTAAGTGATAATGAACCATCAGCAAATTTAATCCAATCACCATCTACTAATCCGTGGTCACCAGTTGTGGTAACACTCATAATACCTGTTGTTGGATTATATGTTGTGCCAGTAGTTGCGGTTAATGGAATTGTAGCTGTTCTAGGATATGAATATGTTCCACTACCTTCTGTACAACTAAAGGTTATAGAAGCATCCCTTAACTTAATACTTTCGTTTGTGTTTAAACTATGTGTACCAATAGTTAGAACCATATCACCCGTCTGAGGGTCATATTGAGCATCACTAACATTATGATTTACTAAAGGAGAAGAACCAACTTGAAGTGTAATCTTACCCTTTTCTAACTCGATAGCATTAGGTACTGAACTTACGTAAGTGTGTGCATCAGTGTTAGTAGAAGGAATTGTATCTAATACTGATATATCAAATGTATTAGTTTGTACATTTGAAATTGGCATAAACTTACCACTGATAGCATCAGTAGAACGAGGATATGCGGAACCAGGAGAACTTACACCAACGTTAACTGTAATAGTTGTACTACCTACTGCTTTAATTCCAATTGCTTTGTTGTATACAGGATCAGTAGAACGTGGATATGAATGATCAGAACCAAAGTTGTCTAGATCACATTGGAAAGTTAATGATCCAGCAGCAATAGTAATTGTATCTACAAGTGTAAGATTATGTCCAGCACCAATAGTTAATATTAAATCACCAGTGCTAGGAGTATACTGAGCATTGGTGACATTCATCTGTGAACCACCTGTGACAGTTATAGCATTGGTTGCAGTTCCACCTGTATAGTTGTGAGTTCCACCACCATAGGTGCAACTAAAGGTTATTCCACCATCAGCAATCTTAACTTTATCTCCATTCTCAAATCCGTGATCTGGAACGGTGACAGTCATAATACCTGTAGTACCACTATAAGTTGCACCAGTAGCAGTATGGAAAGTAGATCCAGTACTTACAATATTAACAGCAGTATCATAGTAAGGATCTGTTGTTCTAGGATAAGTCTTGACTGTGGCCTGATCATCCATCTCACAACTGAATGATAGTGAGTTGGGAGCAATCTTAACAGCAGTATTTGGTTTAAGATTATGAGATCCAATAACTAATTCTAATAAACCTGTAACAGGATCATAGGAACCATCAGTAGGAGTATGAGTAATATTAGTTGTAGCACCTACATTAACAGTAACATCATCACCTGTTACATTTGTAATGGCCAAAGTTGACCTGTAAGCAGGATCACCCTGTCTTGGATAAGTCTTATCGCCAGTTCCCATTGTGCAACTAAATTTTAGTGCATTATCAGCAATGGTTATGAAATCTTCTGTAGTAAGCTCGTGATTTGGTATAGTTAGTACAAATGTACCATTAGCAGGAGTATATACTGCATTAGAAGGTGTTAAACTGAAGTTAGATGTTGCTGCTCTCTGATAATCATATAGATTGTCTATACCGAACTTATTACGTACTGCAAGGATAGTCATATCCTTAAGATACTTCATAGCCCATAAAGTTGCTTCTACTTCACCCTCAATATGTTTAATATCGGAATTAGGATCTGAAGGATCTAGTAGATACTCTTTAGCAGCATCAAATGTATTACTATTACCACCTTGGATAAGGTCATCTGACATTGCCCTAAGAACAGACTTAAGGTCAACAATACACTGATTTCTACCTAGACCAGGATATTGGAAATATTCGGGTTTAAATTTACTAGTATCATCTAATATACCAACTGATTCTTCTGCTAGTACAGAAGCATTGTCTTTAATGATATTAGCAGCATCTAGGTACTTGTTACCTCGGAAATACCTCTTAGCAACAATTTCACCTCTTGCTCCAGAAGTTTGGCCAACAACAAAGTCATTTACCAACCAATTGGTTGCATCACCAATATCTAATTCTACAATCTTACCAACTTGTCTTGGTGCTTCACTAAAGGTAATCTTACTAGTACCAATACCACCTGGTGTTAAAGTAAAGGCAACATCGGGTTCCTGAATAACACCATCTAAAGAAACGTATAAATGATCATTTTCGGTAATAGTAATACCAAGATCAAATTCTTTAGTGGTACCATCAAATTGAGAAGTGATATTAGTCGCTTCTAACATCCATTCAGCATTATTAGTATCATCCTGGAATTTCATTGACTTTCCGTAGAAAGTCACACCAGGAACAGCAATACCAGTACGATCATCAATATATGGTCCTAATGGGGGTGAAGCAAATGTTATTGTTGATCCGCTAATTGTATAAGCAGTATCAGGATCTTGTAAAACACCATCTAATGTAACAATTAATTGTCTCGCATTATATGGAGATAGTACTTCGTTTATATCTTTCTTGAATAATGTAAATTGAGTCGTACCAGTAATTTCACCATTAGCCTGAAAAGCACCATCAAATTCTGGTGATAGATCTAAGTCAAATACTTCAATTTCAACGTTATTTTGCTCACTATAGTTAATAGTTCCCTTACCACGTTGTTTCGACATAGAATCGACTCTAACGTGGGATTGAGTAATTTTTCTTGACTTATGAGAACAAGTAACACCCAAAACGCCTGGTTCTAGGATACTAAGAACAGCACCGAAGCCATTATCTTTAATACCCGATTGTGGAGTGTCAATGGTCTCTGGTTGCGTTCCATCACCTTCAGATTCAATTAAGACCTCTCCAAAGAGGTTAAATCCAGCAGGATGGGTAAAACGCTTAACAAAGTCTCTCCAGTCGTTAATAGAGATTGTAGACTTAACTACGTAAGAATAATCTTGATAATAGACTCCATCTTGGACTTTTTGCGAAACAGCACTTAATTTACTTCTATCACTCGAATATGAACCAACTGAAGTACTTGTAGGCCCAATTTCGGGAACAATGTCTGCTACAAAGATTTTTTGAATACTTGCATAACTACGAAGTGTTTCACCGTAGATTTGATACCTAGAATCGAAATTTCCGTAAATACCCTTCAAACGAAGAATATTAATACCGTCAACCCAATAATCGACTCTACCAGAAGCAATTACGTCTCCACCTAGGTTTCTTTGCGTAATTAGCTCTCCATTCAAGAATGCCTTATCTGGCATATTGTTTAGAGTCATTACAATAGGTGGATTGACTTGAGGAGTCAATGTTGGGTCATTATTGAAGTCTTTACCCGAAGAAATAATTTCTAGGGTTGCTAACTTACCAATATCGTCTCCGTGAGCAAATAACTTGACATCAGACTCATAAAGACGTAAAGTAGTTGTATCAGGGTAATCAATACCTTCAACTGTAGGAATAATACGGCCTACACTTCCATCTGGTCTTAATTCAACATTAAACTTGGCATTTGCTCCATTTCCAATATTTTCAAGCAGAACAATGGGTTTTGAGTAATTTAATCCAGTATCAGTAACTGTAACAGATACAATTCTACCATCGATGATATTTGGAGTAAAAGCACCTCTAAAACGCTTATTTAAGAAGACACCAGGAACTAAAGGTGGCATCGTATAGTTTTTACCACCACTAATGACTTTAACCCTCTTAATCGCTCCTACAGCGTATAGAGAGTCCGTATAATACTGAACGTTCGTAAATCCTTCATTTTGAGGAGTAGTAGTAAGCCTATAAGCAAACTCCATCTCATATCCATAAAATACAGGGTGTTTACCTGCAAATGGGTCTTCTACAAGAGTAAAGAACTGTTCCTCACTATCAACCTTATCAGCTACCTCTCCATAGTAAATTTTAGGAGGAATATCTAGTACAGGTGTACTATTCCAAGTAGATCCATCTATAGGTATGCCATATCCTAATTGGAATGTAGTAAACGATCCAGTAGCACCTGGCTTAGTCTCTGATTCAAAAGCTTGTAGTAAATCTGTAGTTTTATAGACATTCTCATAGAATTTAAGATTTCTATTGAGTAAAGAGGTATCGCTAGTGTCAAATAAGTAACGATACGTTCTTTGAATATCTAATGTGATGTTTCTATTCCATTCTGTCTCTCCATCCTTTTTAAACCTAAATTTCAAAGAAGTATCTGGAGCACTGGCTATAGAAACCTGTTTAGCAGGAGTACTACCATCTAAAAATGTAGATGATGTAGTAATTACTGTATCACTTTCATTTTGGTAATAAACAGTAAGGTCTTGAGTCTCAGAATTGTAAGAATCTACAAATGCGGTATTTCCACCAAAGGATATACTAGCATCTTTCGTAAACCTATAAACATTAGATACTAATGTTACAGATACACCTTCTATATGATCTTCTGCTTCAGATCCATTGACACCACGTCCTACAGTTAATTCGTTACCTGAAACACTAACAACTTCACAGAATTCATCAGTAATCTGAACTATATCACCTGTTGAAAAACCAGTTGCACTAGTAGTTAATATGACAGTATCGGCTTTGGCACAACCAGCAGCATCGACAAAGAATGAGCAATCTTGACTATTAACATTACCACCTAGTAAACTAGATTGTATAGTTAAGATATTTCCGTAATTATACCCATCACCTTTATTTGCTATAATAAATGACTCTACGTGGCCACCAGCATTTGTAGTAAGGGTAATTGTTGCACCTTGACCAGTACCAGAAATATTATTAAGGGTAAGTCCAGCAAAAGTAGTTGATGGAGTAAATCCACTACCAGCATTAACCGTGGTCAATCTAGCTATCCCAGATCCATTGATATCAGTGACTTTTGTGGGTGCGGTTAATTTAAGTGTGTTATATTTCTTAGTTTCTACATAATACTTCTGTGTAGAAATACTAGAATCGGGTTGAACGGTAACAATAACATCATCACCAACTGCTAAACCGTGTCTCTTAGTAGCAGTTTTAAGAACAGCAATATTATCTTCTACATCAAGTAATGTAAATTCTTTAGATAAAGCTCTAACATTTACAATAGTTGCTGAATCTTCACCAATAGCACAACCATTACCATTAGCAAAGAATCCAAGTTTATTGTAAGATGTGCTAGGAATAGTAACAGTATTACCATCCTCAACAGTAGTTAATAAATCTGGGTTAGCATTCTGCAATTCTACAATAACAGTATTTTTATCAAATACGTTTCGTAAGACCTTACCAATAGCAGCTTCGTGTGATACACCACCATCATTAACAGCATAAACAATAAAAGATCCAACATCTGCTACAATAGTATCATCAAAGGTTATATTGTAAATTTCTGTAGTTGAACCGATTGGATCAAATTTATTAAACGTTCCTGTAACGTTTTTAACTACAAATTTATTATCTTCTTCAATCTTACCTATAACCGTTCCTGTAGCACCGCTATTATCCTGTGTGAGGACAGTATTATGGTTTAGGTATACATTATCATTACAAGTAAGATAAAGGTTCTTAGGAGTGTTACAAGACAAAGATGCAACTTCCTGACCTTGAATTTGGTCTACAGCAGCAAATAATCCATCTCCGTTATCATTAATGGAATTATCGATGTATAGAACATCTTCATTTGTAAAATTGTAAGAAGACTGATGAACTTCAACATTTGTGATTGGCCCATACTCAATACCACTAACTCTAGAAGTTAATAGTTCTCCTGTCTTATCATTTGCACTAACAGTCCTTCTACGGACTCCATTTGGTAAAAATGCTTGTCTGGACTTAGGTTTCCAGTTTTCTTCTATAGGAACGTTATAAAATGCCTCACCGACTGTATATGGGAAGGTAGGTGCTTCCGTATCATCGGTAGTCATAAAATATGCATACACACCATTGGGAAATTCGGGTGTTGTGCAAAAACGTCCATTATTAGCATCTAGATCACCTAAACGCTCTTCAAATTCATAATCATTAGTAAAACGACCTAATGAGTATGATGTTGTGCTTGGTGCATCGGATATTCTGCTTGTTTTAAGTTTCCAGCTGGATCCCATCCTTTTTATGGTAGGATTAGCAGCAGTAACATCTTGATAAGCATTTTCATACCCAAAACTGCCATATATGGGATTTCCGTCATAAGCCCACCCTAATATTGGAGAATGACTCTTATTTGATAAAGGGTTACCCTGACCATCGACATTATCTATTCTTTGTACCTTTAAAGAAGAAGGAGCAATAATATGACCATATGCATAACCATAATTAGGGTCATTAGAGTTTTCTACGATACCAGAAGCATTTCCATTATCAACTGACATCTCCAAGTATCTGTTATACTGCCATCTAGTCAAAACAGCAGTTGCAGATGCCATTCTAGACTTAGGAACTAATGTGACAGTTGTAGAACTGTCCACATAGTCAAAACCACCAGATTGCTTAGTGAATCCAGTAATCTTACCTGTTGTGGCATCTATTTGGCAGGTAAAGAATGCACCACCACCTTTTCCACTAGCATCGTAGATAAAAACGTCTGGTGCCTCTGTATAATCAGAACCAGCATCAATTATTTGTGCTTGAGAATTAACAGAGAGATAAATGTTGGCTATTTCACCTTGTTGGATCAAAACAGTGAATTGACCTCCTGATCCACTAGTAAATGTGACAGATGGAGCACTGGTATACCCAGATCCAGGATTTGTAACATTAACATTAGTAATTTCACCTAATCCATTGATTTCAGCAATTGCAGTTGCACCACCTTCAATATTAACAGTAGGTGGAACACTATAATTCCTTCCTGGATCAGTAATAGTAATTTTTTCGAGTGAACCGTAATCTAAACCTCTTTCTGACTTATGATTGAGTATAGGAACACCATTAACCAAAACACCAATCTCTTTTGAGGTCGTAATATTCTTAGAACTAGCTTCTATTGGTTTTCTAGGTAAAATCTTAAGATATTCTTGATCTTGAGGTGTTTCAATGTTATCAAACGGGCCAATAGCATAAGATGGGAATCCAGAAGACGCAATATAGTAATTTTCAGCATCTCTATAGATTGCAGAGACATCTGAAAGAAGTTTATCCTTAATATTGTTAGTTCCTACGTTACTTGGGTCAGAACCAATTAATTTTGAGAAATTTTCATTAATAATCCATTCGTTAGATAATGGTAAGTCATCAGAAAATCCAGATGACCTAAATTCAACCATATTGTTGAAATTAACGTATGGAATACCACCACTAGATACATCAAAGTAGTTATCTGCGGTTTCATCATACTCCAGACCAGCACTTGCTTCTGGTTCGATACCTTTAGACCTTAATCCAGATACAAGACCGTATATACGAAGATGCACTTCACCAGAAACCCCATTTTCGTTCCAATGACCAACTAAGTTGTTTTTGGTAAAGACTCTAACTAATTTCTTATGTGTATACTCCTGTTTGTTCTGACTATTAACAGCATCCCTCTCTTTTATAATAAATTGAGTTGCAGTTTTGCTACTATAGGTAATTTCTTCAATTCCTATGATAACTCGACCATCTCTTTCTGGAAAACCAATAGTAGAGAAGACATCTATACGATCTCCAGGTCCAGCACTGCTAGAAAGTTCATTCATTAAGAATGTACGTCTTGCTATGGCAAATTCACCTTCTTTAGAACCAGGTGAGATAGTTAAAGTGTACTGTAGACTACCTTGATAAGGTTCACCGACTATATTGTCGATAATTGCATTCGCAGCAGTCAATTCTGGGTTGTATGGATCTGGACTCTGTACTACAGGGTTACCAACAACCTTTCTAATGTCACCAGATATAGCTTCTACAACTAAAAGTTCTTTATTGTTCCATCCAGACTCAGATGCCTTATAAACATTCTCTTTTGGATAGATGATGTCAGGTTTGACACTAAACAGCATCTGGAAAATGAACTCCAATGACTGTGGTGTACCTTTGACGTTATAAAAGTCCTTTATCCTTTTAACTAAGAGGTTCTTATTCGTTTGATCTCTAAGATAAGGATATGGGAAACCACTAGTATACTGTTCTTCGTAATTCTTGATTAAAGCAGCCAATAGAAGGTTGCTTAGGTTGTTAACAACAGCATATTGCTTATGTACAGCAGCTGCAGAGTCAACAAATTTAATATCGTTGTATAAATCGCCAAGTTCTGTCTTTGCACTATAACCACGAATACAATTTTTAAATTGAGTCTGGGTTTTAGACGTATATAAGAAGATTTCCTGATCGATCATTATCATCCCATTACTATTTGGGAATCCATCAGTATTATCTACTGTAATATCAATATTATCAGTACCAAGTGTTATTTCTACTTCTAAACTTGCTGTCTTAACAAGAATCTCAGGTGAGAATGTATCTACATCAAGATATTTCTCAAAATTATTAATTACATCTTGTGGACCTTCACTTATAGACAAGGCCTCATAGTATTTCGACAGAAAATTCGTTACGAGGGGGTAATCCTCGACAATGAAATCTGGTAACTGACTTTCAATCAGTGCTGCTAAACTTGGACCCGCCATTTATCAGATTAGTGCTTCTTGGGTGATCAGGAATACGCTAGATTGCAAATCTAAACTTAGATATGCCTCACGATAAGCGTAAATATCTTTATTGGAAGGAGTAACACGAAGTTCGATCCTTTCATCATCATAAGTTCCTTTGATTATATTTAACCGATTCAACATTACCTCTCCTTTCTCATAATCTATTGTTCCTTGCTGTGAATTAAGGATAAATCGGTTTTGAGTAGTAGAATCGATTTTATAAAGGTAAACATTACCTACTTGATCATCGGCCAAGTAAACAACATCAGCAGGATAGTCTGCAACAACAAACCCACTACTTTGAACAGCAGATGCTGTACATCCACTCTTCACTACATTTTGATAACAGACTTCATATTGAGTAATTGTATTTAATACTGGTGTAAAATCCTTCCTTAATTTAATACTAGTCTCATTGGAAGTGATTGCGTCATCTGTAGCATCAATTATACCAACAATACGACTGTATTTAAACCTACCATTAAATTTTTCTAGATCTGATGTAGATCTATACTTAGTAAGTGAAGATACAACTGCTGCTTTCAACTCTGATTCATTTAAAGTCGTTTTAGACTTGTTGTAGTATACGTTTGATTGTAATTCAACGTATGTAATCGAAGGATCGATAATTTCAGGTGTAACTGAAACTACAGCATACTTTTTAAGATCGGTAGAAATTAAATTTTTAGTATACTGTGATAATTTAGCAGAATAAGACGGTTTTATTACGATTTTGACTTTACCGTATTCTGGTGGGCTAGCGTCTTCTCCACCATAACAAACGATGTCAGCAATTGCAGGGAAAATACGACGGATAATGGATTCGTAGTCGTCTGCTGTAACTGCTCTATTTTGTGCGTTAAAAAACTTCGGAGCATTTCTTTTGACAGAATCAATTGACTCAAGAGTTTCTCCTCCAGATGCTGCTGTAGTGGTTACTAATGAAACTGTTGGTGCATAATCACTAGCACCAGTGCTATCTTCTAATACAGCACCGTATGAGAAGACTTTAGCGTTATTTGCAGCATCACCATTAGTTGTGATATATGATACTTCAATATAATTGTTTGTGTCTAATTTTGAACCTAATATGCCATCACCAAAGATAATCTCGTAACGTTCATCTTCACCTTCTTGTAAGAAGTATACTTGTGATGTACCGTCATATCCAATAATATTATCTGCTAGGCGATACTCAACCACACTAGTACTACTAAATGTTGGTCTAATAGTAACTTTGAGAGAACTTGTATCGATTCCTGGATTCTGAAGGATAAACCTTTGGGGAACCCCTGCATTGAATGTGAAAGTTTCAAGAACATAATTTCCTTCCTTTATTTCTACACCACTAAAATTAGCAATACTCTGAGTATTCAATCCAACAACATAATCTTTAGCAGTAATGAAAGAGTATGTGGTACCATTGATTCTGGTAAGAAATTGTGATCCTCTAGGAAGTTTAACAATCTCTGGAATATTTTGCTGAGTACTAAAATCAGCAGCAATATCAATAACTGCTGTTGGAGACACAGATGACTTGGGAAGATACCCTATTTGCTTGGCCAGAGACACCACATTGTCCCTGAGGGTCGCTGATTCGAGGAACGCCTCATTTACTACCATATTGGCGTTAAACGCCGTGTAGTACGTGTTATACGCTAATACATCTAATAAGGTAGAAAGAGTCGAACCTTCAAAATCGTAATCAGTGAAATCACTATTACTACGCAGGTATTCCTTCAGAGAGGATTTAATCTCTGTAAAGTCTAAATTGGCAACTTGAACGTAAGACATTTATCGGGTTCTTTCTAGAAAGAATTCTACATCACGAACTTGGACATCAGTAGGTATACCAATAATCTCAAACGAAATAGAGCATTCAAAACCGTTACCGTCATAATCAGCATCTACATCACAACGAAGTAGATTGATTCTTGGTTCGTATTTGTTTATTACATATTCAATCTCTTCCTTTAAAAGAGATGCAGTCGCAGCATCAAGAGGTTCAAATAACAAATCTGCAACATTACTACCTAGATCAGGCTTGAAGAATCTTTCTCCCTTCCTGGTCATCACAATATTATATAACGCTCTTTTAACCGCATCTTCATCGGTGGTTATAAGAACGTCTTCTGTAACTGGGTTCATACCCATTGAAATGGATAGATCCTTGAAGTCTACCTTTGTAGGCATCTACAAAATTACTAGTTCGTCACTTTATTTAGCGACTTCGTAAAAGGTATACTTCAAAAACAACTCTTCTCCCTTTTTAATGGGTCTAATAGTACGCATATGATATATCTTACCCCATTCTTCTTCTTCAAATACTTTAACGCAATTAGGAGTTTCACTGTGGTTAACAAACCCACCTAAAGGGGTTCTCATAATATCTTCATCAACCACAACGTGTGATATACCCAGATAAACATCATCGGGTATATCCTCCGTAGCAAATAGTCCCTGTCCAGCGACAGGGCTATCTTTTACGTGTATACATTTGGGTAATGCTTGGTATGTCACCTAAATTCCCCAATTTTACAAAGTTTAGCATCAACAGATTCAGGAGTAGCCTGAACTCTATACACCACATTATCTCTTTTGGAGAGTATTGTCAAGAGTTCTGCTACCTTGTTCCACATATTGCTGTAGTTCATCTCTTCCCTTGACCTCTGTACGGTTTACGTGCCTTATTACGTGAAGTAGCAGAATACTTAGTGTGAGCACCAGAGCCTTGACTGGTCTTTTTAGGGGTCGGTTCAATTTTGTCTGAGTTGTTTGAATAAAGTGCCATTAGTTAGAGCAATCGGTTACAGAGTTATCACCAGGTGATTGAGTTCCTGAACCACCACTTCCTCCAATAGAAGGAATTTTTAAGATGGGGAAGGATCCCAGTCCACCCATTGTAGCAGCAATATCCTTTAATTTGTCAGATGAGCTACCACCTTTACATAATATCACAGTAGGGGCACCTACCGCAACCTTTGATCCGCAAGTGATTGCCGTACCTATCTTAGCAGGGGGGAGTCCAGTTGCACAAATCTTAGGTCCAATCTTCGCCATTACAGCATCTGTTTCCTTATCTCCTGATTTGGGCACCTTTTGAGGGACAGATGGAGACCCTACTCCGCAATCAACGGTAGCACAACCAACCCCAACAGTGCCTGGATGGCACGCAGGGTTCTTTCCACACGGTTTACAGTGTGTAAGACGCACTTGTGTACTCACAAGAGGTGGAATTTTAGTTACTAGGACACTTGTAACGGGTGAAGGGGCATATCCAGCTGGTGGCCAGCATCCGTGACCCGTACAAACACCTGTAGATAGTCCAAAAGCAGACATTATATGTAAATATGCAAGAAAGTATGGTCATTCCGCAAGTGTTGCTTGCCAACTGTCTGTTTGCGGTTCCTTAATAAGTTATTTAGAGTGACACTTCCGTCTTCATTGAGTGTTTTTCCGTCATAAAACGCAATTTCACGTGATTCTTCGTAAATAAAGGAGCTTCCAGTCTCCGCTTGGAGGAAAAGACGGGAATATGCGGTTGCTTGTATGCTTGTAGACGCTTTAAATGACAAATTAACCTGCGTTCCAGTGTAATTTGCAGCATCTTCCATTTGAATTGCCGTTTTTGTGTTCAATTGGTACGTACCAGACGCAACATTACCACTTACAGTGATAGTATTATTACCTAGATCGACTGATTGGACGGAAATTACCGTATCAAGACCCTCTACAATCATTCCAACCACAATATCATCAAGATCAAAGTCCGTAGTTGCGTAATTATTGAAGCCTGTTACCGTTAATACACTAGTACCATCCGCAGTACAATTAAAATCAACCGCAGGTATAAGTCTAGTAACGCTATTAGTGTCTAGATTACCATTTGCATCCTCTATTACTATACCTCTATAGAGTAGAGAGTAGTCATCAGCAGTATTCATATTGACATTTGTGATGAAAGTACTTCCTATTGTGGTGTCTGCTGCTCCCAATAACTCAACGTCAGGGGCAGAGACGGTAATAATAGGTGACTGAATGTATCCACTACCACCATTTGTGATCTTATAGCCGTAAATACGACCTCCAGTCACTACTGCTTCTGCTGTTGCTTGAACACCACCCTGCAAATCTGGTGCACTTAGGGTAACAGTAGGGGCATTCATATACCCTAGACCTGGATTTAATGCGGTAATGTCACTGATTCCTTGTCCTGCATAGTCATAGTTGTTCAATTCAACGTATCCAAAGTCAGGAAAGGTCGCTGCATCGTAGTCAAATATCTTTATACTAGTGTCAGAGGTGTTTACGAACTCTTTTACCTGTGCTATTTTTACGTCATTATATGGATTTCCCTGTCTTTCAACACTTTCTGCCAATAAATCACGGTAAGTTGACCAATTTGAGTTAATTTCTAGGTCAATATTGTAAGTATGGGTCTCTTCTAGTCCAGCATTAGTCCCTAATATGTCATCGCAGAACCAACCACCAACAATTGTGATAGGAAATGTCTGTCTTCCCATCTGATGAGGGATATATTCGTAAATATTCCACTTAATTCTTGGCCCAGCAGGAGGTACTGCCCTAAAAGAATGAGTTGACCACTCTTGCATCTTTTCAACATACCAATTAGAAGGTATAATCGTTGGTTGTTGCTCATTCATTGCATCTGTAACCTCTGCCATACCTATTGCCATATCAATAGGATCAGTCATCTCACAATTCCACGTACGCATCTCTCTCCACGCTTCTGCTGTATCTGTTGCTGTCTCTAATGCAGTATCTGTTATTACTACGTCAGTCTCTTCTGCACCATCGATGATATAACTTGTGTGTTTTACTAGATCAGCAGGTTCACTTAAACCTTCTGTAAGAGCAGCATAGTTCTCCATACTACCAAAAGGTGATCCACTACCACAACCAGAGGTTGCTGCTTCAAAGAACTTATCCCAATTCGCTTCCATTTTCTCTTGAAGTCCTGTATGCTTCCAGTTCTTTAATTGAATAGGATCTCCATTGTCATCTTCTCCTAACAATGGCACCTTTACATAGACTCCTGTATCAGCATTAATAGGCCACGTGCTTTCCCTAGTACAGGTAACTGTTGTCTTTCCCCAATTATCTTTTGATGATGTATCTCTGAAATTCTTTAACCACCCTTTACTTTCACAACTAGCAAAACCAAATTGCTCATCCCATCCTGCTGTACCTTCTACAGTACCATCAGTAGACATATCACCTATAGGTCCACAAACGTCTACAAGGGTATCGCACTTGGGACTTAGGTATTTGGTATAGGAAACCTTCTTAGGATAGGCATAGAACCCGCTAATCGTCGCTACGGCAACTTCTGTGTTGACACTAGTAGGTGGAACAGTATTAATTGTTGTACTACCAGGTGAATCGTACCACCCTGCCACGCAATCGGCGGTCGCCCCCGTTTGAGACCCTGTTACTGTCTGATTAGGAAAGTTACCAGAGGGATTATCAAGTTCTATTATGTCTAACCCGTTTGTCTCTCGAAAATTATGCCACTCCTTCACAGTACCCGTAGCACCGTTCGCTGCTGATACTGTCTCTCCTACCTTAAACTCTCCTGTAGCATTACGCACTGATATTCGCTCAGTCGTGCTATCGCAGATCCACAACGAAAAGTATTGCTCTTCTCCAGTAATCCTTACTGAACCTGCTGCATAGTTATCACATAATCCGTCAGTACAGGTGACGTTATTCAAGCTAAAGACAAACTCAAAATAATTCTCATCATCAATACCTCCCAACACATTGTCATCAGGATCCATAGGGTCATACACAAATGGTGACCCATACGGTGAAGATATATTTAAACCTACCTGTTCAAAGTTACAGCTCAATATCTTGCCTTAGTTCTATTGTATTTAACCTATTTTCAACTGCATTTAGATATGCTGCCAGTTCCATATGCTCTATGGAACCAGGAGGCTTATACATTACCTTTGCAATTGGTCTCTGAGATAACTCCTCAACCTTCTGTTCGAGTGTCAGGATTTTCTCTTCTAACGCTTCAAGGGGTGATTTTTTCGACTCTGGCATCGGGGGATCCTTCTTTTAGTTTTTCCAACTCTTTCTCAGCAGTCGCTGTGGAGCGAAATTTGTGAGCATCACTGGACGTACTTGTCCAAATACTGTCTTGCCTCCAGTATACCACACCCGAAGATAATTTGCTACCTCTGTGTTCTCTAGAGACGACGTAGAATGGTTTCTTGGCCATAATGGAAAAATTCTATAAGAGAAAAAATTTCTCAAAAAAATATTTAGCTCACTCGTTTGGTTCGTTATAGATTAGGCATTGCGAATTCTCATATAAAAAACCCCCCATCGGTTAACTGTCGATGGAGGGCGTGTAGGTCAGTAGAGTTTAATCTCTGCTTTGCAATTAATTGAGTTTAATTGCTTTATCATTCTTAGTGCTTTCTCATAAGTTGCAAAACTCATAAATCTGCACTTTTGGTCTTCGGGTGTCCAGAATCTGATGCTTGTGTTCATTAGGTCTAGTTATGAAGAGTGAATGCTCTACCTTGTGAAAGTAGAGATATGAATGGTTTGTCCATTTCTTATAGATGCCCCATTTCTTGTCTTTGAAGTTCATTGGCAATAACTGGGGTCAACCTGACAGAATTGGTCTTGTCTCTGATC
>CENZ01031676.1_pt1 | contig 19517 bp, 4 predicted proteins | sample 361341 | NCBI WGS metagenome assembly CENZ01 (sample SAMEA2619782, study PRJEB7988) | marine metagenome | biome: marine biome (ENVO:00000447); feature: deep chlorophyll maximum layer (ENVO:xxxxxxxx); material: "saline water (ENVO:00002010), including plankton (ENVO:xxxxxxxx)" | depth 50 m
AGTGGTGCACATCATTTGAAAGGTGGTAGGATTGATCTAAACTCAGGAAGTAGAAGTAATGAAGGCTGGGGTTGCAGTTGGTTAACACCAGATCATCAAAACGTAGCAATTATTGTTACAGATGCTAAAGACATAGATATAGAAAAACCAATCAAAGAAGGTGGAGAACCAAACACACTGGATGTCAGAACAACAGTATCTGACTTTGTTACCCATGAGCCATATGCAAGACAAAGCAGTCAAGAACGTAAGAAAAAATATATTAGCGGTGTGCTAGAAAAAATTAAAGAAAATAATCCAGATATATCGTCGGCAAAAATAAAAGAAATAAAAGAAACATTAATGGCAAACAAAACAATATCCGGAGTAGCATCTCAGGTTAAAAAACTTGTGTCATTAAATGATGAGGTAAATTTAAAAGTTGCAGACATCACTGAAATAGTCGATACCGCAAAAAATATTGAATCAATAATTAAACAAGAATCACTATCTTTTGTGCAAGGTATAACATCAGGCAACATTACTGAAAGTGTGGCCCAGATAAAACAATATGCCAATATTGCAGAAAACTTCTTTTTAGGATCTAAAACTGGACCGGCGAATATGTACAGAAATCCATCAGGACTATCCACAGCACTTAAAAGTGCAGGCACTTTCATTAGTAAATTAAAATTTTGGTAGAATAAATATTACAAATGGCATACGATTCAAATTCATCAAATAGCACCGGCGGAGGAGCAATAACCTTCAAAGGATTTTCATCTCGTGCAGAACAACAAAATTTTAAATTATATGATTTTGAAGTTGCCAAACAAGATTTAATTAACAGGTTGTCAGTGCGTAAGGGAGAACGTGTGGAAAACCCAGAGTTTGGAACTATAATTTACGATGCCATATTCGAACCATTTACAGAATCTCTTAAAGAAGCAATACTTGAGGACGTAACAGCAAATTTAAATGCTGATCCTCGTATATCCACAAACGAAATAACAGTGAGAGAAGCAGACAAAGGAATAGCCATACAGGCGTCTATCACGTATGTTCCACTAAACATCACTGAAAAACTATCATTCAACTTCGATGAAAACTCGTTGTTACGCCTATCTTAAAGTACGCACATAATTAATACTATAAATATCATTATTAAAGTATTATGGCCACTACAGACAGACAAAATAGATTATTAGTTGCAGAGGATTGGAGAAAAATTTACCAATCTTTCCAACAAGCAGACTTTAAATCCTACGATTTTGAAACACTTCGTAGAACAATGGTCAATTACCTAAAGGAAAATTATCCGGATGATTTCAACGACTTTGTTGAGAGTTCTGAGTATGTGGCACTTTTGGATTTAATTGCCTACATAGCACAGGCATTATCATTCAGGGTTGATTTAAATGCCAGAGAAAACTTTTTAGAAACAGCAGAAAGAAGAAATTCAATTTTAAGATTAGCAAGGCTGATCAATTACAATGCAAAAAGAAATCAACCAGCAACAGGGTTGTTGAAAGTAAATGCATTATCCACAACACAAGACGTGAGAGATTCATCTGGTGCAAACTTATCAAATCAAACAATTTTATGGAACGATTCTGCAAACTCAAATTACAGAGAACAGTTCACAGCAATACTGAATGCGGCAAACCAAACAGGACAATTATTTGGAAATCCAAGAGAGTCAGACAAGATTGGAGGCATTGACACAGAGGTTTACACATTAAGTTCAAATCAAACGGATCTACCGATGTTTAATTTTACAAAAAGTATTGGTGGAGTAAACAGAAATTTTGAAATAGTACCATCGACAATTAACGATTCAGAATCGATATACGAGTCAAGACCAGTTGAAGGAACCGGACTTACATACACTTATAGAAATGATGGGTCTGGAGATAGTTCAAACAACACAGGATTTTTCTTTTTGTTCAAACAAGGAACAATGCAACAACAATCTTTTTCAGTTGAATCAGCAACTACAAATTATATTCAATCGTTAGATTCTCCAGACATCAATGACAGCGACGTTTGGCTGTATCAACTAGACCAATTCGGACAAGTAACAAAAGAATGGACTAAGGTTCCGTCACTATCAGGCAACAATGCAATTTATAATTCTTTGTCTAAATCAGAAAGAAACATTTATAATGTTGTTACAAAAGCAAATGATCAAGTTGATTTAGTGTTTGGTGATGGAAATTTTTCTAATCTACCACTAGGTTCTTTTAAAACATTTTACAGAACTAGTGACAACGCCAAGTATGCTATTCAACCAGCAGATATGCAGAACATTGTGGTTGCAATACCATATGTAGATGCCAACGGCGGACAACAAACATTGTCTATGACATTGGGGTTACAAGCATCCGTTTATAATTCATCTGCATCAGAATCAAATAATTCAATAAAAGAGAAAGCCGCACAGGTTTATTATTCACAAAACAGAATGATCACTGCTGAAGACTACCAAGTTGTGCCTCTGTCAGCATCACAAGAAATTGTCAAAGTCAAATCTGCAAATAGATCTGCTTCGGGTATTTCTAGAGCAAAAGAAATATTAGATCCAACAGGTGCTTATTCAAATGTAAGTGTGTTTGCTGAAGATGGAATATTATACAGAGAAGAATCGACACAAAAGTTTACTTTTACTTTTAATAATAGAAGTGATATTCAATCCACACTAGATGCAAAAGTAGAAGCAAAATTAAAAACACCATATGCAAGGCAGTTTTACTATCTAAAATATGGAACAAAAGATTTAAGCACATTATCGGCAACTTGGAATTCAACAACAACATCAACAAACACTAACACTGGCTATATTAAAGCCGCAGGTCCTTTGGTGTTGGGCGACTTTGCAACTTCAAACTTAAAGTATGCTAAATCAGGAGCATTGGTTAAATTTACATCTCCGGACACAAGAACTTTTTTAAATGGAGTATTAGTTACATCAACAACTGACAACAGTCAAGATAGATCTTGGTCAAAAATCGGTGCAATATCGGGTGATGGTGCAAATGGCGGAATAGGGAATTTAGAATCAGGTGCTGGTCCAGTAACATTGAACAATATAGTACCAAACGGTGCAGTTGTTAATGCTATTATACCAAACTTTACGATAGCATTTTCGACAGAGGTAGAAACAGATATTATCGATAGAATCGAAGCATTTGAGGAATTTGGATTGACATATGACTGGAACACAGAAACTTGGAAAGTGATAACATCAACAAACCTAAGTGCAAGTAGTATATTCAGTCTAACAAACCAGGGTTCCACAGCAGGCACAAACGCAGACGCTAGTTGGTGGTTTAACTTTACAAACGACGGAAACACTTATACTGTGCAATACAGAAAATTAGATTACATATTTGAGTCAGAATCACAAAACAAATTTCATTTTGATTCTCAGGAAAAAATTTACGATTACAAACTAGGGACAAGTGTTAAAGACACAGTTAAAGTATTAAAAACAAACTCTCTTGTTTCTACAGGTAAGTCAATTGGCTATCCAATAGATTGGCAAGTGGTAGACACAGTAACCGAAGCAGACGGTTTTCAAGATAATCGGAAAGTAAAAGTTGGGTTTTTTGACAGCGACGATGATGGAGTTGTAGACAATCCAGAAATATTTGACATTATTATTGAACCTGATTTAAGTGTTACTACAAAGTTTGTATTCCAAGAGAAGTACATATCATATAATAACATATCAAGATTCAAACCTTGTTCAACATCTAAATTTGTTGTATCAAAAAATGAAACGGACATAACATTGAATTCGGCAACATACACAGATGGTCAGTTGTTTTATTTTTATGATTCAGCAGAAGATGTTATTAAAAAGTACGATGCAACCACAAACACATTATCAACATCTACAGATTACATCGCAAGAAGAGGAAGAAGCAGTATAAACTTCCAATACAAGCACAATGCAGGACAGGAAACTAGAATTGATCCAAGTGTGTCTAACATTGTGGATGTTTATATGCTAGAAAGAACTTATGATAATCTTTACAGAATATGGTTACAAGATGGGGGAACATTGCCAACACCGTCTACGTCAAACCAATTGAGAATAAATTATTCAGGTATACTCAATCCATTGAAATCATTAGCAGATCAAATAATATATCATCCAGTAAAATACAAAATATTATTTGGCACAAACGCAGACGAAAATTTACAAGCCACTTTCAAAGTTGTAAAAAATTCTAAAACAAACGTTACAGATGCAGTTATCAAAACAAGAGTTATTGCCGCAATAAATGAATTTTTTGCTCTAGACAACTGGGATTTTGGAGATACTTTTTACTTTACAGAATTAGCCGCTTACATACACAACGCACTGGCGCCAGACTTGCTCACAGCAGTTATTGTGCCAAATCAATCAGGACAGAGTTTTGGGTCTTTGTTTCAGATAGATTCAGCGGCAGATGAAATTTTTATTAGTGGGGCCACCGTTAATGATGTTTCGATTATTACAGCACTAGGAGCCAACCAATTGTCGGCTTCAGGCACTGTTATAACAAGCACATCAACAGCCACGTCAAACACTACCACAGGATCAGCAGTGTCAGGCTCTACTACAACAGGTTCCGGTTCTTCAACTGGCAGTAGTGGATCAGGATACTAATGGCAGATAACACAACTAATTCATTAACAAATAACGAAGTTGTCAAGCAAGGCAACAACGAATACAGACGTACGGTCCAACATCTACCTGCTTTTTACAGAACAGATGCAAACCAAAGATTTTTATCAAGCACACTGGATCCACTAGTCCAAAAAGGCGCACTAGAAAGATTAGATGGCTTTATTGGTAGACAAGATGCCGGCACAAGAAAAAGCACAGACAGATATGTATCGGCTACTTCTAGAGACAGAATGGCTTATCAGTTGGAGCCTGCTGTAACTTACGCAGACAGAGACACAACATCATTAAATCCTGAGGACCAAGTTAAATTTACAGGAACCTATGACGATTACATTAATCAGATTAAATTCCTAGGCGGTAATGTTGACAATCACGATAGACTGTCCAAAGAAACTGTATATTCTTGGAATCCAGCAATTGACTACGACAAATTAATTAATTACAGAGAATACTATTGGATACCAAATGGACCTAGTGCGATATCATTAGATTCCGTAGGACCTAACGCAGTTGCAGAATACTCTGTAAAAAATTTAGCAAAAGGTGCCTATAATTTTACTCACAGAGAAAATGAAAATAATCCAATACTAACTTTATACAGGGGCAACACTTATAAATTTGATGTGGACGCAAAAGGACATCCTTTATGGATTATGACAGAACCATACAAAAGTAAAGTTGGTGCAGACGGATCAACGTCTACAATTTATTCTACAGGCGTAACAAACAACGGAACAGATTATGGAACAGTAACATTTACAGTGCCAGCAACTGGACCTTCGACATTATACTATCAATGTGGGAACCATGATGCTATGTATGGTATATTACAGATTAAAGATATTACTTCAACAGCAAAAATAAACCCCCAAGATGATATTGTGGGTGTAAAAAATTACAGTTTAAGAACATTAGATTTATCAAATGGAATGAAAATAAAATTTGATGACAACATAGTTGCCGCAGAATACAAAGACAAACAGTATTATGTTGAAGGTGTTGGAGAGTCAATTACACTTACAGACGTGGATGATTTAATTACACCTGGGCCATATTCAGAAGAAACAACAATACTGTATGACACAATTGGTTACGATACAAGACCGTATGCTAAATCATCATACACACCAAAAGATAAAGATTATATTATTATTAAAAGAGATTCGCGTGATCAAAATGCTTGGTCAAGATACAACAGATGGTTTCACAAATCTGTAATTGAAGAAACAGCAAGAGTAAGTGGATTTACTCCTGTACTAGATGAGGACGACAGAGCAAAAAGACCAATTATAGAATTTGACTCGGGACTAGAACTGTACAATCACGGAAAAATTGCTAAAAAATCTGTAACATTGTATGACACAGTTACCACAGATGCTTTTTCATCAGTGGTTAAACAACCAGGGTTTTTTATTGATGGATTAGAAATAGCAGATGGTATGAGGGTAGTTTTTGCAAACGATACAGATCCTCTAGTTAATGGAGTAATTTATGATGTGTCATTCGTTACAGCAGGAGGTTCACAGGTTATAGCATTAACAAAAGCAACCGACGGGACACCCACAGAAGATGATTCAATTTTTATAGAATACGGAACAGCATATCAAGGAAAAACCTTATACTACAACTCTACTACAAAACGTTGGGCAGAAGCACAACAAAAAACAGTATTAAATCAACAACCATTGTTTAATTTGTTTGATGAGACATTGACGTCATTTAATGATGCTACAAAATATCCAAGTTCATCATTCGTAGGAGCAAAAGTTTTTAGTTTTGCAACAAGCGATTCTGCTGTGACAGACACTGTACTTGGAATGAAAGTCAAGTACAGCACTATCAATAATGTAGGAAACATAGTATTTGAATCGGATTATACATCGGATTCTTTCACATACAAAATAGATAATGATTCGATGTCCAAAAGATTAGCATCAGGACACTTGCACTATACCAACCTAACTAAAAAACAAAATTATTTAGGACCATACGTCAAAAGAACAAGCCAGAGCAAACAGCGAGTAATTAGAACGTTTATTGTGGATTCGACAGAAACACAATTATTTCCAATTGATTTTTATAAAAATTCTGCTTCACTTACAGATTTAGAAATATCAGTAGCGGTTAACGGTGTAAGAAAAACAATTACAACAGACTACACATTGGTTGATGGTACAACAAACAGATATGTTAAGTTCAATAAAAAATTGGCAGTAGATGATCAGATAAGAATGGCAGGATATAGTTCTGTTAAAAAAATCGACGGTAAAGGCATTTATGAAGTGCCAGACAGTTTGGCTATAAACTGCGAAAATGAATCATTAGGCACATTCACATATGGACAAATAATGAAACACGTCCAAGATATGTTTGATAAAAATCAAGATATAACAGGACAAATACCTGGAACATCTAATCTACGAGATAAACCAGATGCAAGGTTAAAAGGCGGAACAATACTTCAGCATGAAGGGTCATTATTGCCAGCAGTGTTTGGAATAATAGATCAAGAGTCGAATCTTGTTTCTGCAATTGATTACACAAATTTAGAATATGAAAAATGGTACAATGCATTTTTAACACACTCAATAGACACAGCATATGAAGGTGTTGCAAGAGACAGAGTAGACGAAATAATTGCTTCTATAACACAAGGAAGAACAAGTTCTTTCCCATTCTATTATGAAGATATGTTAGGTTGGGGAGAAAATGTTTCAACCAGAACACACACAGTTGCAGGAGCATCACAAACTGAATATGCAATAGACTCACAGTTTGATATTACCGCATTAAGCAACAGAGCAGTATACATTTATTTGAATGATGAACTTTTGATACTAGGTGCTGACTACACATTCAGCACAGTGGATGACAGTATCAATGTAACAAGAGCTCTTGCTGAAGGTGATAAAATTGTTATAAAAGATTATGCAGACACCAAAGGCAGTTACCTACCACCATCTCCATCTAAACTTGGACTATATCCAACATATAAACCAGAGATAATCTCAGACGACACTTATGTAACAACAACATCAATGATTAGAAGACACGACGGATCATTTATAAAAGCATATGGTGATGAAAGAGATGATTTAATTATAGAATTAGAAAGAAGAATATACAATAATATTAAAACATCATATGATTCTTCATTAGCAAAAATTGACGATGTAATACCTAGTATCTTTACTGCAACAGATTACACACTTAATGAAGTAACTGATATAATAGCACCAGACTTTCACACTTGGGCAGGACGTAATAATGTACAGTACATAAACAACACAACGTTCTCAGAAGGATCACCATTTACATACAACTACGCAAACAGCACAGACAGAATTAAAAACGAAAAATTGCCGGGATACTGGAGAGCAATTTACAAATATTTCTATGACACAGACGCACCACATGTAAGACCGTGGGAGATGTTAGGACATTCTGAAAAACCTAGCACATGGGACACAACATACGGCACTGCACCATACACATCTGGAAATGATGTATTATGGACGGCTATTGCAACAGAGACAGGCAGATACGGTAAGGCAGACATAAAAAATTATTTGCCAGTTGATGCATCAGGAAATTTATTAGATCCTATTGCGGCCGGACTTATAGATGTTTTAGATATTCCAGGAAGAAGATCCGGCTGGAAAGTGGGAGATCAATCACCAGCAGAAACGGCATGGAGAAGATCGCCAGCATATCCGTTCACAGTAATAAAAACGTTAGCATTAACACAACCAGGTAGATTCTTTTCAAACATGTTTGATCCGTCTAGACAAACAACAAATATTGGTGGGAATCAAATAGACAAAGAAAGTGGAGTAAGAAAAATATTTAAAACTGCCAAATATCACTTGCAAACATCGACAAATAATGCAACCGGAGTAACAACAACATATCTAACAGCAGGCTATCAACCATTTGTAGTAAACTATCTAATATCAAAAAATCTTGATCCGGATACTTTTTACTACAAAAAGATGACAAACATTAAAACACAACTAGCATACAAACTAGGTGGATTTACTGATAAAGACAATTTAAAAATATTAACAGATTCAGTATCTCCAGGTTCGGCATCCGGATCTAAATTTATTCCAGATGAGAACTACAAAATATTATTTAGAACATCGAATCCGGTACAATCTTTTAATTACTCTGGTGTGCTTATAGAAAAGAATACAGATGTTTCTCGAGACGGATCAACAATACTAGGCGGGTTTAAAGTTTTAGGATACTCAACATCTAAACCATATTTCAAATTTAATTACCCGGTTAAAACTTCTGTGGGAAATAAATTATCGGTAGAAGGTTCACAAGAAGTAGTAAGTTACAACGATTACAAAGAAACTGTACAAACAATACCATATGGTTATGTGTTCGATACTGTGCAAGAAGTTACAGATTTTTTACTTGGTTACGGAAATTATTTAGAACAACAAGGATTTAAATTTAACAAGTATTCGAATGAAATAAAAGAAACACTAAATTGGCAAAACGCAGTACGAGAATTTTTATTTTGGACAACTCAAGAATGGGCACCAGGTTCAGCAATTACTGTTTCACCTGCCGCACAAGGATTTGAGATAGACACAGAAAACTCAATAGTAGGCAAACTACAAAATTTAGCCGGAGATTACTCGTTACTAGATGCAGGCGGTAGAAAAATTCCTATAAGACAAGTATCCACAAAAAGATTAGGCAAAACATTTGACTTGGAAATAAAAGATGAAAGTACTGGACTGTACAACATAGTTTTAAGCACTGTTCAAAAAGAACACGTGCTTTTATTTGATAACAAAACTGTGTTCGCAGATATCATACACGAGCCTACAACAGGTTTCAGACAAGCAAGATTAAAAGTAGTGGGATGGAAAACAGGCGGATGGAATGGTGATTACTATGCTCCAGGATTCATGTTTGATTCTGCAGAGGTAACATATTGGACTGCAAACACAGATTATAAAATAGGCGATAGCATAGAATATCAAGGGAAATTTTATGTTGCAAAAGTAAATCATTCATCAACATCATTATTTGAAACTTCAAATTGGATATTAAAATCTGAAAAACCAGCATCACAATTAATTCCAAACTTCGATTACAAAATATCACAGTTTAATGACTTTTACAATCTAGAATCAAGTAACTTTGATGAGTCACAACAGAAACTAGCACAAAAACTAATAGGATATCAATCAAGAGATTATTTAGAAAATTTATTTGTTAACGACATTTCACAATACAAGTTTTATCAAGGATACATCAGAGAAAAAGGCACACAAAACGCAATAGACAAATTGTTGAAAGCCAAATACGAAGGACAAGATATTTCACTTGATTTATATCCTGAATGGATGTTAAAAACAGGAAACTTTGGAAATGTGGATTCGATTGAAAACATACAGATTCGTTTGGAAGATGATGTTGTAACAGCAGATCCTAATAGTTTTGAATTGTTTGATACATCAAACGAAACAGTAGAATATGCAAGGTCAGATGCGATCGTAAAAGATAATATGTATTACAAACCAGTGGATTATACTGCTTCAACAACATTTAGTAGATTGGATTATTCTAAGGAAGGAGTTAATAGAGAAAATGTACAAGTTTACAAAACTGCAGGATATCCTCAATTATCTCAAGTAGATCATACAGCATTCAATGTAATTGATTTATTAAAACTTGATATGAATAAAGTTACACAAAACGAATTAATATGGGTAGCGAACAAGTCAAACAATGACTGGGACGTGTTTAGATTGACAAATCAATCATACAAAATATCTCAACTTAAAAGAATTAACGATGCCACACAACTAGAAATAACTTTTTCAGAGCCCCATGGATTATCAGCAGGAACAACAACAAGTCAAGCAGATTATTTTGGTATAACAAATTCCAAAACTGAAAAACTAAACGGTGTGTACGAAGTATTTTCTGTGGTAGATTATAAAACTATTGTAATAGACTTTGCACTGAATACACCTTTTGGACAAACTACTATTGCAGACGAATCAACAGCAGACTCATATGGAAATGTTTATAAGTTTATTTCAGTAAGATTAGCATCTATGGACAACGTCAATAATTTATTAAAATACAGTGACTATCAAGACAACAACGTAGCATCAGGATATACAGGAGACAAAGTGTTCGCAGATGCTGACAGTTCAGGATTATGGCGTGTGTACGAAAAACAAGATCCGTATACAACAACATTGAGATTGTCTCCGGATAACTTAACAGTAGATCAACATTTTGGACAGCAGATTGTTGCTAGGAATGATGGACGGACAGTAGTTGTATCATCACCAGGCAAAGCACAAGGAACTGTTAACTTCTTATTTAGAAGAGAAGCAACAGCCGGATCAACATTTGAAACACAGTCTGCACTAACAACCACAGCCGGCAATGATCAAACAACAAAATTAGGTGAGTCTCTATCAATGAGCACAGATGAAAACTTTGTGGTAGCAGGTGGACCATATGCAAACTCATTAGGCTCAGACGGAAGCACACGATTTGCTGACGCAGGATTAATAAAAATATTTTTATGGGATCCAAACACATTTAAGTATGGAACATTATCAACATTGTTACCACCAAGAGATGAAGCATCACAAAACTTTGGTTGGGCACATAAAATTTCAGAGTCGGGCATAAGTTCTACCAGAGACACAGCACAAAAATATCTGTTTGTATCAGCACCAGGACACAGCACCAACAAAGGTAGGGTGTATGTGTACACTTGGGGAGTGGGAGCAGACGGTTCAACATATGACAGATGGACAAAAGACTACACACTAGAAGCACCAGCAGGTGGTAGCGGACAAAGATTTGGACACAGAATACAAGCCAACGATAACGGTGACATATTAGCAGTAAGTTCTGTAGCACCAGGAAACGCAGGCAAGGTAGAGATATTTGTACGATCAGGAGCAGACGGAAGTTCAGCGAACACATTCACACTTACGCAAACCTTAACAGGTGTGACAGCAGATGGATCAACGGCGAACACTGCATTTGGTGACGCACTTGCAATGAGCAAAGACGGAAACACGTTAATAATAGGTGCTCCGGGTGTTGATCAATCAGACCAAGCAGACGGTGGAGCAATTTACTATTACAAATGGAATGCAGATGGATCGACAAACACGTACACACTACAACAAACAGTTAATGCACCAGACTCACAGATTAACATGAAGTTTGGAACCACACTTGCAATTAATCCTGCAGGAACTAGATTAGTGATAGGTGCCGAAAGTTTTGCAAGTTCGCGAGAAATGAAAATAGATTTGGGAGAAACAACATTTGACCTACAAGACACATTAATAGTTGATACCAACATACAGTCAGGCGGAGCATACACAGCCACTATGTACAACACAAAATTTGTAATTGATGATAGATTAATGACTGACAATGTTACAGCAATGGATAACTTTGGTAAGGGTGTTTGTGCAATAGACAATACAGTGTTTGTAGGAGCACCACAAGACGATGGACATACAACGTCAGACGGAAGTACTAAACTTCAAAATGACGGAACGGTTACTGTTTTTGATTTAACAGAAAATGGAAAGTATGCATGGAACAACACAGTAACTGAAGATGCTTTAATTGATATTAGTAAAGTAGGGCAAGTTTTTGAATTTAATAATAGATCAAAAGAAATTAGAAATCATTATAACTTGTATGATCCTATTAAAGGAAGAATATTAGGAATTGCAGACAGAGAAATAAACATCAAAACAACTTGGGATCCTGCAACTTACAATATAAGTGAGAATGCCAACACAAAAATTGCGTGGGGTGAAGAACACATAGGTGAAGTTTGGTGGGACTTATCTAAAGTGAAATGGATTTGGTACGAACAAGACACACAAGAATACAAGATTAATAATTGGGGTAAAACATTTCCAGGATCGAGCATAGACATTTATGAGTGGACAGAATCTGTGTTAACACCAACAGAATACTCAATTCAATCTAACACATTAGGTAGCTCACTATCTGGCACAGTTTTAGATCAAAACAAATACACAGTAAAACAAAAGTACAATTCAACTCTAGATAAATTTGTTGAGTACTACTACTATTGGGTAAAAGACGTTTCAACAATGCCAGCAAACAGTGTGGTCCAACGGCATAATTCTACATCATTTGTAGCGAACTTAATTAGAAATCCAAAAAGATTTGATATAAAATATTATTCGATCACAGACACTAATAAATTTATTCTTAATAATGTAACCAATTTAACAAACGGTGATATAATTCTAAGTGTTGATATTAGATCAAACACATTTGAAGGTGATTCTCACTCGGTATGGAAGTTAGCAAGAGAAGGTGATCCAGATTATAGACCAGGCACACAAATAGAAACACGTTGGTGGGATTCATTAATAGGATCAAACTCAGCAGGTGATAAAGTACCTGATCTTGATATTCCTTTGAATCAAAGATACGGAAACAATATACGTCCAAGACAAAGTTGGTATGTAAATAGGTTTGATGCACTAAAAGAAATTATTGATTATGCAAACAGTGTACTTAAAAAACATCAATTAGTTGGACAAATTAATTTAACAAATTTAGATTCAAAAGAATCTGAGCCAACTGCACAAAGTTTAGAATGGGACGCAACTGTTGACACTTATGCTGAACTGACTTATATCAATACAGCGGACTTATCAGGCACTGTGAGATATTTGGTTAAAGCAGACGAAACATCAAATAACTTTTGGGCAATATACACTTGGGATGGAACAATTTGGTCAAGAACAAAATTACAAACTTACAATACTTCAAACTACTGGAGTTACACTGACTGGTATGGAACAGATCCTGCTATTCATGAAATGATACACGATGAAAATACTCCAATAGACAAGCAAGTAACATATGAATATGAATTAGATGGATTAAATTTAGTGCCTGGCAAACACGTGAAAGTAACAAATGCAGACACGGGTGGTTGGAAACTGTTTATGAAAACAACAACAGGTTGGACAAATGTTGGAACTGAAAATGGCACAATAAGATTATCCACAAAACTTTATGACTACACACAAGATGCCACAGGCTTTGCAGGAGATGATACATTTGATGACAATTTCTTTGACCAAGAGCCATCAAACGAAACAAGAATGATTCTTACAGCACTGAGGGATGACCTGTTTATTGGTGACCTTGCACAAGAATATAACACATTGTTCTTTACAGGTTTAAGAAAAGTCCTAGCAGAACAAACTTACGTAGACTGGGTATTCAAAACAGCATTTATAAATGTTAAAAACTCTGTAAGAGAATTAGATCAAAGAAAAAGTTACGAAACAGGCACAGATGCTTGGATTGAAAGTTATATAAATGAAGTTAAACCATTTAATACAAAATTAAGAGAATACAAATTAGGTTACACAGGCACAGACACACAAGACGGAATATTCACAGACTTTGACAATCCACCGTTGTATGACACAACAACTAAAAAAATTAGACCATTAAATGTTGACATAGACACTGCTAAATTAACCGAATATCCATATCAGATGTGGAACGATTATCATAAAAAATATGTTTCTTCCATAACAATAACAAAAGCAGGATCGGGATATGAGGTGGCTCCTGAAGTTACAGTATTAGGTGGAACTGTGGGCAGTACAGGTCCGTTCCAAATACAAGCAACAAGTTCGAGTGGTGCGACATCAGGCAGTTATGGATATTACTATCCTCTGTTTACTAGTGAGGCTCAAGCAAAAATTTATGATTCACAAAACGGCGGAAGTGGTGCTGTACACAGTCATACGTTTGATGATGTTACAGGAACATTCTATATGCCTACTGGATCAACAAATCATGCACAGACAAATAAGTCAAACACATTTAAGATGTATGTTGCTCCTAGCACAACAACAGCAAAAGCAACAGCAATAATTCAAGGCGGAAAAGTTACAAAAATAACACTGTCAGACACAGGTTCAAATTATACAACAACACCAACAGTGGTGTTAACAGGTGGATTGAAAAATGGAAGCACACCAACAGACACAGCAACAGCATACGCAAATTTAAACAACGACCTTGTAAGAGATTTTGACACAACAATCAAATTTGACAGGGTGTCAAGCACATCTAGAGTTAAAAATTGGACAGCGTCGACATACTTTGCATATGGAGACTTGATCAGACACAACAATCAACTGTACAAAGCAACCAGTGCCTTTACATCGACAACAGATTTTAATAACAACATTGGCAATGTATACAAAGTGTACGGTGATGAAACAGGATTGACGGCGGCGGACAGAACAAAAGGATTCTACACACCAGGCTCAGGTATGCCAGGTAACGAATTATCACAAGTAATGACAGGTGTTGATTACGGTGGCACAATGGTAACAGGATTATTGTTCTCACAAGATCAAGGATGGGACGCATCAGGTTGGTATGATTTCCCTTGGGACAATTATGGCGAATCCAGAATAAAAGCATTTACGGCAGACGGTTCGACGGCGGCATTTACTTTCGCCACAGCACCCGCAACAACAGATGTGTATCAAGTTTACATAACACACGGAGACAGCACACGAAGAAAACTTTCAGATATTATCAGAGGTGATGGGTCAACTGCAACATTTACAATAAGTGAAACACCAGATTCAAATGCATTGGTAGAATTTATACCATTTGATGATGACGGAGTATTAACACCAACAGATGATAGAACATTAGACTCTATTGTTAAAGGCGGACTGTTTACTTCAGCATTGGGTCACGCACCAAGTGATATTTTATTAGAAGGTGATGATTTTATATCACCAGATACAAGTTACGCACCAGAAGAAACTGTTCCAGGACAAATGTTTGACACAGTGGACATTAAAGTTTACACATCTCCAGAATCGGGTGTACCATTCATGAGTGAAAACAATTACATCGCTGACGGAACAACAACAACATATTCAATTGGGGATTATCCAGGTACATTAGGATCGGTTACAGTAAGTGTTAATGGTTCAGTTAAAAAACTTACAACTGATTACACTGTAAACGTAACAAACAAAACAATAACGTTTGTTGGAGCACCATCAAACTTAAACACAATATCAATAAAAGTATTTGCAATCAGTGGAGAGAATTACAGAGTATTGGATCAATACACAGGCGATGGAAGCACTGTAACGTTCTCAACATCAACTAGTGATGATTTCTCACTTGATTCGACAGCATCAGAAATTTACATCACAATAGATGGTGTACCTACAACTGCATTCACAACAAAAAGTGTTAGAAGAAGATTAGAAGTAACATTTAGTTCTGCTCCGGCGGCAAACGCATTTATACAAGTGGCAGGATTTGCCAAAACAGCAACTAGCACAAGAAGTTATGCAAGTGTAAGAAATCAAGAAGTAACATATTCAAGTGGAACAAACAGATACACATTAACATATCCAGCAGGATCTATTGGACCATTCTCAGGACTTACAACAATAGAATTAAACGGTAGAGTGTTAAGAGGACCAGACAACACATATTACGTTGGTGATGGAAGCACGTACACTTACGGAGTAGTATCAGGTCTAGGTGATGACTCAACAGTTGACCCAGCAAAAACAATTACAAATGCAAATCAAGTACAAGTGTTTGTGAACGGCACAATGAAATTGCTTAATACAGATTACACAGTGGACATAGGAAATCAAAATGTTAATTTTGTTGCAAACGCAGTACCAACATCAACAGATGTAATTTGTATTTCAACGTTAGTTGATAATCATTACTACAATGAAGGCACAGATATTATTTTACTTCCAAGTGCTATAACATCACCGTATTCATTAACTAATGGTGACAAACTTTCAGTAACAACATTCAACAATGCACTTGGTATGAAACACAGAAGAGAAGTTTTAGAAGGTAGAACAACAGGTATATTCAAATTGAGATTTGAACCACTAAACTCTACGTACACTTATGTTTGGTTCAATGGAGAGCAATTAATACAAAATAAAGATTTTATATTAAGTGGCAACACAATCACAGTGTATGGCAAAACAATTACATCATCAGATAGACTAGATGTTATGTATTTTGCTATAGAGTCGGCAACTGGAGCCACAGGATTCAGAATATTTAAAGATATGTTGAATAGAACTTTTTACAAACGTATCAACAAAAATGCAACAACAGAATTAACACAATTTTTAAGCACTGACGCAAAAACAATAGACGTCAAAAATGGAAGTATATTAAGTACACCTGATACAGCAACTAATCAACCAGGTGTAATCTTTATAGATAAAGAAAGAATAGAATATTTTACCAAGATAAACAATCGTTTAGGACAACTTAGACGTGGAACACTTGGAACAGGAATTAAGGATCATGGATCAGGCGCCGAAGTGGTAGATGCGTCAGGTACTCAAACCATTCCTTATGCGGACACAGTACACACCAACACTTTCACAGGTGATGGCAGTACACTAACGTTCGCACTATCACAAACCCCAGCCTCTGCTAGTGAGTTAGACATATTCATTGGTGGCCAACGATTGTTGCTTACTAGCGAGGATGGATCAACTATTAACTACTCTGTGGACGGAAGCACAACAGCAGTCACTTTAACCACTGTTCCAGCAGAAGGCACACAGATTAAAATCTTACACAAGAAAGGACAGGTTTGGTACAATGGCAAAGATGGTAATCCAGCAAATGGCAAAGGATTACAAGCATCTACGACTCAACAGGCTAGATTCATAGCGGACGAGCCGACAAATGCACCTGAATAAATACACTAGATGACACAAGATACTAAACAAACAGAATCAAAAGAAGAAAATAAAAAACCCCAAGATAACACAGGTGTTATGATGACGGGGCATATTAAGATTTTTGACCCTGAAACTGGCGAAGTAATAGTGGACAAAAGAAATGCTATTCACTACGAAAATATGTCTCAGGCATTGGCTAATTCATTAGCAAACAAATCAAATGGTTTTGTACACGAACTGGCACTAGGAAACGGTGGAACATCTGTAGATACAACAGGAGTTATCACATACCTAACACCAAACTCAACTGGTACAAACGCCGCACTATACAATCAAACATATTATAAAGTAATAGATGATAATTCTGCTACTAACAAAGACGTAACAAGAAACAAAATGGAAGTTAGACACACAGCAGGAAACAAGTACACAGACATAGTTGTTACTTGTACATTAGATTACGGTGAGCCAACAGGACAAGCGGCATTTGATAACACAACAAATTTTAACGGTGATTATGTATTTGACGAATTAGGATTAAAGTCATGGGAAGGAACAGAAAACGGCGGAACAAACAAATTGTTAACACACGTTGTATTTCACCCAGTACAAAAATCTTTAAACAGATTAATTCAAATTGATTATACTTTGAGAATACAATCATTAACAACATTTACTGAAACTAGTTCAACAGCATTATCAACATCAAACACAATAAGCGGAACAACTTCAGGAAGTAATACTGGATACTAATAAATGGCATACACAGTAAACAAAAGTAACAATTCGGCATCGCCAAATCAATACACAGTTCAGGACGGAGTTGTTAATGCTCAAACTGATCTAAGTTTTATTGGAAAAGGTTATGCAGGTTACGGTGAAAGTATTGCAGAAAACTTTTTACATCTATTGGAAAACTTTTCAAACACATCACAGCCAACAAAACCTATTGAAGGACAACTGTGGTGGGATTCGACCAACGGAAAATTAAAAGTCTTTAACGGTACTGCATTCCAAACAGCGGGAGGTAGTGCACCATACCAATCATCAGCACCATCAGGATTATCACAGGGTGATATGTGGATTGATTCTGACACTGGACAACTTTACTTTTACAACGGAACTGCAAGTGTTTTGATAGGTCCTCCAGGAGCAACTGGTACGTCAAACGGATTTACGTATGATACTATTTTAGATTCGACGGACACAAATCAAAATATTACAAAATGGTTCAATGACGGTAACCTTATTGCAATAATTTCAGAGGATACATTTACTCCAAAAGTTTCTATATCAGGATTTGCTACAATTAAAAAAGGTATTACACTAACAACAGCAATAGCAGACACAAAATTTCAAGGCACGGCCACAGATGCAGATGCATTGGGCGGAGTTGCCGCGGCAAACTATCTAAGATCAAATGCCAATGACACAACATCGGGAACTTTATCAGTTGCCAATGATGGTGGTATAATTGTTGGTGCTGACTCGGACTTAACATTAACAGTTGATGCCGGCGGTGCAATTATTTCTAACACAGTTGTAAACACAGATATATCATTCAAAGTTAATGATGGTGGTGTAACAACCACAGTGATGACAATAGATGGTGCAGATGCTAGGGTTGGTATTGGCACAACAACACCAACAGCAACACTAGATGTTGTTGGTACAATCAAAGCAACAAATATTGAAACAGCAGTAACTGGTGCACTAGCAGGAGATGTCACAGGAAACATTACTGGTACAGGTGCAAGTTCATTGGGAACATTGGCAATGGGCGGAACACTTACATCAAAAGCAATATTGCCAGACGCAACAACAAGTTATGACATAGGTTCAAGTTCTAAAAAATACAACACTGTATATGCAAAAGCAACATCGGCACAGTACGCTGACTTGGCTGAGATATACGAGTCCGACGACGAGTACGAAGTGGGAACAGTTGTTATATTTGGTGGCGAAAAAGAAATCACAGTTTCAAGCATGGGTGCAGATCCAAGAGTAGCGGGTGTTATCTCTGAAAATCCAGCATACTTAATGAATTCAGAAGCAACAGGACAAGCAGT
>CENZ01020807.1_pt1 | contig 19481 bp, 25 predicted proteins | sample 361341 | NCBI WGS metagenome assembly CENZ01 (sample SAMEA2619782, study PRJEB7988) | marine metagenome | biome: marine biome (ENVO:00000447); feature: deep chlorophyll maximum layer (ENVO:xxxxxxxx); material: "saline water (ENVO:00002010), including plankton (ENVO:xxxxxxxx)" | depth 50 m
TTTTATAGATTAAATAATTTGATATTTTTGCAGTTCCTCTAATCAATTTACTTTCAGTTCTACTTTTTTATATTGTCTTTAGGAATTTTTTTTATTCGATATTTGAGAAGGTAAACACCTAAAACCATTAAAGATATAGATACAAATATATCTCCAATAGTTAAGCCTGAGCCCATTCTATAAATTGTATAAATAAAACTTAACAAGACATAAAACACTCCAAGCACTCTTCTATAGTAAAGCCTGAACATAAATGTATTTTAAAAGTTAACTCAAAGATTTCAAATAAGTTTTTCTTTACTTCCTTTTGCCAGGCCTATTTGTTCTCATATCAATCCTGCCTTTACGTTTCTGCATGTGGGTCTTCTTTCTTTTTTCCCTTCTGTACCAAGCAATAAGGGTTTTTTCACTATCTTCATATATTTTTGTCATACTAATTTCTCTGCTTCATTAATTTTTTTAAATTTGGCATCATTAACCATTCATTACTATATTTTACCCTTAATTCTTCACCATGGGACGTTAAGTGATAGTTTTTATTATTATCTATTTTTACTACTCCATAATTTATGAGCTTTCTAAGATTATTATCTATTAAAGATTCATATTGTTTTCTTAATATGTCTGAGTTTACAAAGCCAAGATTTTTTACTAATTCAATGTAATTTTTATTTTTTTCAAGATAGTTATGAATTTTTTTTCTATTAACTTCACTTTTTTCATCAATAGAAGTAATAATTAATCCCATTATCAAAGACCGATCAAAACCACTGAGTCTTTTATAATTCTTTTTCGCATAAATTCTTTTTTTCATAAATAACTATGATTTATTTTTTAATAAATTAACAACATTTTTTTGTATTATTATTTTGTTAGTATATATTTTAATTATATATAAAAACCTATAATTTATTTATTTAGTGGAGCTATTTTTATGAAATTTGAAGAGCAAAAAATAAAAGGCGTTTTCTTAATTATTCCTGAAAGCTTTGAAGATGACAGAGGAGCATTTACTCGTAAATTTTGCAAAGAGGAGTTTTCTAAATATGGACTAGATAACCATGTTGAGCAAGCTAATTTGTCATATAATAAAATTGCTTATACTTTAAGGGGGTTTCATTATCAATTAGAACCTTATCAAGAATCAAAAACAATGACATGCCTATCAGGAGAAATTTACGATGTGGTTGTAGATTTAAGAAAAGATTCTCCAACATACTGTAATTGGATTTCAGTAAACTTAACTCCAGAAAATGGTCAGAGCATACATGTGCCAAAAGGTTGTGCAAATTCATTTTTAACTTTAAAAAACGAAACTTTGGTACATTATTATTCTTCACAAAAATATGAACCTAATTATGAGAAGGGGATTAATTTTAAAGATCCTTTATTTAAATTTAATTGGCCTCATAATCCTGAAATAATTTCGGAAAAAGATGATAATCATGAATTTTACTCAGCATGAAAATATTAATTACCGGATTAACTGGCTTTATTGGTAAAAATTTTTACAGGTATACTAAATACAGAAACAATATTCTTGCCGTATCTAGTAAAAACTCTTTTGATAAAAACTTTCTGTCAGACGATATAAATTATTTAGATTGTAATTTAGAAAATATTGATAACTTTGCATATGAAATTAAAAAATTTAATCCAGACTGTGTTTTAAATTTTGCATGGGGTGGAATTCCTAATTATTCACAAGATGTTTCAAATAATAACTTAAAGATAATTTTAAATTTTTTTAATTTTTTAGAAAAAAATACAAGTATTAAAAAGTTTATAAATACTGGAACTTGTGCAGAATATTTTAATCCGTCAGGAAAGGTCTCTGAAAATTATATTGTCGAACCCTATGACCATTTTAGTTCAGCTAAAATAACACTTTCTCAAGAGTTAGAGAAAAGATGCGTAAAATCGAATATTAATTATATAAATTTGAGACTTTTTTATGTTTTTGGAATAAATCAAAGAAAAAATTCATTGATACCGTTTTTAATTGATTGTTATAAAAAAGGAACTGAATCTAAGTTATCTAATCCATTTTCGAAGCTAGATTATATATATGTTGAGGATGTAATCGATGCCATTGATAGTTGCGTTAAAAATGAGATTCCTTCCGGGTCATATAATGTAGGTCGTGGAGAGTCGATAAGTAATTATGAAATCCAAAAAATTATATCAAGTAAACTTAACTTAAAATTTAATGATGATATTTATGCTCCGGAAAAAGATATGATTGATTTTTTTGCAGATATAAATAAATTAAATTCTGCAGTTGGATGGACCCCAAAATTTCAAATTCATGAAGGGGTTCAAAAAATAATAGAAGAAACAATTTAATAAATTATTTTAATTCAAAATATTTGTCAGCAATATCCCATATAATATACTTTCATTATTGTTATTTGAGTAAGGTAGAAATGAAAGCAATTATATTAGCAGCAGGAAAAGGGACAAGAATGCGCCCTCTTACCAACCAAATACCAAAACCATTGATACCTATATGTAATTTTCCAACATTAATTTTTGTCATAAATAAAATTTTATATAGCGGAATAGACAATATAGGTTTAGTGATATCACCACATGACAAAGAAAAATTTGCAGAGTTCATCAATAAATTTAATTTAGATAAAAAAGTAAATATTATTATTCAAGAAACTCCACTAGGAGTTGCTCATGCAGTAAAGACAGCAAGAAACTTTATCAAGAATGAGGATTTTTTATTATATTTAGGTGACAATCTAATTCAAGATGAATTGGAAATTTATAAAAATAAGTTCCAAAATGATTCTCCAGACGCTTTATTATTATTAAAAGAAATTGATGACCCAAAAATGTTTGGTGTTGCCGAATTAAATTCTAATAATGAATTAATAGGCATTGAGGAAAAGCCAAGTAAGCCAAAATCAAATTTAGCTGTTACTGGAATTTATTTCTTTAAAAATAAAATTCTTAAAGAAATAAATCAAATTAGTTTTTCTGAAAGAGGTGAATTGGAAATTACAGATGCAATAGATAATTTAGTAGGAAATGGATTTGTTAAGGGCTTTAAACTCCAAGGATGGTGGATAGATACAGGTAACAGAAAACAAATTTTAGAAGCTAATTCATTCATTATGAAAGAAATAATTAATGGTAGTTATTCTAATTTATATGAAAATTATGAAAGAAAAGATAATTATTTAATTGGGGTTAATTCAAAACTTAATAATGTGAAAGTTAATGGATATGCAGTAATAGGTAATGATGTAATTTTAAATTCAACTAATTTAAATAATAATGTTTCGGTTTCTAGCAATTCAAATATTTCAAATTCATTAATATCAAATTCTATTATTTTAGAGCAAAATTATTGTGAAAATTTTGAAATAATTAATTCGCTTATTGGAACAAAGTACAAAAAAGGTGTTAATAAAAAAATTAAAGATATAATTGATGCTTAAATAAATTATTTTTAAAAATGAAACAAGAATTAGAAAAAAATATACTAGAAAATAAAGAAGCCTTATCTCATATAAATTTAGAATCAGTTGAGAAAATAGCTTTAAAGATTGATGAAACTAGAAATAGCGATAGAACCGTTTATGTGGCAGGCAATGGTGGGAGTTCAAGCACTGCTTCACACTTTGTAAATGACCTTATTAAAGCAACAATTAACAAAGATAAGAATTTAATTAAAGCAATTTCACTTACAGATAATGTCCCACTATTAACAGCTGTATCAAATGACATTAATTACTCAGATATTTTTAGATTTCCTTTAGAGTCTTTATCAAGTGAAGGAGACATGCTTATTGTAATTTCAGCTAGTGGAAACTCAAAAAATTTAATTAATGCCGTAGATTACTGTAACCAAAATAATATTTATACAGTTGGACTTCTTGGTTTTGATGGAGGGACATTAAATAAAAAAGTAAATCTTTCAAATTTAATTCAAACTGAACCTAATAAATATGAATTAGTTGAAAATATGCATATGGTTATTTGTCATTTAATTTCAAGCTATCTTAAATAAATGGGTTCCAATAATTTAAATCAGGCTGTAATTTTGGCAGGAGGTTTAGGTACAAGATTGAAACCAATTACAGATAAAATTCCAAAGCCAATGGTTGAAATAAATGGAAAGCCTTTTATAGATTATTTATTAAATTATCTTTCATCTGAAGGGATCAAAAATGTAATTATTCTTTCTGGGCATAAGGGTGAAATCATTGAAGATCATGTTGGTGACGGATCAAAATATGGAGTCAATGTAATTTTTTCAAGACTGAATTCTGAAGCTCAAACTAGTGAAAGAATTTTTAATTGTTTAGATAAATTAGATGATGAATTTTTGTTAATGTATTGTGATAATTTTCTTCCTCTTAATTTAAATGAATTGGCAAACAATTTTTTTAATCACAGAAAAAGTGCTCAAATTACTGTATATAGTAATAAATATTCAATGACAAAGAATAATGTTTTATTTAAAAAAAATAAGCTAATTAAATATGACAAATCTAGAACTAGTGTTGATTTAAATGGAGTAAATGTTGGTTTTATGATTTTGAAAAAAAGTTTAATTAATTTACTTAAAAATAAAAGTCAGGATTTTGAAACAATAATATTTCCTGAATTAATAAAAAATAATCAAATTAATTGTTTTTTAACTGAACATAAATATTACAGTATTGGCAACTTGGACAGGTTGCCAATTACAGAAAAATATTTTAAAGATGAAAAATTTATCTTTTTAGATAGGGATGGCGTATTAAATAAAAAAAAGCCAAAAGGAAAGTATGTAACAGAGTGGAGAGAGTGGGAATGGAGAGAAGGTTCCTTGGATGCCTTAAAATTACTAAAAGATAATGAATATAAAATTATTTTAATTACCAATCAACCTGGCATCTCAAGAGGAGTTATGACAGAAAAAAATTTGGAAAATATACACTCTAATATGATTAAAGATATAGATAAGGTAGGTTCAGAGATTGAATCAATCTATATATGTAAATGTAATTGGGATGATGGTTGTGATTGCAGGAAACCAGAACCAGGAATGATTTTTAATGCTCAATATGACTATGATATTAATTTATCTAAAACATATTTTTTGGGTGATGATGAAAGAGATATGGAAGCAGCAAAAAGAGCGGGATGTAAGAAATTTTTAGTAGGGGAAAATGATAGATTGGATGATGTTGTTAAAACTTTATTAGGTATTTAAATGTTCGATTATATTGTAACAGGCACCAAAGGGTATATTGGATCAAGGCTTGCAGATATGCTCTTAGAAAAACAAAAAAAAATTAAAGTTATTGATAATAACTATTTTGAAGATTGCAGTTTTGAAATAGATTCAATTTCAGACAATTTCAATTCTATTAAGAAAGATATCAGAGACCTTAATATTGAAGATTTTGAAGGTGTTAAGACAGTACTTCACCTTGCTGCTTTAAGTAACGATCCAATAGGTAACTTAAATTCTAGTTGGACTGATGATATTAATAATAGTGCAACAGTAAGAATGGCTGAAATGGCAAAAAAAGCAGGTGTTGAAAGATTTATTTTCTCTTCAAGTTGCATTATGTATGGAAATGCTAAAACAGACGAAGTTAATGAAGATACTCCTGTTGATCCCAATACTGATTATGCAAAAAGTAAAGTTCTAGCTGAACAAAAAATTATGGAATTATCAGATAGTAATTTTGCTGTTACATCACTAAGAAATGGGACAGTATATGGTTATTCAAAATATATGAGATTTGATACAGTAACAAACGACTTTGTTGGGTCTGCTTTAACTAATAAAAAAATTATAATAAAAGGTGATGGTGAGCCCTGGAGGCCAGTTGTTCATGTTGATGATGTTTGTAAATCTTTTATCATGGTCTCTGAAGAGGATTTAGAAAAAGTTGAAGGGCAATTTTTTAACAATGGTTCAGATGATTTAAATATTAAAGTAAGAGATTTGGCATACATTGTAAAAAATCAAATTCCTGATACTGAAGTAGAGATACTAAATGATGTTGATGTTGATAGTAGATCATATAAAGCATCATTTAAGAAATTTAAAGACTTTTTTCCTGATTTTAAATTTGAATATACGCCTGAAATTGGAGTAAAGGATCTTCATGAAAAATTATTAGAACTTGGATTTAATTATCAAGATTTTGAATCAGGAAAATTTGTTAGATTAAAAAAGTTATCCGAATTAATTAAAAATGATTTAGTTGATAGTCAATTAAAGTGGAAGTAAATGTCGCTAATTAAAAAACAATTTGTAATAACTTCTACACCCCTAAGAATAAGTTTTGCAGGAGGAGGGTCAGATTTTCACGATTTTTTTTCTGCTCACGAAGGTGCATTTGTAAGCTCAACGATTGATAAAGAAATTAAAGTTACAGTAAAAAGACATAGTGATATTTTCAATGAAAAATTTAGAATTAATTACTCTTCATCTGAGATAAAAAATAAATTAGAAGATATCGAAAATGATATTGCTAGAGAATGTATTAAATTAGTAGGGATTGATTACCCTTTATATATAAGCACTATTGCTGATCTACCTGAAAAATCAGGTTTAGGGTCATCAAGTTCTTTTTGCGTAGGTTTATTAAAGGCACTTTTTGAGCTAGAAGGAAAAAAAGTAAACGATAAGGAACTTTTTGAAGCATCTGTTGAAGTAGAAATTAATATTCTTAAGAAACCTATTGGAATACAAGATCAGCTTGCTGCAGTGTATGGCGGGTTTAATTTTTTTAAAATTTTAAAAGATGGTTCATTTGAGATAAAAAATTTAAATCAAAACTCTAAAAATATAGTACCTAATATATTTAATAATTTACTTTTAATTTGGACCTCTATACAAAGAAATTCATCTGATATTCTTTATGAACAAGAAAAAAATATTTCAAAAAATATTGATAATATTAAATCAATAAAAAATCTAGCTTATGATTTTTGGGATTTAATTAATAAAGATTTTGACTCCAAAAATATTGGTGAATTATTAGAAAAAGGTTGGAATAATAAAATAAAGTTAGCATCTAAAATTTCCAATAATGAAATTATTAGATTATATGAAAAATGCAAAAATCTTGGTTCTCATGGAGGCAAGCTTAGTGGCGCAGGTGGTGGTGGTTTTTTACTGATGGTTGTTGATGAATCAATAAAAAACAATTTAATAAATAATTTAGATAATTATAATAATATTGACATAAAATATAATCCTAACGGGTCAAGAATATTGCTGTCAGAATGAGAGGATATTAAATGAGAGAAATATACAAATCAATATTGCCAAATGATGATAGTTTGGTAGAAGAAATTTTAGATCTTGGTTCATCCCCGCTAGCAAATGGATTAATAAAAAAAGGTGATGAAGTTAATTCTTTTCCTTTAAAAATAGGGAGGTGTAATAAGTCTGGACACATTCAGCTTATTAATTTTATTGAGCCTTCAGAAATGTTTAAAAACTATCTCTACATATCTTCAGTATCATCAACTTTAGAAAAACATTTAAAAAGTATTTCTGATTTTATTTGCGATTTTATTGATGTTAAAGAAGGTGAATTATGTATAGATATTGGTTCAAATGACGGAACTCTTCTTTCCGGATTTTTAGATAAAGGTAAAAGGGTATTGGGCATAGATCCTGCGGAAAATCTTTCACGGCTAGCTAAAGAAAAAGGAGTTGAAACTTTTACAGGTTATTTTAATGAAAAAACTTCAGATCAGGTATTATCAAAATATGGTAAAGCAAAAGTAATAACTCTAACAAACACATTTCCTCATCTTCAAGATCTTTCAAATTTTATGAAAGGAGTTAATAATTTAATTGACGAAGATGGAATATTATTTCTTGAAGCTCATTATCTTGCAGATATATACAATCAAATTGCATTCGATACGATTTACCATGAACATGTTTCTTATTGGCACTTGCAACCAATAGTAAAAATGTTTGGGGATTTTGGATTTGAAATAAAATTTGTTGAAAGGCTCCCACTGCATCACGGACAGCTTCGAGTTGTAGCAAGTAAAAGTAAAAATATTAATCAAGATGTTTCTGTTGCAAATTTAATTAAATGGGAAAATGAAAATCAAATAGGATCAAAAGAAAAGGCAGTTGAATTTGCTAAAAATTCAATGAACATCAAAAATGAATTAAACTCAGTCATTAATAATTTAAAAAAAGATGGAAAAAGTATAGCTGGATATGGAGCTCCTGCAAAAGCAACTACATTAATGAATTTTTTGAATTTGAATAGTTCAAATTTAGATTTTGTTGCTGATAGAAGCCCGTTGAAACAAGGCTTGATTATTCCAGGCACAGGAATTGAAATATCTTCACCAGAAAAAATAAATCAAGATAAACCCGATTACTTAATTTTATTTGCCTGGAATTTTAAAGATGAAATAATTGCTCAACTTAGTGATTTTAGAAACAATGGCGGAAAATTAGTTATTCCTTTACCGAAAGTAGAAATAATTTAGAAATAATGAATGCTAAATTAAGCATAGGACTGCCAGTATACAATGAAGTTAATTATGTTGAAAAAACCCTTGATTCAATTCTTTCACAATCATTTAAATTTTATGAACTTGTAATTGTTGATAATAATTCAGATGACGGAACATTTGAGTTAGTAAAGAAATATTCTGAAAAAGATAAAAGAATAAAACTTTTTAGGAATGAAAAAAATTTAGGGTTAGTTGAAAATTATAATAAGGTTTTTAATTTATCAACTGGCGATTATTTTTCTTGGGCTGGAGCACATGATTTATACCATGAAAATTACCTTCAGTCATTGATAAATAAATTTCAAAAAAATTCAAAAATTTCTTTAATATTTTCTAATGTTGAAAAGATAGATAAAGAAGATAAAGTTTTAGACAAAAAAAAGAATACAGGATTTAAGCTTAAAAAAGGCAAAATACTAAGAAATTTATATATGCCGTTTCTTATAAAGGGCAGTGGAGATATGGTTTGTGGAATATTTAAATCTAAAGACTTAAGAAAAACTACGCTTTTTTCTAAAAATGTATTAAATCCAGATTATTTATTAATTACACAAATTAGTAATTATGGTGGAATTGATAAAATTGAAGATCCTTTAAGAAAAAGAAGATATTTTAGAGAAGATGAAGTTGAGTTTATTAAATGGTCAGATAAATATATTACTTTTAAAGCTAGATATATAAGAAACAATGGGAATGTGGGTTACTTACTTAAGAACTTTCCAACACTAATAATGGGACTAAATATTTTTAAAGTAATTTATCTAAGAAATAGAATTTATAACCCTTATAGCCTATTTATAGGAGTCTACTCTTCTTTGGTTTTTCTATTTAAACACAGATCGTCGTTTTTATTAGATATTTTTCAATTTCTAAAATTTAGATAAGTAAATAAATTTTTAAGGCAAGCTTTTTGCTGTATCTTCTAAAAACTTTATTGTCCCATCTTTATCTTCAGTTGCTAGAGGCTCGGCCATAATAAGAAGATTTCCGTAAATAATGAATTGCGTATACATTGGTTCTCTTCTAACGCATGGAGCGTGAGCAGGTCTATTTGTTAGTACTTTAGCTTCATCTCCAAATAAATTAGTCTTATTTAAAAATAATACATTTTCTTTTCCTATCATACCTCTTGAGTGGCGTTTGTAGACATCTGATGAGTCTGGTTTATTTTGTGCATCCCCCCTGCATTCTGTTCTTTCAACTTTAGATCCATAAGCTATATTTTTTTCAACAACTTCAATAAGTTCCGTTTGCTCAGTGCCTGAAATAAAGCCAGAAGATTTCGCTAATTCAATAGAAGGATATCTAACTACAGCTACATCTCTTCCGTTATGAAATCCCCATTTAGCATCAATTGCATCAGGAAATTCTGTTGAAAAATCTTTTTTAACTTTAAATCCTGCAGATGCTACGTCATCGATAGAATATATTTTAGTGCTCTCTTCTAGGGGAGATGAAGATGAACAAGATAAAATTAATAAAATGGATAAACTTATGAATATTTTTCTATACATAATGTTAATTATGCCATTTTTAATATCAAAGTACACATATACATAAATTAATTTCCTTCTCTGGCAGCAGTTAAAAATGAATTAAGGGTCAGTTTTGTATAACATAATTAAATGGGGAGAATAATTAAATATCCACTACCATTGTTAGTGTTTTAGGTTTAAAATATTCACCTGAGCCCCTGTAGCTCAGAGGATAGAGCACCGGTTTCCTAAACCGGGTGTCCCGTGTTCGAATCACGGCAGGGGCACCATGATTATGATTCAAATAACTCTAGATTTGAATTTAATTGATCCAATGACTTAATCCCTGGAATAACAAAATCAACTTTGTTTTTTAAAATTTCTTTAAGTGCCCAACTAGTTTTATTATTTATATTCTTTTCTGAGTATAATTTAGTTACTTTTTCTATTAAATTGTTATTAAATTCACTACTATAATTGCCTCTTTCTATGTCATCAAATTTATGACCAATTTTATATTTGGAACTTAAAAGTCCTTTTGCTAAAGGAACTTTAGCTATGGAATATTTATTATTTTCTTGGCAAAATGGCAGTACTACTTCTTCAGCTTTAGTTTCAATTAAATTATATACAACTTGTAAAAACGTTATATTATATTTTTTAATTATTTCTAGTTGCTTGTAATTTTCATCATTAATGATTGATTGGGTAAGTGAAATACCTAATGATTTTATCTTGCCTTCAATTACTTTCTTATCTAAGTATGTCCATAAGGCATCATTATTTAATTCATTGTCATCACCTGAATGAAAATAATATATATCAATATATTCTGTTTTTAGTGCTTTAAGAGTATTTTCTAATTGCTTTTTTACTGAATTAATTGAGAAATTTCTTACTTTTATTTCATCTTTGTAGTAATAACCAAATTTTGAAGAAATGACCCACATGTCTCTATTACTTTTTTTAATATAGTTGCCAATTAATTTTTCGGATTTATGATTACCGTAACTACCAGCTGTATCAACATGGTTTATTCCTTTTGAATCACATCCTGACAAAATATAATCTACTTCATCTTGAGAAAATTCTTTGCCCCATTCTCCTGAAAATTGATGAGTGCCAATACCAATTTTTGAAACCTCTTTAGAGATTTCAGGTATGTATTTTTTTATCTTGAATTTGTCCATAATAAATTTTTATCAATTTTTCCAGATTTATAAAGCTGATCCATTTTTTGAAGTCTATAAAAATTTATATTTTTTAATATTTCTGAGTTAAGATTAATTTCTTCAAACTTTTCTTTCATCTGAATTATTCCATCTTTAGCTTTATATTTAGCCTCAAAACCAAGGTACTTTTTTGATTTATTAAAATTTACTTTATATGTTCTTGTGTCTACCCCATCTTGAATTTTTTTATCTGCAAAAACTGTTTTGTCTTCATTGTTTAGAAAAACAACATGTGATTTATCTACTATTTTTTCAATTAATCTAGCGATTTCAATAATTTTATAATTTTCATTTGTAGAACCTATGTTAAATATTTGATTTTTATTTTTATCCCTAACATAATTTAGGCCTAAGTATATTGCTTCACATGCATCTTTAATATGAATAAATGGTCTCCACGCTTGTCCATCTGAATTTAGTTTAATTTCCTTTTCAGAAACTGCCATACCCGTAAGCATATTTATTACTATGTCAAATCTCATCTTCGGAGATAATCCATATAAAGTTGAAAATCTAAAAATTAATGGTTTAAATTTATCTGATGATAGATCGTTTAATAAATTTTCTATTTGTAATTTATTTTTTGAATAACCAGTTTGAGGATTTACAGGAGATTCTTCTTTTAATTCCTCTATTCCAGTTGTTTTGCCATACACAGAACAGCTTGAAGCAAAAATAAAATTAATATTATTCTCTTTACATAAAAGAGCTAAATTCTTTGTATAATCTACGCTAGAATCATAAACGTCTTCAGAGTGCAGCCCCCCAAAAGGATCATTACTTATACCTGAAAGATGCACAACTGTATCAATCCCATAAAGATCATCTCTTGTAATATATCTTGTATCTTTCGAAATGAGTTCTTTATTTAAATCTTCACTAAAAAGAAAACAATCCGAAAAAAAATTTGTATCTAAACATCTGATCTGAATATTTTTATCGGTAAGGTAACTTTTCAATGCAGTACCAAAGTACCCTTCGCTTCCAGTAATTAATATTTTTTTATCTGACATAACAATTTATTAAAATTATATATATTATATATTTATCCATTCAATTAAAATATAGATTATGGATACTAAAGAAAGTTTTAATGGATAACCAAATACTAAAAAAAGTTGAAGATTTTATTTCTTTGAATCACAGTAAAAAGGCATATATTTCATCTCATTGGGACAAGATAATAAACTTATATCTTAGCAATAAAGATTCAAAAAATATTATAGAACAATTAAAAAGTTCATATTACCTTGAGCATTATAGCTTATTTAAATATACAGATAATTTTATAAAGCATAACAATTCCAGAGATAAAATATTATTTAGAAAAACCTTATTGTCTATCTTGGTTTCAAATCCAATTCTGCTTACAAAAGTTTTAAAAAAAATATATCAAAAAAGTAAATCTAGGGATTCAATTTTTCTTACTCAGTCTTTAACGCTAGAAAGCATAGGCATTCTAGATGATTATTTTAAATTTATGAAAAAAAATGAGTATTACACAGATTTTTCATCTCAAAGATTATATTTTTATAATAGAATCCAGCAATTAATAGTCCAAAAATACCTAGATAATAGTAAAAATTTAAATTTTTTAGAGATTGGTGCTGGCGGAGGTAATAGTGCTATTTTCTTAATAAAAAATAATTTTGTTAAAAACTATGTAATTGTTGATTTACCTGAAATGTTAATTTACTCTGCATACCATATTGATAAGAATTGTAATCAAATTAATATAGAATTTGGTACGGATGAAATAGTAAATATAAATAATAAATCAAACACAGTATTTTTCTTAACGCCTGATCAAATAAATTTAGTTCCTGACAATTCAATTAATTTTCAATTTTCCATAAATGCATTTATGGAAATGAGAAATGACATTTCGAATCGATATATTAAAGAAATGTATAGGCTTGGTGCAGAAGAATCTATAACAATGATCATTGCAAGAATAAATGAATTATTTCTTGAGGGAAATATAAAAGAAATTAATAATCCTTACACTTATGAATATTCTTCAAATGATAATATAATTTCTATGGGTCCTGACTTCTTACAAGATCATTCAAGGTCACTGCTTAGAGATACTCCATTTTCTCCCTCAATGATAAGAATATCCAAAATAAATTCTGATAATGAAGTTATTAAAAAATTAAATTTTCACAGAATTTTTGATTTTAAAAATATATAAAATTTAAGATAATTCTTTTATAGATCTAGTTACTGAATCTATAGAATCTTTTGCATCCCCAAAAAGCATTACAGTTTTTTCATTATAAAAAATATCATTATCTAGTCCGGCAAAGCCTGGGTTCATTGATCTCTTTAAAACAACTATTGATTTTGACTTTTCAATTTCAAGAATAGGCATTCCATATATTGGGCTATTTTTATCTAATTTAGCTGCAGGATTAACAACATCATTTGCCCCAATAACTATTGATATATCAGTTTGGGAAAATTTTTCATTTACTTGATCCAGATCTAATAATAGTTCATAGTCAATATTTGCCTCAGCAAGTAGAACATTCATATGGCCTGGCATTCTGCCAGCTACAGGATGAATAGCAAAGATTACATTTTTTTCTTGGTTTGTTAGAACATCAAGAAGCTCTTTTAAAGAATGCTGAGCTTGTGCGACTGCAAGGCCATAACCCGGCACAATAATAATATTTTCTGAAAATTCTAATATTGATGCAATATCATCGCTTGATCCAGATTTATAATTTTTATCAGATGTATCTGCAGATATATTTTCAGAAGTAGCTCCAAATCCTCCAAGAATAACATTTGCCAATGATCTATTCATTGCCTTTGTCATTATTCTTGTAAGTATTAATCCTGAAGCACCTATCAATGACCCACTAATTATTAATGCAATATTGCTGAAAATAAATCCTGTAAATGCAGCTACAATCCCAGAGTAGGAATTTAACAATGCAATTACTACTGGCATGTCAGCCCCACCAATGGGTAATACAATTAAGATTCCTAGTAAAAGGCAGGTGCTTATCAAAATATAAAAGAATAAAGTATTTCCAGAATAAAAAAATGAAGTGATCATTAATCCGATAATTAACATCAATAATAGTAAATTTAAATAATTTCTCAAAGGAATTAATAGAGGCTTCCCTGTGATAATAGATTGCAATTTTAAGAAACCAGTAACACTTCCTGAAAAAGTTACTGACCCAATTAGTACACTAATTAGGATGCTTATTGAAATAAGATTAAATTCAAGTTTATTACTTACTTTTATTATTTCTGAAAATGCTATTAATGCTGATGCCAGTCCGCCTAACCCATTAAAAATAGCAACCATTTGTGGCATTGAAGTCATTTGCACTTTTTTAGCAAATGTTAGGCCTATAATGCCACCTAGTATAATTCCTGAAGCAATATAAATAATAGAATTTAAATCATACTTAACAAATGTAAGAGTAGTTACAATCGCTAAAACCATTCCTGAAAAAGAAATAAAATTACCACTCCTTGCAGTTAATGGACTACTCAACATCTTTATTCCTATTATAAAAAATAGTGACGAAATAAAATAAAGAATTATATAAAAGGAGTCCATTTAATTGTCATCCTTTTTTTTTGGTTTTTTAAACATTTCAAGCATCCTATCAGTCACTATAAATCCCCCAAAAACATTTATACTACTCAAAATCAATGATATGAAACCTAAAATGCTAACCGTTAAATTTGTAGATGATGTTATTACAACAATTGAGCCAATTATTACGATTCCAGAAATTGCATTTGTGCCAGACATTAATGGTGTATGTAAGGTAGGTGGTATTTTTTTTATTAATTCATAGCCTAGTAACATTGCCATTATTAAAATTAAAATTAAATATAATTCACTATTCAATTTTTAACCTCCAAATTTAGATTAGTATATTTAATAATTTCATCACTAGGATCCAGGTTTATTTTATTATCACCTATTATTAAATTTAAATATGATTCAATATTTCTTGAAAAAACTAAACTTGCATGCTCTGAAACTAAATTAGTTATATTTTCAGGTTTATCAATAATTATTCCAGAATAATTAGTTATTTCACCATAATTACCAATTTCGCAATTACCACCAGATTCACCTGCTAAATCTATAATTACACTTCCAGGATTCATGCTTTCAACATTTTTCTTTGTAACAATTAATGGAGCCTTTTTACCAGGAATTGCTGCTGTTGTAATAACACAATCTGAATTTTGAATAGTATCGGAAAGAAGCTCATTTTGTTTTTTTTGTTTTTCAGAACTTTGTTCTTTTGCATATCCTTGTTTATCAGAATCATCATACTTTAGATCTAATTCTAAGAATTTTCCACCTACACTTTCTACTTGTTCCTTGGTAGATTCTCGAACATCAAATCCAGTTACCTTTGCACCTAATCTATTGCACGTTGCTATTGCTTGTAGTCCAGCTACTCCTGCACCAACCACTAACACTTTAGCTGGAGATATAGTTCCAGCTGCAGTAATTAACATTGGAAAATATTTATTTAAATGATTAGCTGCAAGCAGGGAAGATTGGTAACCAGCAATTGATGCTTGAGATGACAAAATATCCATAGATTGAGCTCGTGCGATTCTTGGAATTTTTTCTAGGGCTAAAAATGTAAAGCGTTTATCGGGTATATTATTTTTAAAATTAAAATTGCCTATAAAAATTTTTGATTTAATATTTTTTGGAATTTTTTCAAATTCAATATCAAGAGGGCTTATGGATAATAAAATGTCAGAGCTTTCTATTACAGACTTTGAAGATTTTAATATTTTTCCACCAACTTTTTCATAATCACTATTATAAAATCCAGATTTTAAACCACAATCCTCTTGTAAAAAAACATTGATATTTTTTTTAATAAATTTTCTAGTAGTTTCTGGGGTCAGAGATACTCTAAAGTCATTATTATTATTTTCTTTTAAGCACCCTATAGATAGCATTATTTAATTATATATATATTTTTTAATCTTAATAATTTAATTTATTTTGAATTCATTTCCTGTTTAATTTTATAGAAACCGTTTCTTCTTTATTAAAAATCGAAGGTTTAATTATTTCTATTTCTATTTCTTTTAATTTAAATGTCATAATTAATTGATTAGCTAACTCATTTCCTAAGCTTTCAATTAAAAAGAACTTAGAATTTTCTACAAATTTCTTTGTTGCTTTGTAAACTGATGAATAATTTATTGTATTTTTAATATCATCATTTAATTGTGAAAAATCATGAAAAATAACTAAGTTAATTATTATTTCTTGTTTTTTTTCCCTTTCATCTGAATTAATTCCAATTATACAATCTGACCTTATTCCTTTTAAGATAATTTGGTCGCTCATAAAATATTTTTCTCTATATGGCTTAAAAATTCTTGTCTAGTCTTTAGGTTGCTTCTAAATGAGCCATGCATAGAACTAGTTATTAAATTCGAACTTGAAAAATTGTCACCTCTCATTATTGAGCATGTGTGTCTTGCTTCAACAACAACACCAAGCCCATGAGGAGAAATTATAGAATCTAGTGCTGATGAAATTTGATTAGTTAAATTTTCTTGTACCTGAAGCCTCTTTGAAAAAATTTCAATAATTTTAGGAATTTTTGAAAGTCCAATTATATTTCCGTCAGGAATATATCCTAAATTTACCATCCCAAAAAATGGAGTCATCTCATGTTCGCAAGTACTTGAAAATTCGATATTTTTAACAACAATCATATCGTCAAGTGTTGTTTTAAATAACGAATCTTTGACTAATGCATTTATGTTTTTTCCGTACCCAGATAAAAGTTCTTCGTAAAGTTTTGAAACCCTTTCAGGCGTACCTTTTAAGCCATCTCTTTCTGAATCGTCACCTGAGTCTCTAATAACTTGAGATATTAATTTTTTGATATTTTCTTTATCCATAAAAAATTACCTAAAAAGATTTTTGCACAGAATGAGTAATTATTGCCAACTTTTATAAAATAAATTAAATAACTTAAGTGACCTTAATTGTTTTCATTATCATACTTAATTAAATTATTTAATATAATTTCAAATTGGTCTTGGGTATAGGATCCCGATAGTCGAGTCACAATTTCACCATTACTATCTATCAAAACCCAGAAAGGAAAACCTCTAATCCCGAAATGCTGAGCAACACCACTTAATTCATTATCTGTAAAAGATGGAAAGCTCCAGCCTTCAGATTCAACCCATTTGTCAGGAGGGTAATTTGGCTGAGAAGAATTTATTGAAGTCAAAACAGAAAATAGTTTTACTGGTTCTAGTGTGCCATTATTATTTATCCAGTCCTGGATTTCTTTTACTTCGACCTGACAGTGAGGGCACCAGTGAGCCAAAAAAAGCAGTATTGTTGGTGACTCACTTTTAGTTGTAATTGTGCTTCCATTTAAATCAGATCCAGAAATTATAGGAGCATCCATTTTAGCTGCAGGCTCTAATTGTTGGCAATAATTTAAGTTTTCAAATAATACACAATCTCTGTTGAAATTTACTGAAAGGTCAGGCAATGATTCTCCAGTAACACCAATTTCTCCACCTAAATAATTTTCATCTGAGGAAGGTTGTATCAGAAATAGTGCAAGAAAAAAAACAATCACTAAAGCTATTACAGAACCAACAAAAACAGGAGTTAAATTTTTCTTTTCTTTTGGTGATTTATTGTTATTCATTATTTTTTATTATTTATGTTCGGTATTAATAGTAATACAGAAATTAGTAAAAATGTTGATAAAGCCATAAATGGCATAGTTACAAATCCAAACTCTTTTATCCATATTCCTGTACAACTAACTTCTGTAGAACAAGATAGTGAATTTTGATTTGGGAACATCTGCAATTGATAATGATAAATTGTTATAAATAATCCTAATATTGATAATGGTAATGCATATAGCCATGATTCCTTACTTTTTAAATATATCCCTACACCCAGAATTAATACTAATGGGTACATCGCGATTCTTTCATACCAGCAATAAGTGCATGGAACAAATCCGGAAATTTCAGAATAAAATAAACTTCCTATTGAAGCTAATGAAGCAATAGTCCATGCTAATAAAATATGATAATCGTTTATCAAATTCTTTATATTAAAAATAAATTTATTTCTGGTTTCTTTAATTGTGAAAACAAATATAATAATTAAAGAAAATACAATTGCAAAAATTGAGAGAGCGGATAAAACTATATTTAATGCTTCAGTTAATGTTTCATTCATAATAATTGAATGATATCATATAGAAAATGGAAAATTCAGATACAAAAACATTAACAATTAATCCTTGGTTTTTACTTCTTGGCGCAAGTTTTATTGCTTCATTATTTGGAATAATTTTTTTAATTACCGTTTTTTTTATTGTGAGAGCATGGGTAATTTATGAATTTGGATTAAATTCATTTACTAATTATATTAATTAGCAACAAGTTTGTATTTTTAAAATCATTACTTTAAATTAATGATAAGAGGTTTTTATGAGCTTATCATTATGGATTTTAATAAGTTTTTTTTCAGCGTCTATTCCATGGTCTTTATTAATTTCTTTTATATTTACAAAAAAAGATATACGTACCATTGGCGATAAAAATCCTGGTGGAACAAACGCACTAAAACTTTCAGGTATAAAAATTGGGTTATTAGCAATTTCTTTTGATATTTTAAAATCTTTTTTTCCTATTTATTTTGCAATAATTTTTGGGTATGAAGGATTTCAATTATTAATTTTATGTTTTGCTACAATTTCAGGAAGTATTTTTTCACCTTTTTTGAAATTCAATGGTGGTAAATCATTATCTGTTTCATGTGGAATTTGGATGGCCATTTCTTCAGGGCTTATAGGTCCTTTGATATGTTTGATAATGGCATTTGCTCATTTAATTCAAAAAACTCATTTGTGGACAATTTTGTCTGGCTGGCTTGGAATTTTAATTTGGGTATTAATTTTTTCATTTAGTTTAGAATATATCTTAATATTCATAATAAATTTTGTTTTAGTAATGTATAAACATAAAAAAGAATTTAACCAAAAAATTATTTTTAGAAATTGGGTATTAATGAGGAGGGTATAGAAATGCAATTTTTTTTAGAATTTATTGCAATGTTTATTTTCTATTCTTTATTTGCTTTTTCAATACTTGTAAGTATTTTAGGCGTAATTAATTTAATTTTCATAAAAAAACCTATTGTTTATAGCCAGAATAATATTTCTTCTTTAGTTTCAGTATTGATTCCAGCAAG
>CENZ01112347.1_pt1 | contig 19470 bp, 24 predicted proteins | sample 361341 | NCBI WGS metagenome assembly CENZ01 (sample SAMEA2619782, study PRJEB7988) | marine metagenome | biome: marine biome (ENVO:00000447); feature: deep chlorophyll maximum layer (ENVO:xxxxxxxx); material: "saline water (ENVO:00002010), including plankton (ENVO:xxxxxxxx)" | depth 50 m
GACAGGATCAGTGAACGCGCCAACATACAGGTTCATTGGAATAGTGTTCTGGACGAAGTACTTGGTGACGAAAGCGGTGTTACCGGAATGCGGATACGCGACATTCACTCGGATGTGACCACTGATTTTGCGCTTCAAGGGGTGTTTATCGCGATCGGACACACGCCCAATACGGAGATTTTCGCAGGGCAGCTCGATATGAACGATGGCTACATCGCCATCCACTCGGGTCTGTCAGGCAACGTGACCGCCACAAGTGTGCCTGGTGTTTTTGCGGCAGGTGATGTTGCTGATCAGGTCTATCGACAGGCGGTCACATCAGCAGGGTTTGGTTGTATGGCGGCCTTGGATGCCGACAAATACCTGGAAAACCTAAGCGCCTGAGCAATTCAAGAAACAGAACGGTACCCTGGTTACCAGAAGTACCATGGTTTCCGACCGTTAACGAGGCGTTGGACCAACCCGATGGACTCCTCGCCGCAGGCGGTGACCTAACCGTCCCGTGGCTTTCCCTCGCCTACCGCCGCGGGATTTTTCCCTGGTTTGATGAACCCCCGATCCTGTGGTGGTGTCCCGATCCAAGAACCGTGATCATGCCAGATTCGCTCACAGTTTCTCGCAGTCTTGGGAAAGCACTGAGGCGAAATGATTACGAAATACGCGTGAATACCCGCTTTATGGATGTGGTTGATGCCTGTAGTCAGCCACGTGGTACCGACAGTGAAGAGCCCGGCACCTGGATCACACCTTCAATGAAAGCAGCCTATCTTGAGTTATATCAACAGGGTCTCGCACACGCGATCGAGTGTTATAGGGATGATACGTTGATTGGGGGGCTCTATGGCGTTGGTATCGGTCGAATGTTCTTCGGCGAATCCATGTTCTACCGACACACCGATGCCTCGAAGATTGCGCTAGCACATCTGTGTCGTCTGCTGGAGTCCCATGGGTATCCACTCATCGATTGTCAGGTCGACAATCCACATCTGAAACGATTGGGTGCAATGTCCATGGGCCGTGACCGCTTCTGTGCACAATGTGAGCGGCTTTGCGAACTTCCGGGGCTAGACTGGTCATCACTGCCATCCGTGCTACCCGCGTGGTAATCTCCTCAGACCCTGATGCCATCCTCCTCCGTTTGACTGAGCCATCATCAACACCTGATTCCCTGGATACATCCACCTCGATTGACGAGCTACGCTTTTTTGCAGCGCCGCCACATGAGTGCAGCTATCTGCCGGATCGTCATGCCACTACCTTATTTGCCGACCCTGAAGCCGGGATCAATACACGAATCTACTCCCAGTTGTCCGCGGTTGGTTTTCGACGAAGCGGAAAGTTCATCTATCGCCCCCATTGCGAAGGGTGCAAAGCCTGTGTTCCCATCCGTGTTCTCGTTCAACACTACGCACCTCGTCGGCGACAACGGCGAATATGGAAACAGAACCAGGATCTGACGGCTATCGAGCAGACTCCCGTCTTCCGCGAAGAACATTACGCGTTGTATCAACGATATATTGACACCCGGCATGTTGATGGAGATATGTATCCCGCCAGCGAGGAGCAATATCAGTCGTTCCTCATCGAAGGCCGGCCAGAAGCTTCCTTTGTTGAATTTCGAGCCAAATCAAAGCTCGTGGCCGTCGCCGTTATCGACACACTGACCGATGGTCTATCGTCGATTTATACCTACTTTGATCCTGACGAAGACAAGCGGTCCCCAGGTGGGTTCGCTATCCAGTGGACTATCGAACGTGCGAGAAAAATGGCGCTACCCTATCTTTATCTCGGTTACTGGATCGCCGATTCCAAAAAGATGAGCTACAAGTGTGACTATCAGCCCTTTGAACGCTTCGATGGGCGCCGTTGGCACACTTCGGCACCTTGAGCGCAAGAAATATGCGGCCTTTACCCGTGCTGCTTTTTTCAGGCAAAATGCGCGCTCTCTTCGATTCGAGTTGTGAATGGCCAAAGAAGAAGCAATAGAGATGAACGGCACTGTTCTGGACACGTTGCCAAATACAATGTTTCGCGTAGAGCTTGAAAACGGGCATGTCATCACAGCGCATATTTCCGGAAAAATGCGCAAGAACTACATCAAGATTCTGACGGGTGATACCGTCAAAGTTGAGCTGACACCCTACGACTTGAGCAAAGGTCGCATTACCTTCCGTGAGACTTGAATCAGAGGGCCCTCCTCTCTTCAAACATCTGTCCAGGTGTTTGTTCAGATGTTTGAACGGGCTTCCGTTCTGACTTCTGTGATGCCCTACCGCCTAGTCTGAGGTTGCAGTTTCGGGCTCCTCGATTTCGAGTACCAGATCATCGTCTTTCACGTAGACATAAACGACACCGCCACCCGCGAGACGCCCAAACAAGATATCTTCCGCCAGTTCTTTCTTAATCCGTGTCTGTATAAGACGCTGCATGGGGCGCGCTCCCATTGATTTGTCGTAGCCATGCTCTGCAAGCCAGTTGCGTGCCTCATCGGTCACCTCAAGACTGACTTTCTTCGCGTCGAGTTGGACCTGGACTTCGACAAGGAACTTGTCGACAACCGTTTTGATGACATCCTCATCGAGAGCGCCGAACTGAATAATCGCATCAAGGCGGTTCCTGAATTCAGGTGTAAACATCTTCTTCAGTACTTCCATACCATCAGTGGCATGGTCCTGGGTTTTGAATCCAATCGACGCCCGGCTCATTTGTTGGGCACCAGCGTTCGTTGTCATGATCATCACGACGTTTCTGAAATCAGCCGCACGACCGTTATTGTCCGTCAGCGTTCCGTGATCCATCACCTGCAGCAGCAGGTTGAAGACTTCCGGATGTGCCTTCTCAATCTCATCCAGCAACAACACACAATGCGGGTGTTTTGTCACTTTCTCTGTCAGCAGACCACCCTGGTCATAACCAACATAACCTGGGGGTGCACCGATCAGTCGGGAAACAGTATGTGCTTCCATATACTCAGACATATCAAACCGGATGAACTCAACCCCCATGATTCTGGCCAGTTGGCAACAGACTTCTGTTTTCCCGACACCCGTGGGGCCCGCAAACAGGAAAGATCCGATGGGTTTGTCACCTTCTTTCAAACCAGCACGAGACAACTTGATTGCACTCGACAGCGTATCAATGGCCTCATCCTGACCAAAGATGACCATCTTCAGGTTCTCATCGAGCTGCTTCAGAGATTCCTTGTCAGATGCTGAAACGTTGTTGGGTGGTATACGGGCGATCTTGGCCACCATCATTTCGACATCACTCACACCAATCTGCTTTTTTCTTCGTGAAGGTGGCTGCAATTGCTGATACGCGCCCGCCTCGTCGATGACGTCGATCGCTTTATCCGGCATGAAACGGTCAGTAATGTATTTACCCGCCAGTTCTGCGGCAACCCTCAAAGATCGATCTGTATACTTGAGACGATGGTGTTCTTCGAAACGAGACTTCAAACCTTTCAGGATCTGGTAGGTGTCGTCAACGCTGGGTTCCTCAACGTCGATTTTCTGGAATCGACGCGAGAGTGCGCGGTCCTTGTCAAAAATTCCGCGGTACTCCTGGAATGTTGTAGACCCGATGCACCGTAGATCACCTGACGCGAGCAGCGGTTTCAGAAGATTCGACGCGTCCATGACACCACCGGATGCAGCACCCGCACCGATAATCGTGTGAATTTCATCAATGAACAGTATCTGATCATCCTGCTGAGTCAGTTCTGCGAGGAGCGCCTTCAGACGTTTTTCAAAATCTCCACGGTACTTTGTACCGGCCAGAAGCCCACCGAGGTCGAGGCTATGAACAGTACTGTTCGCGATAACCTCAGGCACATCGCCATCGACGATCATCTTGGCCAGACCTTCTGCTATAGCGGTCTTACCGACACCAGATTCTCCGACGAGTAATGGGTTGTTCTTCCTGCGTCGGGACAAAATTTGAATGACCCTTTCAACTTCGTCAGCCCGACCCACCAGTGGATCAATGTTGCCCTTCTTTGCCTGCTCGTTGAGATTTGTTGCGAAACTCTCGAGCGCGCTGGGGGCTTTTTCTTCGCCACCCTCTTCTTCTGATGCGGCCGCAGTCGCTGGTTGTTCTTCATCGGTTTTCTGTGTGCCATGAGCAATGTAGTTCACGACATCGATTCTGTTCACACCCTGCTTGCGCAAAACGTAGACCGCGTGGCTCTCCTGTTCGCTGAAGACCGCGACCAGGACACTACTACTGGAAACTTCCTTCCGACCCGACGAATTCACATGGAACATGGCGCGTTGTATAACACGCTGGAAACCCAAGGTGGGCTGGGTATCCTGGTCCTCGACGTTGGCCGAAATCAAGGGCGTTGTGGCGTCCAGAAATTCTGTAAGTTCCTGACGCAACGTGTCTGTGCTTGCACCACAAGCGCGCATCACCTGAGCTGCCTCAGCATTATCGAGCAGAGCAAGCAGCAGGTGCTCGACGCTCATCAGCTCATGGCGCTTCTTCCTTGCGTCCTTGTAGGCAAGGTTCAATGTTACTTCCAAGTCTCTGCTTAGTTGCATACTCTTACCTGCCATTCGTTTGTTCGCGCCATATTCACAGCCTACCGATGCGACGATCGAACATCTATGCCAATCGGCGGAAACTCACGAAATTGTGAATTGACTGTTTGTTGCTGTTGAAAGTGTCTGTCATCAATGTCTCATTGTCTCACTGGCTAAAGCAATCCTGATGCCAATGAGACACACCATGTCGCTCCGATGGGTATGGAATCACTACTGATCCTGATCGACATCTCCATCATCAGACCCGAATGTGGGGGCAGGGGTTCAAAACTCAACTCTGTCACGCTCTTTCCACGATGGAGAGCAGCGGGTATTGCGATATTTGTGCGTACTGATTCACCTGTTCTGACTTGGTGTCTGCGACATCCCGGGTAAATATCCCGCAGGTTGCACGACCCAAAGTATGCACCGCCATCATGATCTGCTGCGCTTTTTCACGATCCATGGAAAAGAACATCTGCAGGACCTCGACGACGAACTCCATGGGCGTGTAGTCATCGTTGAGCAATACCACCTTGTACATGGGTGGTTCTTCCAGTTCCGGGATACTCGTCTGTTCCTTGACAACCGGCGCGTCCAGAACATCACTGTCACGATCATCGTGAGCCACTGTGATTGTCCCTCTTGCCATGGATATGTCCTGTAATGCCGTCATTGCGGACAAGTGTACCTTACGTTCGAGGGGCCTATTGCAGCAGAAATCGTCCGGCGGATAAAGGTGTCGGTCGGTCACCGTGGAATGGGTGATCCAATAGTTGACGAATCGACGTGTTACCCAATAAAGTGAACGCAGAAAGACGCATCCGAGTGTCAACGACTGTCTTCCGGTGAACGTCAAGAAGCTAAGCCTCTTGGGTTACTGTTGTAATTGATTCAGACGGGAATTGTCCTCCCACCCCAGAGACATAGAAATCATTCTCATTATGATGGCACGTGGGTTTCGACCTCCTGACCGGGAGTAGTATGCGGCAATGCCAAACGGCCAGGCGTGACGAAGAATGTCGATGAGAACAGCAATGTGAAGCAGGACTTCACAGGAAAGCTGTCGAACACTGGGAAAGAGGTTGACCATGCCAACAGGCCGCGTCAAATGGTTCAATAACGCCAAGGGCTATGGGTTCATATTGCCCGATGAAGGTGGTGAAGATCATTTTGCACACTACTCTGCCATCAAAATGGAAGGCTACCGCTCGTTGAAAGCGGGACAGGCCATCCAATTCGATGTACAGGAAGGTGACAAAGGGCGACACGCCGTCAACATCGAACCACTCGAATCAGAAACCGACGATGACGATATCGAAGATCAACCGCCGATGGATGATTTCTGAAGCGTCGGCCTGAGGCCACCCTTACTCGACTTGGATGATAGTCGTTTCCTGGTCAAACTGTGTCCGAACTTCTGCTTTTCAACAAACCTTTTGGTGTGATTTCTCAATTCCGTGAGTCACCTCACGGCGACACACTCGAAAAATTCATCGACGTTCCCGACGTCTACCCGGCCGGTCGGTTGGACAAGGACTCCGAGGGGCTACTTCTGCTGACCGGCGACGGTGCACTACAAACAAGAATTGCACACCCTTCTGCGAAAATGGCCAAAACCTACTGGGTGCAGGTCGAAGGAACACCCACGATAGATCAACTCAGCACCTTGAGGACTGGCGTAGACCTGAAGTGGGGTAGGACACGACCAGCACAGGTCAGGGAAATTCCGCCACCGGGTCTGCCTGCCCGTGTACCGCCTGTCAGACATCGCAAGAACCAGCCGACCCACTGGTTGGCGATCACCCTTTCGGAAGGCAAGAACCGTCAGATACGACAAATGACGGCGTCGGTGGAGTTGCCGACACTACGGCTGTTCCGAACTTCGATTGGGCCATGGTCCACGGACGGTCTGCTTCCCGGTCAATGGTCGAGTATATGTGTGAACCTCCCGAAACAACGACGATAGATCTCGCCACCTTTTTGTCACGAAAGATCGTCACCCAGCTTCTCCTGCCAGGCGTCAACAACCGCCACATCAGTGTCACGGGTCACCAGCCAGCGATCCCCCTCCGGGGTCGTTTCCTTCTTCCAGAAGGTCGCACGCGTCTTCAGGTAATCAATCACAAATTCACACGCAGTAAATGCGTCTCCACGATGTTCGCTGGCAACTGCCACGAAAACGATCTGGTCCAGCGGCGAAAGCTGACCGATACGATGCATGACGGTCGCGCCGATAACGTTCCACCTCTGATCGGCCTCTTGAAGAATCTGCAGAATCTGCTTCTCGGTCATGCCTGGGTAATGTTCAAGGAATAGTCCGCTGACATCTGCGTTGTCATTGAGGTCTCGAACGAGGCCCAGGAAAGTCACGATGCCTCCGATCCTTGGTGACAACCCCCGGAGTGCCTTCAATTCATCGGACACATCAAAGTCCGACTCCTGCACACGGACCGACAGATGATGGTTCTGGTGGGAGTTGTGGTTGGTCTCGATCTCAGTCATCCGCCAGTCACCGGTGGGAGAAACGCCACCTCATCGCCGGTGGAGATGAGAATATCCTCCCGAACAATCTCCTGGTTCACACTGACCACAATATTCTCGGCCGTCAGTGCTTCGCGCCAAGAAGGTTGATCACTGACGATGTGCTCGACCAGTTTTGACAGCTTTACATCCGTTAGCGTTACCGACATCGATCCCTGCCCTATGGTTTCTTTCAGACTCGCAAAGAACAACACGGTGATCATGGGCGTACCCACTCCCCTGAGCGACCACCAGACTTCTTTTGTAGTCTGACCTGGCCAATTTCCATGCCTCGGTCCACAGCCTTGCACATGTCATAGATGGTCAGCGCCGCTACCGAGACCGCGGTCAATGCCTCCATTTCCACACCCGTCTTGCCGTCGATCCGACAGGTGGCCGCGATGTCGATAGCGTCTTCCTGTTCATTCAACTGCACCTCAACAGCAACGGATGTCAGCGCCAGCGGATGGCACAACGGAATCAGGTCAGCACATTTCTTGGACGCCTGTATGCCTGCGATACGCGCGACCGCTAGGACATCCCCTTTATCGTGCCCACCATCGCGGATCAGGGCCAGGGTTTCCGGCTGCATGTAGACACGTCCTGTGGCAACCGCCACGCGATGACTCACGGCTTTGTCTGATACATCGACCATATGGGCGTGGCCGGACTCATCAATGTGTGTAAGGGACGTTGACATAGGCGAGATGCTTAACCGACTGAGTTTCGAATCGCCAATGCTAGCAGAACCCGCGAACCGTTCGTATGTCAGCTCACCAGATGACCGGTCATCAAAACTGCTGATCGAGTGAATGCAGAGATGGGAGACGGTGGAACGCATGATCAGTACAATTGAATGATGACCTCAGGTAACACCAGCATCCCGGCACCTTCAGGGGAACACCGCACTGTCATTGTGGGCATGTCCGGTGGCGTCGATTCGTCGGTATCGGCCGCGCTCCTTCAGGATTCAGGCTATGACGTCACCGGTCTCTTCATGAAAAACTGGGAAGAGGATGATGGCACCGAGTACTGCACGGCCCAGCAGGATCTCGAAGATGCCCAGGCGGTGTGTCAGCATCTTGGCATCGAACTGCAAGAAGCCAACTTTGCGGCCGAATACTGGGACAACGTTTTTGAGCACTTCCTATTTGAGTACCGCGCTGGGCGTACCCCCAATCCGGATGTCCTCTGTAACCGTGAAATCAAGTTCAACGTCTTTTCGGAGTATGCGAGGTTACTGGGCGCGGACTACGTCGCAACCGGCCACTACGCAAGGCTCGATCACAGCGGTGATCAGACACGATTGCTGAAGGGACTGGATCGTCAGAAGGATCAGAGTTACTTTCTTCAATCGGTGTCAGCGGAACAACTGGAAAACTATCTGTTTCCCGTCGGTGGGATGGAAAAACACGAGGTGAGATCACAGGCACAGAGTCGGGGCTTGCCGGTTTTTGACAAAAAGGACTCAACCGGTATCTGCTTCATCGGTGAGCGCCGTTTCCGGGACTTCCTCCAAGACTACTTGCCCAGAAGTCCCGGTGACATTGTCGATACGTCCGGCCGGCAGATGGGACGCCACGATGGTCTGGTCTTCTACACAATTGGGCAACGCCAAGGACTGGGCATCGGAGGTATCGCCAACGCATCTGATGACCCCTGGTATGTCGTTGAAAAACGCCTCAACACCAACTCCCTGATCGTCGCACAGGGCAACAACCACCCTGCCCTGTTCAGCTCTGCGCTCGATTGTGCTGACATCCATTGGGTGTCGGGTGCAGCACCGGCAACTCCATGTCGTCTGCAGTCGAAAGTCCGCTATCGACAACCAGATCAGCCGTGTGAGCTTACCAGGTCTGACGCAGGTTACTCAGTGGCATTTGATCAGGCTCAGCGTGCCGTGACCCCTGGCCAGTGGGTCTGCTTCTACGACGATGACATCTGCCTGGGTGGTGGCATCATCGAGGCCAGAAGGTGACTGACATTCAATGGGAACAACGAGCCATTGCCCTGGCCGGTCTCGTCCAGGCGATTCATCTCGCTATCAACGGGGCTCATACCGGTATGATGAGCCAGGATTCGTTAGAGCAAAGCGTACGCAGCGTTTTTGTACAATCGCCTGATTCTATTTTAGAAGTGTATGGCGGGACCCGTGGCATCAGGCTGGGTATGAATGTACTGAGCGAGATGCTGTCCGGAAATCGACAGAATGAACATGCTGATCTGCTTAGGTACTGCCTGGCAGTGATGGCGCTTGAACGTTTACTCCGGAGAAAACCCGGCGTATTGACTGAACTGGGTCAGGGCATCGACCAGATTGGTGCCAGGTATGCCGACATTGATGATGAATGTCTGGCGGCCCTCGCGAACCTGTACCAGCAGACCATCAGCCACCTTGAGCCTAGAATACGTATCAGCGGACGTCGAAATCACCTAGAGAATGGCGCAGTGATCCAACGGATCAGGGCACTACTGATGGCTGCGATACGCGCTGCTGTTCTCTGGCACCAGGTGGGTGGTCGTCGTTGGCAGTTGTTACTCTCTCGCGGTGCCATGCAGCGGGCGCTGGGTCATCTTAGCTGAAGGTCGTTGTGGTGACGCTCCTGAAGCTGGCGTATCGTCTGATCATCGTCAACCTGTCTAAATTTCTAAAACCAAACATCTCCGGAGAGCCATTGAATGAGTAGTTTGACCGCGGTTTCCCCCATTGATGGGCGCTATGCGAGCAAGACCAGCGCACTGGGACCAATCGCCAGCGAATATGGCCTGATTCGATACCGCGTTCAAGTAGAGATCGCATGGTTTCGGTTTCTGTGCCAACACGACGAAATCATAGAATGCCCGGTGTTGTCAGCAGAGGCAGACGCTGCGGTAGGCGCGATTGCCGATAACTTCGGCGAAGAAGACGCCGCTCGCGTGAAACAACTGGAGGCAACTACCAACCATGATGTGAAGGCCGTAGAGTATTTTATCAAGGAAGCCTTTCGTGCATGTCGAATACCTGAACTGAGGGCGCAACAGGAGTTCATCCACTTCGCGTGCACATCGGAAGACATCAACAATCTAGCGTATGCGTTGATGCTCAAGGAAGCAAGGGATCATGTATTGCTTCCGGCATTGGATGGACTCATCGACAATCTGGTAGCGCTGGCGAAATCCTGCCTGGACGTACCCATGCTGGCGAGAACACATGGACAGGTTGCGTCCCCTACAACAATGGGCAAGGAAGTTGCCAACGTAGTCGCTCGACTGGCGCGTCAGGTCAAACTTCTACGAGGTTGCCCGATACTGGGGAAGATCAATGGTGCTGTTGGAAACTACAACGCCCACCTGTCTGCATACCCGAAGGTCGACTGGGTTACTGCAAGTGAGTATTTTGTTGAAGGTCTCGGACTGACCCTGAATCCCTATACGACTCAGATCGAGCCACACGATTATGTTGCGGAGGTGTTTCACTCGGTCATGCGCTGCAACACGATCCTCCTCGACCTAGACCGGGACGTGTGGTCGTACATCTCGATTGGCTACTTCAAACAACGACAAGTCGCTGGCGAAACCGGTTCATCGACTATGCCTCACAAGGTCAATCCTATCGACTTTGAAAATTCCGAGGGAAACCTGGGCATTGCAAACGCGATACTCAACCATATGGCATCCAAGCTACCTGTCTCACGCTGGCAGCGTGACCTGACTGACTCAACCGTCCTGCGTAACCTGGGATCTGGCATCGCCTATTCTCTGATTGCCTATCAGGCAACGATGAAGGGGCTCAGCAAGCTGGAACTCAATCAGGCCGCACTGGACGACGACCTCGCGCAGAACTGGGAGGTTCTGGCGGAACCGATCCAGACTGTGATGAGGAAGTACGGTGTGCCTGAACCTTATGAGAAGCTGAAAGCACTGACGCGCGGACAGACCTTGAGCGAATCTGCTATCCAGGGGTTGGTTAACGACCTTGATATACCGGATGCGGCGCGCGAGGAGATAACGGATCTCACACCGCAGCGGTATATCGGCCGCGCGAGCGAACTAGCCGAACAGATACTGTCGGAGATCTGAACCGATGACGCTGCAGCTGCGGGATTTCAATGTCACAGAAGCCGATTGGGCTCGTGATGGCAACGTGTTATCAAACATCCGCAAGCTCGTGTTCATTGTCGAACAACAGGTGCCGCAGGAAGAAGAATGGGACGGCCAGGACGACAGTGCCTGGCACTGGATTGCAACCGACCCGGACGAATGTCCGGTGGGAACTGCGCGGTTGCTCCCAGGCGGCCAGATCGGTCGAATGGCTGTTCTTGCTGAATACCGCGGCAGAGGCATCGGTTATGCCCTGCTCGAAGCGGCGATGCAAAAGGCATGCTCACTCGAAATGGAGGGTGTCTTTCTGAACGCACAAAGGCATGCACTTGGTTTCTACGAGCGTGCCGGCTTTGTATCCGAGGGAAACGAGTTCATAGAGGCAGGTATTCCCCACTACCGGATGACCCGATAGGTCACGCTACCCGATGATGAAGTAACACGAGTCCGACATATCGACGATCACACCACGATATCAATTCGAGATTTTGACACCACGGAAGCAGAATGGTCGCAGCACGGAACTCATTTGCAAACTTTGTGAGACAACGTTCGTGAACGAACTCGGCCTGCCCCGGCATCTCATCTCACTCGAGGACGACGAGGATCTGATCCACGCCCGATGACGTGTTGATTAGTTGTCTCAGCATGACGCTCAAGAGCACTCTGAAGGGATTGTGCGTCGACTCATCACACCGGCGAAAGGGTGTCTGACACAGTCTGATTGAACATGCGGTGGCCAAGGCCCGACGATTCAAGCTGACCATACTCCAGATTGACACTGGCCAAGACCTGGCGTCATTCCTGGCCAGCCTCGGATTCGAGCAAATAGGCAACAGCGGAGGGGTGCTCACGTTCGAAGCCCCGGAACCGGCGCAGGAGGTATCAAGGGGGCAGGCCTATCAGAGTGGCGACAGCAGTTATCAGCTTGGAAAGGACAGCGATCTCCTTCTGATTCGATCCGAAGATGAAATGCGCAACGTCATCGAAACGATGGCGGGTCCGGCGACCCACTACCTGCGTATCCTCTCACCTTTTCTGGAACATCGTCCGTTTGACACCAAGGTAATGAAGGACATCTGTTCTGCCCTGGCACGACGAAACAAGAGGACGCGCGTTGAGATACTTGTCTACGAATCGCACAGGATGGTCAAGAATGGCCACATGCTGCTCGAACTCAGCCAGCGACTACCCTCGTCGATCAGCATCAAACTGGTCCATCCGGAGCTTCGCACACTGACATCATCGCGGATGAGCGCGGATTCATTTACCGACAGAACTGTGAAATTTATGAGGGGCAGGCGAACTTCAACAATATCACCGAGGCCAACCTGCTTCTTTGCCAGTTTCAAAGTGCCTAGGACAGCAGTCTATACGATGCCAACCTGAGGCAACTGCGCATCTGAAGAAAAACCGATACACAGTTCTGCTGATACCACCACTGGCGCTTGTGTATGGACCCGCGGCGATGTCAGAGATCTATATCTATCGCGGGAAAGATGGCGAGAAGGTCGTGTCTGACCGATCGATGCCTACCGATACTGACTATGATTTGCTGAAACAACGCGACACGGTCAAGGACACTGGACACATTCTGGCAAACCGGCGAGTGACAAACCGCCCAGGGCAGACGCACGGGCGCATATCGAAGCAGTCGCTGAACGCCACCAAGTGGACGTTGCGTTGATTGCAGCCATTATTGAAGTCGAGTCGAGTTACGAGACCCTAATACTGTTTCAAATCAGGGTGCCAGTGGGTTGATGCAACTCATGCCCGGCACCGCACGTGACTCCCAGGTAGTGGACCGCTTCAATATCCAACAAAACATCGACGCGGGCACTCGCCATCTCAAGATATTGCTGGATCGTTTCGAAGGTGATGTTCGCCTTGTGATCGCCGCCTACAACGCCGGTACCGGCGCCGTCACTGATCACAGTGGCATACCCCCCTACCCCGAGACGCAACGATTTGTATCCAAGGAGATCTCTGCGTGGCAGAAACAGCAAAAAGACCAACGCTGGAGTTACGATGAAGCGGCGCCCGTACCTAGCGACTCAGAGCCGCCGCCTCGTCGATGAACGAACGCAGTTCCTGGTAATCGGTGGTGTGACGGTACCGGGGAAACTCCGCGATCACATTGTCCGGCGCTCTGAACAGAAACCCTGCGTCCGCTTCCGACAACATTGTCGTATCATTATAGGAGTCACCGGCCGCAAAAGTTCGGAAGTTCAGACCATGCAGGGCCTTCACAGAGGCACGCTTGGGATCTGGCTGTCGCAGCACGTAGTCCGACACTTCGCCCGTCTCGGTCGTTTCGAGACGGTGGCAAAATAACGTTGGATTGTTCAACTGAACCATAAATGGCCTCGCGAACTCGTAGAACGTATCTGACAGGATGATGACCTGATAGGCAGTCCTGAGGTCGTCGAGAAACTGGGTTGCTCCAGCCAGTGGCGAGAGTTCGCTGATGACCGCCTGAATGTCCGCGAGTTTCAGATCGTTGTCCCTCAGCAACCCCAGTCTTCGGGTCATCAATTCATCGTAGTCGGGGATGTCCCGCGTGGTCAAGGACAACTCGCGAATACCGGTTTTCTCGGAGAACGCGATCCAGATTTCGGGGATGAGTACGCCCTCAAGGTCAAGGCAAACGATATCCATGGCACTCCTGTCTGTTCGTATGGCTCGCAGATATTCCGGCGATCTTACCGGAAAGTGCTTGAGGAAAGTGCATCCTGTCCACGAAATGCATCCGGTATGCTTTTCAGATATGAGGACAGCATCGGAGGCAATTTCTCAACACCATCTGCTCTCTGTTAGTCTACGCGCCTTGTATAGGGGACCACTATCATGACCACTGTATCCGAGGGCCAGGTTACATCGATGTCACCGGAAGAGATCATTACGCTTGCCCATGAAAACCATGATCGCGTCAGTATCTCGTTTTCGGGCGCAGAGGACGTGATACTGATTGATATGGCCTGTAACGTAGTAGACGACGTTCAGGTGTTCACGCTCGATACCGGTCGGCTAAACCCCGAAACGTACCGATTCATCGACAAGGTCCGTGAACATTATGGCGTCGACATCGAAATTCTGAGTCCCGATGGTGAGGCCCTTTCACGACTGGTCACAGACAAGGGACTATTCAGCTTTTACAAGGATGGTCATGAAGAATGCTGCGGGATACGTAAAATCGCGCCATTACGCGACTATCTTCAAACGGTCGATGCATGGATTACCGGACAGCGACAGGACCAGAGTCCAACGCGAGCGGACGTTCCACAACAGCAACCTGACACGGCATTCGGTACCGACGCCCATGCAGTGACAAAGTACAACCCATTGGCGAACTGGTCATCCACCCAGGTCTGGGACTACATCCGGGAGAACGACGTGCCCTACAACGAACTACACGACCGCGGTTTTCAGAGTATCGGATGTGAACCGTGTACTCGCCCCATTGGCCCCAACATGCATGAGAGAGCCGGACGGTGGTGGTGGGAAGAAGCCACCCAGCGCGAGTGCGGTCTCCACATCATCAACGTGAAGGAAGCTTGAGCCGTGCCACATATCACCCTGGTCAAAAAGATCCTGGAAAACGGTGAACCCTGTAAGAAATGCGCGGAGGTGCAAGCACGGTTGGAACAATCCGGTCAGATGGATGCCATCGACGAGGTACTGATCGCCGACGAGCGGGATCCGGAATCCGAAGGGATGAAGCTTGCGCAGTCCCTGCAGGTCGACCGTGCCCCCTTTTTTGTTGTCAGGGAAACACCCGATGCCGAGCCGGTGGTTTACACCGTGTATTTCAAATTTGCCAAGGAAGTTCTACGCAACAGGTCGTGATATCCGCACTAACGCACGGGCAAAGATGACTCAGCGAACAACGCGTCCACCTCTGCACGTCGCGTCATTTCCACCGCCTCACCAACCTTGTCGCGCGTCAGGTGGGGGGCGAACAATTCAATAAAGTCGTACATGTAGCCCCGTAGAAAGGCCCCTTTACGGCAGGCGATCATGGTCCGGCTCGGTGCGAAGAGATGACTGGCATCCAGTGCGATGAGGTCTCCGTCCAATTGCTGATCATAAGCCATCTTCGCGATGATCCCGATACCCATACCCAGTCGAACATACGTCTTGATCACATCCGCGTCTGTAGCAGTGAAAATGACTTTTGGATCAAGACCTGCTCGCTGGAAAGCCTCATCGAGCTTGGATCGTCCGGTGAAGCCAAACACGTAGGTCACCAGTGGATACTCGGACACTGCCTCCAATGTGGCATGACCAGAACAGACCAGTGGGTGGTCCTTGGGTACAAGAACACATCGGTTCCAGTCGTAACATGGCAGCAGTGTCAGGTCGTTGAACAGTTCCAGCCCTTCTGTGGCAATCGCGAAGTCAACCTGCCCATGGGCGGCCAATTCAGCAATCTGCGTGGGTGTTCCCTGATGCATGTGCAGAGAAACATTGGGATATCGCTTCACAAACTGATCGATCACAGGCGGCAGGGCATACCGGGCCTGTGTGTGCGTTGTCGCAATAGACAAACTTCCCCGCTTCTCTTCGCTATATTCCTGCGCGAGCTGCTTGATGCTCTCGACACGGGTCAGGATGTCACCCGCCTGAGCAATAATCTGCTCACCCGCCGGGGTGACTCGGGTCAGTTGCTTGCCCTCGCGCGTAAAGATCTCCACACCCAATTCATCCTCCAGCAACCGAATTTGTTTGCTGATACCGGGTTGCGAGGTATAAAGGTGTTCGGCCGTGGCTGAGACATTCAGGCCGTGGTGAGCGACTTCCCAGATATAGCGCAGTTGCTGGAGTTTCATCGTGTTCTGACCATATTCAGTGAGCCAATAAGCACATCGCTTAATCGAGCTGAGTGATTATAACTTGTGTCCCACCAAATCGGACCTTGGTTCAATGATTCGGAAGATATTCTCGAGCGATGACATGACACAGCTTGGATGCGTTGGCATCGATGGCGAAAAGAGCCCAGACATCGCTCAGCGCAGGTTAGAAACACCATGGGCCACGTGGCCGGTAGCGACCACGTCCTGTGCCGCCTCACAATGAGAGAGTTGATCGTCAAAAAACACATCTGCTTCAAACGCACGTAAAAACTCAGCCTTCGTCTGCCCGCCGAGAAAGAGAGCCTCATCCAGGTGAATACCCCAGGACCGGAGTGTCTTGATGACACGTTCATGCGCGGGCGCAGAACGAGCCGTTACCAGTGCAGTCCTGATCGGGCATTCAGACTCGGCAAACTGACTCTGGATGCCATGCAGTCCTGACAGGAACGGTTTCATGGGGCCTCCCATCAATGGTCGGCTTGCGTTCTCCTGCTCCATCCGGCTAAAGGCATCCAGACCGGCACTTTGGTAAATACGTTCCGCCTCGTCTGAAAAGAGCACCGAGTCACCATCAAACGCGATATTCAGACCCGGGTTATCGGCTTGCGATGGACCCGATGATAGTAGCTGAGCGGCGGGAAGCTTCTGCTCGAGACAGTTCCGGACGTCCTCCAGACGGGTCGACAGAAACAACTGACACCCAAACGCTCTCATATAACGGTATGGAGCTCGACCACCGGTAAATGCAGCGCGGGTGATCGGCAGACCGTGATGGCGTGTTGAATGCAGAACACGTAGACCTGTATCGGAGCTGTTACGTGACAACAGCACTACTTCGATGCGGTCACGACCATCCGCGTTTGGTGGCATCATCTGATTGGTCGCGAGGAGCTTTCGAATGAAGGAGAAAGCGGGACCCGGTTCCAGGGGTACATCCTCACGATCGACTTGGTAACGCCGGTAAGCGACAACACCATCTTCTCGAAAAACTTGATCACTCTCATTCATATCAAACAACGCACTGCTTGATGTCGCCACGATCAGATCTGGTGTCGGACTCTTCGGATTTGGGTTCTCTGATGAGACCATCAGCTGGTTCCTGAGGAGCGCTGAGGTCATGTTAGCGCATCTTTTAGCGCGCGCCGAACGAAACTGGTGTGTACGTGCACCACGTACCGCGTGCGAATCTGTCCATGAACAGTGGTGTAAAACCGCTCATACGATGTTGGCGGTAGCACTGCCTTGACCCCTATTCGTGAGGATGAAAGACTCCGCGCGCCGCACTTTAACACGCGAACCTTTTGAGGTCTCACAACTGAAATGGCTGACAAACTACTGATATGGCAATAATATTTGATCTGGACGGAACCCTGCTGGATACACTCGCCAGCCTCGCGAACTCCTTCAATCGATCGTTGGACAAGATGGGACTGCCCACCCAGCCGGTCACCGACTACCGGTACTTTATCGGAGACGGACTTCGAAACTGCGTTATTGGTTGTCTCGGGGATCTTGCGACTGATGAACACATAGAACGGCTGACAGAAATTCAGCAGGACGATTACCGGGAGACCTGGCGCGATGATGCGGCACCCTACCCCGGTATCGAATCGCTGCTCGAAACACTCGATCAGACGAACGTTCCAATGGCGGTGTTGTCAAACAAACCGCACGAGTTTGTGCTTCAGATCATGGACCATTTTTTTCCTAGCACCAGGTTCCACCCAGTGATGGGACACCAACCTGGGTATGCGCACAAACCGGATCCGACAACAGCCCTGTTAATCGCGAGCGAACTCAGTATCGCACCGGCACAAATAACGTTCGTGGGAGATACCCGCGCCGACATCGAGACTGCCGTCAATGCGGCCATGTACCCGGTGGGTGTGCTCTGGGGATTTCGCGAACGGGACGAACTCGAGGCTGCGGGTGCCAAGGATATTATTGAATCACCGCATGAGTTACTGTCACTCGATCTGCCCGATTAAGATCAACTCATGTCAATCCTTGATCACAACCTCGTACCGGAAAACCTCGACAGTTTCTGGATGCCTTTCACGTCCCATCGGCAGTTCAAAAACAATCCGCGTTTTATTGTGGCCGCGGATGGCATGTACTACGAAGACAGCAATGGGCATCAAGTGCTCGATGGCGCTGCGGGTCTTTGGTGCGTCAACGCAGGCCACCGCAGGGAGACCATCAACAAAGCCATCTCGGATCAGCTGTCTAGGCTCGATTTTGCACATAACTTCAACACCGGGCACCCGCTTGCCTTCCACTATGCAGAACGGCTGGTAAGGCACTTCCCCGACCCTCTGAACCATGTGTTCTTTACCAACTCAGGATCCGAGTCAGTGGATACCGCGCTGAAAATCGCGATCGCGTACCAGAAACTCAAAGGTCATGGGGCGAAACAACGCCTGATCGGGCGGGAGAAGGCCTATCATGGCATGGGATTTGGCGGATTGTCGGTCAGCGGTCTGGTCAAAAACCGATCCCCCTTCGGAAATCTGTTACCTGCGGGACACCTTCGGCACACGCTGGACATCAAACGCAATGCTTTCTCTCCCGGATTGCCGCCACACGGCGCTCAGTTGGCCGAAGACCTGGTACGATTGGTGGCTCTCTACGGCGCCGACACCATCGCGGCCGTCATCGTTGAGCCGATATCTGGAGCCGGTGGTGTGATCATGCCTCCGAACGGCTACCTGCAACGACTCCGTGAAATCTGTGATCAGCACAGCATCCTGCTGATATTCGATGAGGTCGTCACGGCCTTTGGGCGCCTGGGGGCAATGACCGCCGCCGAACGGTTTGGTGTGACACCCGATATCATCACCACGGCAAAGGGGATTACGAATGCGACGGTGCCGATGGGCGGTGTCTTTGTCAGCGATGAGATCTACGAAACGTTCATGTCGACGCCAGATGCCGGACCTGAGCTGTCCCATGGGTACACCTATTCCGGACACCCTCTAGCCTGTGCCGCCGGGATGGCAACATTGTCGATCTATGAAGACGAAGGTCTCCTGACACGCGCTCAGGGTTTACAGGATCACTGGGTATCCTCGGCGCTTGGGCTGCGAGACCATCGGCACGTCATTGACGTTCGTGCATTTGCGTTGATTGGTGCCATCGAACTTGCACCCAATCCGGATGAACCCATGCGTCGTGGTGCGGCACTATCGGCTGCCTGCTATGAGCGTGGGCTCTGGGCAAGAAACATTGGTGATGCCCTCGTGCTCTCGCCACCGCTCATTGTGACCGAGGCACAGATCACCGAGATCTTTGATGTCATTGCTGACGCACTGGAGGTCGTTGACTAGACAACTCAAACCGACTGGTTGATGTTTGGCTGTGTAGGCCTATAATCCGTCGGAAGCGCCGATTTGAATCAGCTTGCGGGCGCTATAAAAGTACGGCTAAAAGAGAGCGTGAGCAAGATCCTGTCAGGCCCTGAGTGCCCAAGTGCCCAAAGCGCGTTGAAGGCC
>CENZ01000746.1_pt1 | contig 19378 bp, 21 predicted proteins | sample 361341 | NCBI WGS metagenome assembly CENZ01 (sample SAMEA2619782, study PRJEB7988) | marine metagenome | biome: marine biome (ENVO:00000447); feature: deep chlorophyll maximum layer (ENVO:xxxxxxxx); material: "saline water (ENVO:00002010), including plankton (ENVO:xxxxxxxx)" | depth 50 m
GCGATCAGATAGCGGGAGTCGTGCACGAAGAAGTACTCCGCGTTGTTGCGGAGCTCGCATGACTTTATACGATCGAAATCTCGCATGACTTCATACGATCGAAATGTAGACGGGCTTTTCCGCGTCCTGGTTTCTCAGACCTTCCAGTATTCCCTGATACGGTGCCCGAAAGATCCCCCTGGCGGGGCCGCCTTGCATCGCAAAAACCAACTGGAAGGTTTCCCCGGCGTCCAGTGGTTTACCGTTCAGGTGGGCAGGTTTGTAGGTGAATTTTTCAATGGCCCTGATGGCGTTCTTCTCAAACCTGGGCTTTGTCGAATTTTGGACGGATATCTCATAGTGTTTTCCATCGCTTCCGACCATGTAGTGTAGTTCAACGAACCCTTCGATCAGATTGACCTTTGCACCCGCTGGATATCTGGGTCGCTTTAATGTGATCAGCTCGGGTGCTTCGTAGACTTCAATTTCAATGGCGGCTGCTTCGGCCTCGTGTTTACTTGCGACCGCAATAGACATCGTCAGGGCGACCGAGATGGTCACTACAGTGACCTGAACCGTCATTCTTGTGTTGCGCCAGGCAGTCGGGAGTTCTGGTATCTGCGCGGTTCGCACAGGTGAGTGATTATTCAGTTCGGTAAAGAGATTGAATGCTAGAGAAATCCAGGTCATCCGCCCCCCGTTCTCGCAGCTGTTCGTATTGTCGACGGGCGAGTTTGCCCAGGGGTGTGTAAGACGTTGATTGATCAGCCATCCCCAGCGCCAGATCCAGGTCCTTGATCATCAATCTAACGAGAAACCCCCTAGCATAATCGTTGGCTGCTGGTACGTTCTCCATGACGCCAGGATAGGGGTTGTATGTACTCACTGCCCAGTTGCCACCTGAGCTGGCGCTTATGACGTCGGACAATACTCTGGGGTCGAGCCCGTTATCGACCCCCATCTGTAGCGCTTCGGCAGTCCCGGTCATGGTGATCGCAAGCAGCATGTTGTTGCAGATCTTGGCGACCTGACCTGCGCCTGCGTCTCCTGCGTGAAAGATGTTTTTGCCCATATCTTTGAGGATGGGTTTTGCAGCGTCGAAACCGGATTCTCTGCCACCAACGATAAACGTGAGGGTGCCGGCGACCGCACCACCCACGCCCCCTGACACGGGCGCGTCCAGCATTGTGATACCACGATCATTTGCTGCGGCAGCCACCTCTCGTGCGGTCTCGGCAGCAATGGTACTGCAATCAATAACGAGGGTATACGTGGACAATTGGTCGAGCAGACCGTCACCGTTTTCGCCGAGATACAACAACGACACATCTTCCGAAGCAGGAAGCATGCTGATGACCACATCGACATTCTCAATAGCGGATGACGCGTTGTCGGCGATAGTCGCGCCTTGATCAGCGAGCGGTGCACATTGTTCGACGACCAGATCGAACACGGTGAGTTTGTGACCTGCTTTCAGCAGATTACTGGCCATGGGCTGGCCCATATTGCCCAAACCCAGAAAACCAATACGTGCCATTGTTTATCTCCTTCTGGGATTTGGATCTATTCAGAACGAAACTGGAGGACCACGAAGGCCAATGCGCAGAGCACCATGATGAGGCCAATCACCAGCGACTGGAACTCTGCGATGCCGTCATCGTAGTAGTCGAACATGTACAACCCGAGCTGGATGCCGCACACGATACCCAGGAACAGAATCGTGGTGGCGCGAATCAGGGTGATGGGTTTGACTGAAACGAATTTCATGATGTTTCCATGTCGGTTGCGTCAGGCGTCGTCCGGTGTGAGTTCGCCCAGGGCATAGAGTCCTCGTTGTACTGTTTCGTAATAGGACTCGTATCCGCCATATCCCTGCCAGGGCTTGAACCCTATCAGGTCCAGTAACTCGTCTGTCGCGTTCTCAAGAATCTCTGGTGACGTTCCCAACAGAAAATTTTCCTGCTGTCGGAACTGAGGTGCGCAGAAGTTGGTGGTCAGACCTATGCGGGGGTTGTTGGATTGATTAACACCGGTCGAGTGCCAGACCCGACCCTCGAACACGATGACCGAACCCGCTTTTCCGCAGGCAGGTACCCAGTTGGCGTTATCGTCCAGGTCATGGTCAGGTTGTCGACCGGAGAGGTGGCTGCCCGGGACCACGATGGTTGCGCCGTTGTCGGGGGTAAAGTCATCGAGCATCCACATGGCGTTGCAGACGAATGCAGGCGCAATCGCGGGCGTGGGGACGTCAGAATTCCCACCGACGTGGTGACCGCGGTTGCCGCCGCGGGTAATCGCGCCCGGTTTTACTTCGACGGGCTGACCGGGAACCACAGGCTGAGGCATCCAGAACTGATCCGTATGGAAGGCTTTACTACCACCTGGATGCGCGATGTGACCGTTGTAGCTCGATAGGAGGTAAGCCGGTCCCAGTACGTGGGCAATCATGCCGCGAATCTGCGGCTTAAACAGCAGATCGATAAAGGCGGGTCCCTTGTTGAGCAGGAACTTGATCAGCTGTTTTCTGTCTGCGCCATGGTAGGCGACGCCACGTTGTTCCTCACCTGCTTTCTGTGACATGAGTCGTTCGCGTACGGCGTCAACTTCTTCTGTGTTCATGACGTCCGCGAGGATGCAATAGCCCCATTCATCCATTTGCGAGCGTGCGAGGGTAAGATCGCAGGTGGGTTCGGGTAGTGCGTTCATGGATGACTCACAAAATTAGCTCGGAAACAGTGTATTACACTCCCCGGTAGTCTGCAGGACACAGCATTTATGGCGTTGTCGCTGAAGACAGCGCCGGGATTAGAACGTTTCCGGTATTCAGTCGTCGACTGGGCGAACGTTGATCTGGGTGCCGTTGATGAGAACATCGGTAGGCTCGCGAGCCGACAGTACTGCCAGGAACTGCGTTGAGGAAGCGGCAATAATCGTGCCGAGCGTGCGGCCTTCAATATTGTTGAGTGACTCGCCGGGTAGCGGTGGTGGCGTCGCTAGTCCTTCGGCTCGAAACAGTCGTCTTTTCAAATCACCTTTGTACTGTGCCCGGGCCACAATCTCCTGTCCCAGGTAACAACCCTTGCTAAAACTGATCGCATCAACATTGTGGTAGTTGAACATCTGCGGCAGGAAAGTCTCGCTGGTGGCGGGCGATACCCAGGCGAGGCCATTGTTGATGTCCGCGTCCAGCCACCGCTCAACGATCGTAGCATCGATGGGCTCCGGTTCTGGTGTCCAGCGCTCAAATCGACCGTTGCCACAGCTCACGATGTAGTCTTTTTCTGCGTGAGTGAAGTGATCCACAGGCAGGGTTTCTGCCTGCCAGGCGCCGATGCAGTGCAGGTCACACTCGTTCGTCATCGTGGCTTTCGAGAACACAATGTACTTTGTGAGGAAATCCAATGTGGGGACAACGAGATCGCGGTGCATTCTGAGCATCAACGCATCTTCTGCGGTACGGATGACACGAAAGCTGGCCAGCATCCTACCCTGAATGTTGCAGATCGCACCTTTTAAAGAAACCTGGTCATCGAGATCATCCAGATCACAGGTGGTGTAACCCTGGAGGAATTTGATCGCGTCGCGTCCGCGGATACTGAGAAATCCGAATTCTTCGAGCATTGTCTGTTTTATGTGCATTGGACCATTGTAACCCCAACCACGGACTTCGCGGAAAAGAAGCTACAAAGCATTTGGTGGCGGGTATACTCTTTTCACGCCAACCCTGGAAATTCAGTTCCGTACTTTTTATTTTTACTTCTCATTGGTACTTCCTATTCGTACTTTTTGTTTGTAACTCTCTTTCCATAATTATTACGCAACTAGTCAGGATCTGTATGAGCGACTCACAATTGGCAAGGAATCGACTGCGATGGCGATCGCGTCGCGGCATGCTCGAGCTGGATCTGCTATTGGTGCCGTTTTTTGATGAGGTCTTTGATTCGCTACCCAGGGCTGAGCAGGAAACCTATGTGGTACTGCTGGAGCAGGACGATCCCGATTTGTTGTTCTGGTTCAGTGAGAAAGGGGTACCGGAAGATAAGGCGCTTGCAGCCCTCGTGCGGCTGATACTGGATCGCGTTCAGCCCAAATAGCGATGCGGACTTTGCAGATTGAGTTGGATCACTCAAGGTGGTCTGGCATTGGTTTGCAGTATTACGGTTCCGCGGTAATGGCAGAGACCAGGACGAAAGAACGTCGACGATTGTACTTCCGGATATGCTGACGGTGGACGCATTCCGCAGGGTACGTGTGTTGCTGCGTCTGGGTTACGGGTTTCTACCGAGCACGAATGATGATCGTTTAAGCGGGTCTCAGCGATAGTTTGGCGGTACCAGGATCGTATCGCTGACATTGGGATTGATCGCGGGATAGTCGAGTGAATAGTGTAGTCCGCGACTTTCACGGCGCTGGATGGCTGACTGAATGATCAGGTCTGCCACTACGATCAGGTTACGCAGTTCGATGAGGTCCTTGCTGATTCGATAGTTGCTGTAGTACTCGGAGACTTCCTGCGCGAGTAGTCGGACACGCCTTCGAGCGCGCTGAAGGCGCTTATCTGTGCGCACAATGCCGACATAGTCCCACATGAAGTGCCGGAGCTCGTTCCAGTTGTGCGAGATGATCACATCTTCGTCTGAGTTTGTGACCTGGCTTTCGTCCCAGGGCGGTATGCTGAAGGTCAGTTCCGGAAGTGGCTGTGTGGCGATATGGTGCGCGGCTGATTTCGCAAACACCAGGCACTCCAGCAATGAATTGCTGGCCATACGGTTGGCGCCGTGCAGCCCTGTGAAGCTGGACTCCCCGACCGCGTAAAGATTGGGTACGTCTGTCATTCCGTTGGTATCCGTGATGATGCCACCGCAGGTGTAGTGTGCGGCGGGTACGATCGGGATCGGCGACTGGGTCATGTCGATTCCGAGGGAGAGGCACCGTTCATGGATGGTCGGAAAATGCTGCTTGATTCGTTCCGCGGGTAGGTGAGAGATATCGAGGAAGACGCAGTCACACCCGAGTCGTTTCATCTCATGGTCGATGGCCCTGGCTACAATGTCCCTGGGTGCCAGTTCTCCGCGGTGGTCAAATTCGTGCATGAAGCGGGTGCCGTCAGGTAGGAGCAGCCGGGCACCTTCCCCCCGCAGCGCTTCACTGATCAGGAAGGATCGGGCGTCCGGGTGGTAAAGACAGGTTGGATGGAACTGGTTGAACTCCATGTTGCCTGCCCGGCATCCTGCTCGCCAGGCCATGGCGATGCCATCACCGGACGCGGTATCGGGATTACTGGTGTAGAGATAGACCTTGCTTGCGCCCCCCGTCGCGAGTACCACGAACCGCGCCGAGACAGGTACGACACGCTCCTCCTGCAGATTGAGTACATAGGCGCCGTGAACGTGTTTTCCGGCGAGCCCCAGCCTGTCGGCTGTGATCAGATCCACCGCGACGTATCGTTCCAGTGTCTGGATATTCTGTCGGGCTTCCACCTGAGCCTGAAGGGTCAGGGCGATTTCGCGCCCGGTTGCATCGGCGGCATGGATAACCCGGCGGTGACTGTGGCCTCCCTCCCGGGTCAGATGGAATTCCGTGGACCCATCGGACGCTGAGCGGGTGTCAAACTGTACGCCCAGATCCACAAGCCACTTGATGGCCTCCGGTGCACGTTCCACCGTGAACCGCACAATATCCTCGTGGCATAAGCCGCCTCCTGCATCGAGTGTATCGTTGATGTGGGAGTCGATGCTGTCGTATTCGTCAATGACGGCGGCCACGCCACCCTGGGCATAGTAGGTGGAGCCTTCACTGCTGGTGTCCTTGCAGATCATCCCGATCGACAGGGTTTCGGGCAGGTTCAGCGCGAGTGTCATACCTGCGGCGCCGCTACCGATGATGAGCACGTCGAAAAACTGGTCAGACATTTAGTGTGTACCGGTGGATTCTCTTTAGGAGGACCCCCATCATTCACAACTCCGAAGGCAGGTTCAAGGCAGCTCTTGGCTGCATTGTACAAACGCACCATGAACGCGCCATGTAGGAGGACGGTTTTGTCGGTTGAGTGAATGCCCGGTCCGACAAATCCGTGTCGGGCTGCTATGATGCCAAAGCTCGAAAACTTCCACCGAGCGCTGAGGTCAATGACCAAACGCGTCGCGGAAGAAGACGCCGCCTTTTGGATGTCTCTTCGAGAAGACGTTGATTGAGAGGAAGCAAGAGACGTGCCTGAGTCAGCACGAGAAACAGATCGGCAGCTGGTGGAACGCGTCCAGCGAGGCGACAAGCAGGCATTTGAGGTGCTTGTGCTCAAGTATCAGCACAAGATTGTCAGCCTTGTGGGTCGATACGTCCGTGACCAGGATGAGGTAATGGACGTGACCCAGGAAGCCTTTATCAAGGCCTATCGGGCATTGCCGAGATTTCGTGGGGATAGCGCGTTCTACACATGGTTGTTCCGAATAGCGATCAACACGGCCAAGAACCATCTCGTCTCCCGGTCGCGTCGTCCCCCGGGGGTTGACGTGGATATCGATGACGGCGAGTACTACGACCCAACGCTCAGTGATGTTGCCGGTCCCGAAGAGCAGATGGTGTCTTCACAGCTCGAGGAGGTCGTCTACCAGGCGATCGCAGATCTGCCCGAGGAATTGAAGGTTGCCATTACCCTTCGGGAGTTTGAGGCGATGAGCTACGAGGAAATCGCACAGGTCATGGAGTGCCCCGTGGGAACGGTCAGGTCGCGGATTTTTCGGGCACGAGAAGCGATTGAAAAACGAATGAACGAAATCGGCTAAATGTGGTCTGACCAGTTGGGCGTTCAGCATGGTACGCTTTGACGGGCGTCCAAAGCCCTAGTGTAATGTAGGGGCCTAAACTAAGAGGCCTGATATTCAGCGCTTAGTGTTGAAACACTGACCGGTTAGCGACCGGGCGAGCCAGGAACGAGAAACCGGAAGTCCCCTGCACCAGGTCGAAAAGAGCCGCAGGAACCACCGAATTTAATCAGACGTGACAGATCGAGAGGACTGAAAACGTGTCAAACATGTCGGACGAAAACCGAGAGCTGGTGTCGGCATTGATGGATGGTGAAGCGAGTGAAATTGAAATCCACAAGCTGCTCCAACAATACAAGCTGGATGAAGGTCATGAAGGAACGGGTCATACGATTCGTGACACGTTGCTCTCCTTCGGGCGAGGCACTGACGCTATCGGTGCGTCGAGAGGAGGCACCACATCGGTTGCGCTGGACCCGGAGAAGCATCGGGTGCTTCACCAGGCGGTCAGCGAGGCGATTGCTGAGGACGACACAGTGTTCGATGCTCCGTTGGCGAGACGTGCGAATGCACCGTTGATCCGGTCGAGAGCGTTTCAAGCCTCAGCTTTGGCTGCGTGTCTGGTGGTCGCCGTTGGTCTCGGCATCACCGTAATGCAAACTGGGATGAACAGTGGCGGTCTGTTTTCAGACTCTCCTGGCGTACCGCAGGTGGCATCGTCTGGTCTGTCATCAAGTGATGGACAGGTCGTCAACACCCAGCCGGTGGTGGCGTCAACATCAATCCAACCAGCGTTGGGTGAAGCCGAGGATCGTGAGGGTTTGCGTGAACTGGATGAGGAACGGCAGCGGGAATTGCGGGCCTATCTGAATCGGGACGGCGGTGCACGTCTGGACCCCAATGTTCAAACGGTTGGTACCGAGAACACACGAAACAAAGAAGACTGACGGCATACTGACACCCGCCACCCTGTCAGAATTTCGATCCAATCCTGTGGACCGATGACACAAGATATCTATCAAGCACACTGTCATGATGCTGGCTGTAGCCTGTGTGGGTCGTCGGCGGTATCTCCCCAACATGTCCGGTTACTGCCCGTAACGAGCGGCGCTGTCCTGGGCGCTGTCTTGGGCAGTTACGTTACTGCGCTGTTGAACATCACGAGTCATTTACTGTCCGATCTACTAACGGTGCTGGGAATCGTCGTTGGCATCGCTGTTGCGGTGATCCTGATCCGCACTGCGGCTGTCATACGAGGAGCGTTATTCCGAAACATGACGATCCTTTTTCGAAAATAAGCCGGACAACCGGTCCTCGATCCCTGCGCTGCTTCAGCACCATGGTTTGAAGGAACTGTGCCGTGTTGTCATTAGAATTGAACGGAGGTTTATGCCTATGAGTCGATGGATTGCTTTGATTTTCCTGTGTTGTACGGGGGTCGCGAATGCGAAGTTGCCGCAGTTTACAGATCTGGTCAAAGAGGCCTCTCCTGCCGTAGTGAATATCAGTGCAGAACGTAAGAGCCGTCCTGAACGATGGTCGGATCAGCTGCAGGACCGTGAAGTCCCTGATTTCTTCCGCCGCTTCATGGATCCGGAAAGCCAGCGCTTCAGCCCCCCTGCAATGGGTTCGGGCTTTATCATTTCACGCGATGGCTATGTCTTAACGAACCATCATGTCGTTGCGGGCGCCGATGAGATCACCGTATCGCTGAGTGATCGAAGACAACGGACTGCGACACTGGTCGGTGCTGATAAACTCTCGGACCTGGCGTTACTGAAAATAGATGCGGACAATCTGCCAACGGTCAAGTTGGGGCGTTCATCCAAACTGGAAGTCGGTGAATGGGTGGTCGCGATCGGATCACCGTTCGGATTCGAGTACTCAGTGACTGCAGGTATCGTCAGCGCATTGGGCCGGAGTCTTCCGGAGAACAACGCGAACTACATTCCGTTTATCCAGACAGATGTTGCCATCAATCCCGGTAACTCGGGTGGACCGTTGTTCAATATGGCGGGTGAAGTGATTGGCATCAACTCGCAGATCTTCACCCGTTCAGGTGGCTTCATGGGCTTGTCGTTTTCCATTCCGGTAGATATTGCTCTGGATGTGGTCGAACAACTAAAGAGTGAAGGAACAGTAACCCGCGGGTGGCTGGGTGTGTTGATTCAACCGATCGACAAGGACCTTGCCGCCTCGTTCGGTATGGATCGCGCAACCGGGGCACTGGTGGCAGAAACCTCCTCGGATGGTCCAGCGGACGCAGCTGGAATCAGAGAAGGCGATATCATTGTTGAGTTCGATGGCCGCGAAATCGATCTATCGTCACAGCTCCCGCATTTTGTGGGGCAGACCCGTGCAGGTAGCGAAGTGGATGTGGTGGTGGTCCGTGATACCAGGCGCGAGCGTCTCAAGGTTAGGATTGGCACTCTGGATGATCGGTTGCTCGGTGTAAACCGGTCGAGCGGGCCGCAGAGAAGTGCCTTCCTTGGCCTCAGCGTGCGTAACCTCACGGAAGATGAGCGATCTCAGGTCAGCGTCGATAACGGTGTGCTCGTCACGCGCAGTGAAGGCACGGCAGCGCAATCCGGAATACAGCGTGGCGATATCATCACATCGATGGGCGGTGAACCCGTGGCTTCAGCGCAGACATTTGACCGGCGTCTCAAGGCGCTCGAACCAGGTGATCGGGTACATATCCGTGTTCTCAGGAATGGTCGGCCGAGTTTCAGGGTATTGAAGGTCGATTGATGGTGCTGGAAGGATCGTGGACTTTTCTGGCACGACGCTGGCGCATCGCCTAAACTGCACGGCTTCTCTCAGGAGGGCCGGACTTTCGTGGCCGAGCCAGAATACATCAGAAATTTCTCCATCATCGCTCACATCGATCATGGGAAGTCCACGCTGGCCGACCGCTTTATACAGCGGTGTGGTGGTCTCACAGATCGGGAAATGGCCGACCAGGTCCTCGATTCAATGGACATTGAACGGGAGCGCGGGATCACGATCAAGGCGCAGAGTGTCACCCTCGATTACGAGGCAAAAGACGGTCACACGTACCAGTTGAACTTCATCGATACGCCGGGTCATGTGGATTTTACCTATGAAGTCTCCCGATCGCTGTCCGCCTGTGAAGGTGCACTGCTGGTTGTCGATGCGGCGCAGGGGGTTGAGGCGCAATCGGTTGCCAACTGTTACACCGCTATAGAGCAGGGTCTTGAGGTATTGCCGGTCCTCAACAAACTGGATCTGCCACAGTCGGACCCGGGTCGAGTCAGTCAGGAAATTGAAGAGATCATTGGGATTGATGCAAGCGGGGCGGTTCTTGTCAGCGCGAAACGCGGCGATGGTGTCGAGGAGTTGCTGGAGACACTGATCGAAGTGATTCCAGCCCCGGATGACACACGTGATCTGCCATTGCAGGCATTGATTATCGATTCCTGGTTCGACAACTACCTGGGCGTGGTTTCTCTTGTACGTGTGACCCAGGGTCGATTATCGAAGCGCGATCGCATCCATCTCAAATCGAATGGCAGGATCCACCAGGTTGACGATGTGGGTATCTTTACCCCGCGGCAGCAGTCGACTGGCACATTGAATTCCGGAGAGGTGGGCTACGTGGTTGCCGGTATCAAGGATGTCAAAGGTGCCCCGGTTGGCGACACTATTGTCCACGCAGACCACTCGGATGTTGCTGCCCTTCCTGGCTTTGCTAGGATCAAACCACAAGTCTATGCCGGCATGTTCACGGTCAGCGCTGATGACTTTGAAGACTTCCGAACGGCACTGGAGAAACTGACGCTCAATGATGCGTCGCTCGCCTACGAACCCGAGACCTCAGACGCACTCGGTAATGGATTCAGACTGGGATTTCTGGGCATGCTGCACATGGAAATCATCCAGGAACGACTGGAGCGTGAGTATGACCTTGATTTGATTACTTCTGCGCCAACGGTGGTGTATGAGGTTCTCAACAAAAGTGATGAGGTAATCACTGTCGACAACCCCTCTCATTTGCCTGATCCTTCAGTCGTTGAAGAGATGCGTGAATCGATTGCTCGTGCGAACATCCTTGTGCCGTCAGAGCACCTGGGTAATGTCATCTCTTTGTGTGTGGAACGCCGGGGCGTTCAGAAGGACATGCAGTTTGTTGGAAAACAGGTGTCGGTGACCTACGATTTGCCGATGGCCGAGGTCGTACTGGATTTCTTTGACCGACTTAAGTCGGTCAGTCGCGGGTACGCTTCCCTGGATTATTCGCTTGATCGGTTTGAAGCGGCCAATCTTGTAAAGCTGGATGTATTGATCAACGGCGATAAGGTGGATGCTCTCTCGATCATCGTGCATCGGGACAACGCTCGCAGCAAAGGCATGGCGCTCACGAGTAAAATGAAGGAGTTGATACCGAGACAGATGTTTGATGTCGCGATTCAGGCGGCGATTGGTGGACAGATCCTGGCACGAACCAACGTCAAGGCGTTGCGGAAGAACGTAACGGCCAAGTGTTATGGTGGCGACATTACCCGTAAGAAAAAGCTGCTGGAGAAACAAAAGGCCGGAAAGAAGCGGATGAAACAGGTCGGCAGCGTTGAAATTCCGCAGGATGCGTTTCTTGCGATTCTCAAGGTAGAGAAATAGATGGATTCAGCCAATCTCTTGAAGGTACGAATAGTCTGATGGGCACATACTTTCCACTGTTACTGGTCATCGCCACAGCCGCCACGGGGCTGGTCTGGCTGCTGGATGTCCTGGTGCTGCAAAAGCGGAGACTAGCAGCGCTGGCGGTTGCTGGTGTGGAAGACGTCGGGGACACTGATACCCGACCAAAGGAGACAGGGGTTCAGGCATCGGAATTAGTCCGCCCCATCGCGGTGGAATATTCCATCTCGTTTTTCCCTGTTCTGCTTCTCGTTCTCGTTCTTCGCTCTTTTCTTGCGGAGCCGTTCCAGATACCTACAGGATCCATGATTCCGTCACTGGAGGTTGGAGATTTCATCCTCGTCAACAAATACAGCTATGGGATACGGCTGCCGGTACTGGGCACGCGTGTTATCGATATGGGTGAGCCGAAGCGGGGTGAGGTGATGGTGTTCATACCGCCGCACGAGGACGAGTACTTTATCAAGCGGATTGTCGGGCTGCCTGGTGACAGGGTTCGATATGAGAACAAGACATTGTATATTAATGACGTTGAGCAGCCGCGATCATTCGTAGCGAACATTCCACCGACCAGACCGAGGTATCAGGTCTATTCGGAAAAGCTGGGTGTCGCTGAACATCTGATCCATCTCAGTCCGTATCGAGAGGGTGGGCCCGACGAGTGGGTTGTGCCGGAAGGTCATTATTTTATGATGGGCGACAACAGGGACCAGAGCAGCGATAGTCGTGAATGGGGTTTCGTATCCGAAGACGAGATCATCGGCAAGGCTGTAGCAATCTGGTTACACAAGGAACCTGGTTTCAATATGCCAACGCTCGCCAGGAACGGCCTGATTCGATAGAGAGTAGTTCGCTGACGGTATTTCGTTATTGAGTTGATTCCCTGTTGTTGTGGGAGGCGTTAGGACCACCTTCATTGGTGGCTATAGGTTTAGCGGGAATGAGCTGCGGTGGAGTATAGGAGATCGCGATGAACTCACCACGTTACCAGCAAGGGATGGGCTTCAGCGGCTGGTTGATTATCATTCTACTGTTCGGCGGTGTTCTGACCGTTGGCCTCAAGCTGTTTCCACTCTATCTTGATCACAACACGATCAGTGGTGTGATGAATGGCATTGCGAACGAACCGAGCATGGACGGCCGAGGTGACAAGGCGATCGAAGATATGATGATCAAACACCTCAAGATCAACAATTCTCAGGACTTTCCCGTACCTGATGAGTTGAAGATCAAGCGTGATCGCTCAGGGATCACGATGTCGGTGAACTATGAGAAAAGGGTAGCATTGATCGGAAACATTGATCTGGTTGCCAGCTTTCAACACAGCGAAGCAATGCGTTAATCATCATGACAGCGCAGACGCTCGCCAGATTGTTTCGCTGTCTCGGGTATGAATTTACAAATCACGATTTGTGCCTTCGGGCACTGACCCATCGAAGTTGTGGCAGCAACAACTACGAGCGCCTTGAGTTTCTGGGTGACAGTATCCTGGGCCTGGTAGTGACCACGTTTCTCTTCGAACAAAAGCCGGACGCCAGTGAGGGGGAGCTAAGCAGGATGCGAGCCAGTCTGGTCAAACAGACCACCTTGGCTGAGATCGCACGGGAGCTGAAACTTGGTGATCATCTGATCATGGGGGAGGGCGAGCTGAAGAGCGGCGGTTTTGATCGGGATTCCATTCTGTCGGACACCCTGGAAGCTCTCATTGGCGCGATCTACCTGGATGCTGATCTGGCATCAGCGCACGAATGCATTCATCGGTGGTTCTCGACCAGACTTTCAGCAACCATCGAGGAAATAGCAACAAAAGACGCCAAAACACTATTACAGGAGCTGGTTCAGGCTCGTCATGTCTCACTGCCTCGATACGAGGTGGTTGAGTCAACGGGACCTGATCATGAACGACACTTTGTTGTCGCGTGTCACTGCGACCTTTTGAGTGAACCGGTGTTTGGGACGGCGGGGGCGCGGCGTGCTGCAGAGCAGTCAGCAGCCTCGAAAGCACTGGAAGCCATTGATGTCTGATTCACCAGAAGACGAGATTCCCCGCACCCGATGTGGGTATGCCGCATTGATTGGCAGGCCCAATGTCGGGAAGTCCACGTTGCTCAACTATCTGCTCGGTCAGAAGGTGAGCATCACATCCCGAAAACCCCAGACGACCCGACATCGACTCATCGGTATCAAGACGAGTGAGACAACACAGGTCCTTTACGTCGACACGCCTGGCATTCACGACGGCCAGAACAAGGCGATTAACCAATACATGAACCACGCCGCGGTATCAGTACTGCGGGATGTTGACGTTGTCGTCTGGATGACAGATCGCGCAAGCTGGAGCGAGGACGATGAGAAGGCACGGAAAGCGGTGTCGGAACTCGGATGTCCGCTGATTATTGTGGTGAACAAGATTGATCTGTTATCGGGTCAAGATGTGTTGGTGAAAAAACTGACCGACCTGGCCGAGACGTTTCCGGAAGCTGAACTGGTACCCATCTCAGCAGTATCGGGTGAGAACGTATCGGCGCTGGAGGTGCTGGTGAAGGCCGCCATGCCTGAGGGGCCGTTTCTGTTTCCAGACGATCAGATCACAGATCGAAGTGTTCGATTCATGGTTGCCGAGATTGTACGAGAGAAGATCATGCGTCAGTTGGGCGAGGAACTGCCATACGCAGTGACTGTGCAGGTCGATGACTTCAAGGATGATGGCAAGACGATCCATATTGATATGACGACTTTTGTCGAACGTCAGGGGCAGAAGGTCATTCTGATTGGCAAGTCGGGCCAGAGGCTGAAACGTATTGGCACTGATGCCCGCTCCGATATGGAGGCATTGTTGTCGCGGAAAGTCATGCTGAACCTTTGGGTCAAGGTAAAGAGTGGCTGGTCCGATGACGAGCGTGCACTCCGCAGTCTGGGCTACAAAGATGAGTGATGAGTTGAGACCCGCGTGGGTGTTGCATTCGCGTAAGTACAGGGACACCAGTCTGATTGTTGACCTGTTGACGGGTGAACATGGGCGTGTTTCCGTGGTGGCTCGGGGTGCCCGATCCAAGGGTGGTCGACTCGCTGCAAACATGCAACCGTTCCGGTTGTTCCTGGCGAGTTGGCGGGGGAAGGGCGAGCTGAAGACACTCACCAGGACTGACTTTCCTGCACCACCGATACAGATTTCTGGCCAATGCCTGATGATTGGCATGTATGTGAATGAGTTGCTCGTCAGACTTCTGGTACATACCCATGACCCGTTGCCACACATTGTTTCAGGATATGGCCAGTTGTTGTCGCAGCTGGCGGCTGCGGACAAAACGAATATCTCCCGGGACGTTGAGCCGGCGCTACGAAGATTTGAGCTCCACCTGCTTGAACAGCTTGGCTATGGTGTGTCGTTCGACACCGATGGATCCTCGGGCGAGAAGGTTTTGCCGTCGTCGAGATACCGGTTCCAGGCAGGAACCGGATTTGTTGTCACCGGCGAACCTGAGGGATATTCAGGGTCCGCGCTGTTGCGGATAGACGCTGGTGACTATGACGAAGACAGGGCGCGAGTGGCGAGGCACGTCACACGAGCCGCGATCGATGATCTGTTGGGAGGTAAACCCCTGGTGTCGCGTCAGATGTATCGTAGTTTGATCGCACACTCCGCATGATTCGTTCCATTGGCGTAGATCTGGTTGCCCGAGAGCGCATAGCCCGGTCGATAGAGAGGTTTGGCACCAGGTTTGTAGACAAATTACTGGACGATGGCGAACGTGTCCGCTTTGACCAACTCGCAAAAGACCAGGTCGGTTATCTGGCGAGACGATTTGCCGGTAAGGAGGCTGTTGCAAAGGCTCTGGGAACCGGAATGCGCCAGGGGGTGTCGTTCAGACAAATCGGTATTCGAAAGCGGTCAGACGGCTCGCCATGGGTGGAACTGAAGGGGGCGGCACTGGAAAGACTGGGAACAGATAGAATCCATATCTCGTTATCGGACGAGCGTGACCACGCGATTGCATGGGTCGTTATTGAATCAGCGAAGGACTAGGGAGTATCGGTTCTAGGTAGACTGGTACCGAAAAGGTTCCGGTGTGGATCGTACCAGGTGCGAAGTTCATTGATCTCATGGTTGAAGAGCGTCATCGCGAGTTATGGCGATGAGACTGCATGAGCGCTTTGTGCCGGTGAACGGGCTGTCTCAGGCGGACGTGCCTGGCGCTCCAGTAGCCGGGTGCAGGTTTCGAACAGCGCTGAATCAGAGATCGGTTACGCCATCATGGTGACGTTGGTAAACAGATGATGACTTCTTAAAAGGATAGCGTTTGAATGATCAATGTCCTTCAAGATGCGCCCGATATCCCATTGTTTCCGATGGCCGATCAATACGATCTGTGCATCCTGCGAACTATACGAAGCCCCCAGGGGTCAAGACGCAACCTCAGCGATCGCTCTTCCTCTGAGTAGGGTGTCAGGACGGCGACGCCGCCGGTGAGTCGAGGTGCTCCGGTCTCGGCGGCGACAACAGGTATTGTGATCAGGGATGACTCAATCGTAATGCTGGCTGCGTTTGCACTTTCGAGAGAACGCTGATTGACCCGAGAGGACCATCGCGCCTCGATGAGCCTGAATTCTTCAGGATCTGTCTGACCCTCAAACGTGAGGCAGAGATGACATGTGGCGTTCCGGGATGCATTGGCGGGCTGCAATACGGTGACGTGAATTGACATGACCTTTTGATCCTGTCTCCTGACGGCGATCTCATCCAGAAGCAGGTTGAATCATGCGGAGGCGATGTCCCGTTCGACGCCGATCACCCGTTCAGGGACATCTGGTTCAAACATCATGAAGATGTCCAGGTTGTAGATTCTGCTGGCAAGTCCTGCGAGCCTGTCGAATAACTCCCGCGTGCTGAACTCTTGCGTACCAACCGAATGGGTGGCTCTCCGATCCTCGGTTTGGCGTTCATCAACCAGGAACAATAGCTGCTCGAGGGTAGAGGTAAGTTTTTGACTCCCAGGCAATATCGCTTTGACCTCTGCGACGACGGTGTCGGACAGGCCAGTGATCGCTTGTCTGAGGCTGTCCTAATGAGAAATGACGACAGGGGCACTGGTTAGCGTCGATGCCGGTTCGCGTGGTGCGGGGTGGTCAGTCGACGGGGTGGGTGAACTCCGCCTGAATACCAGGGCGCCCGTTGAGAGGCCGATAGCCATACCCGAAGTGAGAAAGATGGCTGTAATCAGTATTGATGAATGCGTGAGCAGCCAGATTGCCAGAGTCGCACTGACGGCGACGGTGGCAAGCAACAGTATGGGAACCAGAAGTTTGATGGGGGACTTTGTTTTGTGATCGTCTGAAACGAACCTGATATTATAGTCGGTCGCGTCGGATCGTTGTCCATAGGCGTTTACAATGTTCCTGCAATTGTGGATGCGATTACTTTCTACAAAGGACCTACAAAGGACCAAGAAAGGACCGCCTAGGTGGCCGCGTATAGGGTCGATGGTACTGTGAATGGGAGAATAGATGGAATATCCAACCATCGAGTCATGCATTGGTGAAACACCGTTGGTGCGACTTCAGAGGCTGCCGGGTGAAACCAGCAATACCGTGCTGGTAAAGCTCGAAGGCAACAACCCGGCTGGTTCGGTCAAGGACCGACCTGCACTGAGTATGATCGTGAGGGCCGAAGTGTCGGGACGAATTTCTCCTGGCGATACCCTGATAGAGGCCACCAGCGGGAACACCGGTATTGCCCTCGCGATGGTCGCGGCTATCAAGGGGTACCGCATGGTGCTGATTATGCCTTCCCATATGAGTGAAGAACGTAAAGCGGCGATGGCTGCGTACGGCGCGGAACTGGTGATGGTTTCCCAGGAGGAGGGTATGGAAGGTGCACGGGATCTGGCAGATCAGATGGTGGCCGATGGCAAAGGCGTGGTGCTGGACCAATTTGCGAACCAGGATAATCCACTCGCACATTACGAGGGTACCGGGCCTGAGATCTTTCGTCAGACCGGCGGAGAGATCACGCATTTCGTGAGCTCGATGGGTACAACCGGAACAATCATGGGGGTGTCGAGATTCTTCCGGGAACAGAAACCTGCGATAGAGATCGTCGGATTACAACCCATAGAAGGTAGCGCGATTCCCGGCATCAGGAGATGGCCGGAGGAGTACCTTCCACGAATCTATGATGCCCATCAGGTGGATCGAATCATCGACATGGAACAGTCTCTGGCCGAAGAGACCATGCGTCAGCTGGCAAGAGAGGAAGGTATTTTCTGCGGCCCTTCTTCCGGTGGCTGCGTTGCCGGTGCACTTCAGATCAGTCGCGAGGTCCGTGACGCGACTATCGTTGCCATTGTCTGCGACCGTGGGGATCGCTATCTGTCCACGGGCGTCTTCTCGCCAAAATATTGAAACGTCGGGAACCCTTTAAGCTCCGCGTTGCGTCCTTGCAGGCGGATGGCTATGGCGTTGATGAGAATGCCAACGTATTGGTCTCGGGTGCGCTTGCAGGCGAGGAGGTCACGGCGCAACCTGTCACCCGGAAACGGCGGCGCCTGATTACACGGACGATCGACGTACACGAAGCGTCCAAAGACCGAACGCAGCCGCTCTGCCCGGCGGCGTCGTTGTGCGGTGGTTGTTCTCTGCAACACATGTTGCCTGAAGCTCAGATCGAGATGAAAGAAGGACGCGTTCAGGAATTGCTGGCGCATCTGAAGCCTGGACAATGGCTCCCCCCATTGACGGCAGAAGTGTGGGGGTACCGCCGAAAGGCAAGGTTGGGTGTACGACATGTTGCGAAGCGGGATGAGGTCCTTGTTGGTTTCAGGGAACAACATGGCGGATTTATTGCCGATACGGACCGTTGCTGGACGTTGGCCGACCCGGTGGGGCATCTGCTCAAGCCTCTGGCAAAGCTGGTTGAATCATTGAGTGAACCGACACGTTTGCCCCAGATAGAAGTGGCCGTAGGCGATGACACGAGAGCACTGGTTTTCAGGCACCTGTTTGAGATGACGCAAGAGGATCGCAAACATTTGGTCCAATTTGCGAAACACCACAATGTGGCCGTGTTCCTGCAACCTGAGGGTCCGGAGAGCTGCTCCAGGCTGTGGCCGGAAGATGAATCGAATTTTCTGCACTACTTGGTCAATGTGGTCAGTCCGCGGGAAGAAAATCCGGACCAGGTGATTCGCATGGCGTTTCATCCACTGGATTTTGTGCAGGTCAATGGCGCTATCAATCGCAAGATGGTCGCAGAGGTTATTCGGCTGCTTGAACTGAAGAAAAGTGATCGTGTACTGGATGCATTCTGCGGGATTGGCAACTTTACGTTACCCATCGCTATGATTTGCGACGACGTACTCGGTATCGAGAGTGTTGCCTCCAGTATTGAACGTGCGCGATACAATGCGCATTTGAATGGGACGAAACGTGTGCGTTTCGAAGTTGCGGATCTCTATGCAGAGGGATTGGATCTTTCTTTGGCTGCATATGACAAGGTCCTGCTGGACCCTCCTCGGACAGGCGCAGAACGCTTGTGCGGAGAGCTCGTGGGTTCAGAGGTGGAAACGATCGTGTACGTATCCTGTAATCCCGACACACTCGCTAGAGATGCGGACCTGCTGGTGGCAGGTGGCTTTCAGCTGAGCGCCGCGGGTGTTGCGGATATGTTTCCACACACAACGCATGTCGAGTCGATCGCGTGTTTTACACGCTGTGGAAGAACGCATGGTTAAGGTTCGTGCTGTTCCCGATGTCGAAAGGGATGGCAGTATCAACCTTGATCGGTGGTTGGCCATGATGGCGGAATCGAATCCTGATTTTGATCAGGCTCGTCTGAGGCAAGCTTGCGAACTGATCGAGCAGGTTGATCAGGAGTCACTGCGAACGACAGGTCCCTGGGCGGGTAGCCTATCGAGTTTCAGAACTGGATTGGACATGGCGGACATCCTGTCAGAACTCCGGATAGACGAGGATGGTCTCGT
>CENZ01196767.1_pt1 | contig 19327 bp, 23 predicted proteins | sample 361341 | NCBI WGS metagenome assembly CENZ01 (sample SAMEA2619782, study PRJEB7988) | marine metagenome | biome: marine biome (ENVO:00000447); feature: deep chlorophyll maximum layer (ENVO:xxxxxxxx); material: "saline water (ENVO:00002010), including plankton (ENVO:xxxxxxxx)" | depth 50 m
AAAGTTAAAGTGTAATTACCACTTATAACTAAATTGATTTGCATTCCTGTTGATACATTAGAAAATGTTAATGTTGTGTCTCCACTTATTGTCTTTGTAAATGTTGTTGCAGTTGCCCAATCTACAGATGTACCACTTAATGCTGCTGCAGTAGTAAACTCTGCACCTAATTTAGCATAACTTACTGCGTCTGCTGCTATTTTAGCTGTTGTAACGTTTAAATCAGCAATATGAACTGTATCAACTGCTCCATCAGCAATCTTAGCTGAATCTACAGCATCTGCTGCTAATTTTGCTGTAGTAATTGCTCCATCAGCAACACCACCAGCACCAGCATACAACTCCGTAAAGTTGTCATTTGTTTTATCCATAGCCGTTCTTAATGGGTCACCTGTCCCATCATTAGCTGTAGTTCCTATTCCTATTACTTGTTTTGCCATAATTTAATTTTTAATATACTGTTGCGTCTACTGTTATTTGTGTGCTATCTGCACTAAATTTTGTTGTGTCAACGGTTAAGTGTGAACCATCTGCATTGTATGGGTAGATAATTCCCCATCCATTTCCTTCGTTTGTATTACCAAAAAAAGTTTCACTATATATTGAACCGAATGACATTCTTTATCTTTTTAATATAACTCATTAATTTAATTTCGTTCTGCTTTTTATTCTTATTGTTATATTTGTCGTACTTACCTCTTTTCATTATAAAACCCAGCCTGTAAAATTAACATCTCTAAAAGGATACATTCCCCCATCTTGACTTCCAATATAGTCAGGATATAATTCACTTTTATCATTCATATAATCTAAAAACCTTTTAGCATAAAAATCTGCAGTTTCTGTAGCGTGTCTAGTTAATTTAGTTATTTCTGACTCTGAAACAGAAGTTGCATTTTCGCTATTATGTTTATATATACCTCCATTAGATATTTGATATGCAGCATAAGGCAAATATGTTGCTTGTGTATACCAAATAAGCATTGGTTTTATGTATGTATTTACTAAAGTTGCATTATTTGCTGATAGATTATTGCCTATTACACCAGCTTGAAGTGTATCATATAATTTAGTACCAAGATAATTTTGTATAACTGTATCTTGTGCTACTTCAACAAACTGTATGAGTTTATCAGTATCTACATTTCCGTCTATAATAGACTTTCTTTTTAACTCTTCTAATGTTATAAATAGTGCTTTCATTTCTTATAGTTTGGATGATGTCCGTTATTAGGCATATTTCTAGGCTCAACAGATATTTCACTTGGATTATTAGGTTTCTTTAAACCGTCTTTTATTGCATCAGATTCATCAACTAAAGTGTTTTCAGACACCTTCTTTTTATAAATCTTCATTTCCCAATAATGCTGACAATTTACACCACCTTTATATTTAAATAATGAATAGCTTTGTCCTTTATGACCTAACTCTTTATTAATTCCTCTGAAAGACATCATATTAATATCTTCTTTTCTAAACACTAAATTCTTTTCAGTTATAAGTTCCATTCTCTGACAGAACCTTCTTGAATTAGGTGACTTTCTTACAGGACCATAAGAATAACGAACCTTATATGTTGAATTATCTTGTGATGATGACTTACTGGGTTTAGCGTCATTATCAGTAGGCATAGAAAGAGTTGTAAAATCAAACTCTTTTTCTGTGTCTTCTACTTTTTCAGTATGTACTAACTCCCAATCATCATTATCTATCTTTTCTGCTAACTCTTCTAGTTGACTTAACATATCATCACCTTCATCATCAGAAAAGTCTTTCTTCTCTTCACTTGACAGTTTTTCACCTGTCTCTTCTTCTCTTTTAATCTTTGTAGCTATGTTGTCAAGCTGTGTAAACTCTATTGGTTGTAGCGTAACAAAGTAAAGATTAAGGTTTATACCATTAAATGATAATAGCTCCTTAAAAGAGTTAATTAGCAATGTTTGAAATGGTCTAATAACAATGTTATCCATTAAAACACTAGCTGTACGCAGTTCTTCTGCGTTATTTCCAAATCCTGTGTTGTCTTTAATACCTAATAGTATTGGAGATACAACACCGTGACCAATCATTATTTTTTCTCTTGATTCTTTTGCTAAAAATTCATATTGTGCGTGAGCATCAGGTAGATGAATAGGTTCTACCGTTGATTGTGCTTCACTATCTTCATTAAAACATAAAATAAATTTACCAGCATTAGAAGAACCACTAAACTTTTCATATATTTTTCTTTCTATTAAATCTTGTGCTTCATCACCTGGAATACCATTATTAAAGTTTAATAATAGAGAAGGTGCTAAACCATTTTGAATGTTGTTTATGTGATAATTTGATACTTCTTCCTCTAAACTACAATACTGTAAACATCCTTGATAATCTACAGGAGAGTAGTAATAAAAACCAGCTCTATATGGTTTTATATAATATATTTCTACTTTTTCACTTTTCTTACCTTGTTTAAAAGCAGGTATTCTTTTTGGATTGTCTTTAGGCTTTATTTCACTCCATTTAGGATGATAATAATAAGCTTCAACTCTTCCGTCTTTTGCTTTTTCTGCTCTAAGTGTTTCAGCAGGAAAATGCTTTAACTGCATTATTTTTGTCTTTGTTTTGTTGTAAACAACTTGAATTGCAGCTTGTCCTAGTAACTTTAAATCACTTGTAACTCTTTTAACGTCATTATTTTTTAATATAGCTTCCATTTGACCAAATTGTGCAGCATTTTCTTTAGAATCAGTAGCATCTAAACCTCTACCGTAAATTAAATCTGTAATACCGTTTACACATCTTGAATTTGTAGGACTTCCTAAATATCTTTCAATTAGTTCACCAAAATAATTATTTCCTTCTCCATATTCAACCCACTTGTATCTTGTTGACTCTGTTATTGTAGGTACCTCGTACCCTGATAAATTTATTACTTTTAAGTTGTTCATAATATTATATATTTTTGGTCATCCGTATCAGTACCAACATAATTGTTATATTTATTAGCATTAAGTGTGTGGTCTATTGTATTATCTGTTTGAGAAGTACAATAAGCTTTTCCTCTGTATAATAATGTTGTTCCTTGTTTTAGTTCAAACGAATAACTGCTTTCGGCTGTTAAAATAGTAAAAGCAATAGACATCTGCAAGAAATTACCATTAGTTGATAGTGTAGATGTTATATTATTTATTGTTTGAGTTTCTCTAGTACCATCTTCTACGATAACCATAGATAAGTTAGAAGCAACAGTATATAATCTAGGTATAATGCTTACTGATTGTGCGTTAGCTGTTGGCGATAATCTTATCATACTTATATAACCTATTATGTTGAATTATGTTCAAAAAAAAAGAGGACTATAAAAGTCCCCTCTTTCTATGTTTAAGAACCTACTCTGTTTAAGAGTTAGTACCTTCTGTAATAGTTATAGTACCAGATAACCCAGCAAAGTCTGTTGAGTTAAATACTAATTGACCAGAAGTGTGTGCCATAAAATTAGCTGGAGTTGTTTCCATACCAGTTAATGTTAATGTATAACCACTTAAGTCTCCCATTGCAGCACCAGTTACTACAGTACCTCCTGATACGTCAGCACCGTTTACTAAACCAACCATCATAAAGTTTCCGTTGTAATCTTCAACAGCAATATGAGGTCTACCATAAGCCATTAATTTTAACTCTTTATTGTCTGCTTTAGACAGTTTCTTAAGTGTTACATTTAATGTTTGCTCATAGAATGTAGTTCCGTTTTCTCTTGATGAGTTTACTGTTTGCTCTAATGACGAATTACCTTTTAACTCATACTTACGTGCAGTTAATGCACCTGAAGCACCAGTCATATTCGTAATTTCATCATTTGTAAGCGTTACAGTACCTAAATCACCAAAATCAACAAAATAAAGGTTTTTAATGCCACCAACGACATCTTTACAAGGTTCTTTTCTTCCTAATGTTAAATCACAAGCCATATTATTATTTTTTTATAAAAAAAGGTAGGTAGTAAATTGCCACCTACCCTTTTTATGTTATACAATTTTATTTATTAAGAGTAAAGAACAATATCAGAACCAATAGCGTGTTGTATACCTGCTGTGAATCTCATTACCACTCTTACGTTTTGACTTCCATCAATGTCAGCCATATCAATTACTTTTACTTCATTTTGGTCAGACATTAAACCTGTACCGAAGAATAAGTTTGATTTCTCAGCAGCTACTGCTGTATTGTTAGCTAAACCTGAAGCCATTACGATATTAATACCGTCAAATGTTAAAGCTCCACCGTTGAACCATTGTGTACCTTTAGCATCTGTACCCGCAGCACCTACGTTAGTAGCAAAACCACCTAAAGCTCTTACATAAGCTCTGTAGATGTTGTTTGATACATAGATATATAAGTCTTCAGACCCATATACAGCAGAAGGAACAGCGTCAGCAATTTTACCAAGCTCTGTTATTACATTTGCTGAAGTAACAGCTCCTGCAGCAACGTCATTAACGTCACCATCAGCAGTTAGAGTTGTAGTAAATCCATCAAACTGTCCAGCGTTAGCGTTAGTTCCTGACCAGATGTTGTTTTCCATTCTTTGAGCTACTTTATCTGCAACGTGTGCGATTAAGAAGTCAGAGAAAGATGGAGGTAGATTATCAAAAGCCGAATAGCCCATAGAAATCGCATCCCAGTCACTTCTAAAGTCTTTCTTACATAATTGTAAGTTAACTTGAAATTCTTCTGGAGTTAATATTCTCTCTGTTAGAGTTAATGTTGAAGTTGCGTCAAAGTCACAAGAAGCATCTTTTACGATGTCATCAGTTGATACTTTTTTCATTACTTCTTTGAATTTAACATTAGGTTTAATTGTTATATTACCTTCTGCTAAAGTTTTACCTGATAATAGAGCTGCAGATACATATTTCCCAGCAAATTCACCAGCGTAAGTAGTTGTTAAATTATTAGTTGTTGCCATTTTTTAAATATTTATATTATTAATTATTAATTACGCTTCTGATGCCCAGATTCCTACACCACCAGTAATGTACCAAGCTCCTGCAGCTACAGCTTTGATTGTACACCAATCTCCCTTGTTAGCAGTTGCTTTTGTGTTTACTAAATCTTTGTTTGCAGTTCCACTTGCTACAGAATCAGCAGCAGCGTTTGCAATAGTACCATTAATACCATCAGCAGCAGCAGGTGATAATGTAATAGTGTTATTACCATCAGCTCCTGTATTACGAAATGTTAATTCCATTCCGATATTGTTTGCGTCAATAGCAGGTAAAGTCATAACTTTTGCATCAGTTGCAATGTTAAACTCAGAACCAGCTTGATTAGCACTTATATCTTGAGTAGTTGTCAAAGTTTCTTGTTTTGACCTTGCTCTCAATACGCTATTTGAAGTTGTTATTGTTTGTGACATTTTAAATTATTTAAAGATTAATTATTAGATATTGCGTTTAATACTCTATTGTAAGTAGTATTTTGATTTGCATTAACTGCATATCTTGTACCCATTTTTTCACCTACTTCGTTTTCAGGTGAATGAGATATAGCTTCAGCAGGTTCTTCAGAAGATAATTCTTGTGGAATTTCTTCTCCAGCTTCCTCTTTAGCTTCAATCATACCTCTTAGTTTTTCTACCATAGATTTAAGCTCTGCAACTTCGTCCTTAGTAGCATATTCCATTGCTGGTGCTTCTTCAGGCATAAGTTCAGCTTCTTCTTGATATTCTTCTTCGGCAGAGTAAGTTACTTGCTTAACTTCTGCTTTAGGAGTTTCCTCTTTAGCTTCTTTAGCTTCAACCTTAGCAGGTTTTTTAGCTTTAGGAGCTTCGTCCTTTAATTCAACATCAGGAGTGTTTACTTCTTCTGAATTAGTTGATAAAAGAACATCTTTGATTTTTGTTACAATTTCACTTGCTTTCATAAGATACTTATTTATAGTTATTACTGATTAAATTTATTTTGTTTGGATTTCAAACTTTACCAATTCCTTGAGCTTGTAAAGTTCCATCGCAACACTTTTTAGAATATGTCTTGCCATCAGGGCATAAACAACCTCTTGACGAAACTTTTGGTGAAGAATGGCTTACTGTAGCGTTTTTATTTCTTTTCATTTTATTGGAACACAATTAGGTACTTTCCTACCGTCTTTATCTTTCATACCTATCTGCTCATACCCTTCTGTGCAAGGAAGTTTTAAATTGTGTTCCTCACAGGGCATATACCAAACATCACCTTCGTACTCGTGTGTATGATAACCTGAACATCCAATATCTTCAGCAGCTTGTTCTGCTTCCTCTTGTGTTGAGTAGGCAGCTCTACCGTCTATAATTGTAGAAGATGCTTCAATAGCATCAAGACCTTTTAATTTAGATGTTACCCAAGTAAGCATTGATTTACCACCCCATAATAAATATGATATAGTTCCACAAGCTTCATTATCACCTGGCTTGTAATAAGCAGATGCCCTAGATAAATACGAGTATATGCGTTTAAGAGTAGGTAATGTAAAATTTTCTCCTTTTTCAAGTTGTCTAGCTCTAACTTTACCAACTTGAGTTGCACATTTATTATTTAACTTTTCATTTAATCCAATACCTCTTTTAGCATTGTTTTTTGCTGATTGAGGATAACCACCATAAGACTCTAATTCTACATCTTCAGTTAAAGATGCTAATACTTCTGCTAGTTCATATTCTGCGTTCAGTTCATCTAAACAATCAGAACAAGCATTTTCCTCTATACTTTCTTTAGGTCTCTCCATACTATCAGCAAAATATCCTTCTATAGAAAATCCTTTTACTTCTCCTTCTTTTACTGATTTCCACACTTCATCATTTAATACTTTCATAGAAACCATCCAAGTACCTTTTGGCAAGTCATATCCATAAGCAGCAGCTTTATCTTTCTCTGGGTCTTCTATAAGCCAAGACTCTACTACAGACATATCACTTAATTCAAATGAATGTTCAAATGTAGAGTTCTGATGTTTGCTTTTAATAAAGAATAATTCAGATGCTTTTCTTACAGTATCTTCAGAGAAATATATGTAATAATCAGTATCATCATCTTCTCCTTTTCTAAATATCTTCTTATTAGGAATAAGAGCAGGACCCATAAGAATCCTTTTCTCTGCATCTACTTCAGCAAGTACAACTTCCTTGTGTTCTTTTAATGCAATAAAGTCTTCTTCTATTGCTGGGTTTTCAACGATAGATATGGCTTCGATACCACTAATTTCATTTTCCTCGTCTATAATAAGTTCTATTATTTTTTCCATACTTAAATAACCCTACTCGGTCTATTTTGTTTTGTTATCCTATTGAAGCACCTTCTATCTTACTAAGTTCAAGTTCTTGTGCTGTTGATATATCTGAAGCTACCACAAATGCTTTTAATGGTTTAGAGTCAGCACCAGATATAGCTTGAGCTAATTGACTTTCTTGTGTAGCACCTACTACGTTGAATGCAGGAGCTTGTATACTAGGAGAAGAACCACCACCCCCACCACCTACAGCAAGTGATTGATTGGATAATGATTGAATTTGTTGTTTAGCTTTTTTACGAGCAGAAACAATAGTTGCTATAACTCCACCTATAGACGCTGCATAAGCTGCTATACCAAACGGACCTAATTGATTCATAAAAGCACCAATAGACATAGTTGACTTTGATATAGCTCCAGAAGCATCAACCATAACTGTTGTCATAGCGTTTTTCATCTTTAAACCTATTTTAAAAAGCTCCATTGCCATTTCTATTTGCATCATATCTCTTTCAAACTTTATCTGTTTTGTTCTTACTTTTCTTGTTTCACTATCATTCTTTTTTAATAATCTTTCTTTTTCTTGTGACGTGAGGTTGTCATTGTTTAAAATGATGTCTCTTTCTGTGTCTAATCTTTGTGTCTGTGCTGTAAAAGCTTGGTCTTGTACTTGAGATAATTGAGTTACAGCTGTTTTTATATTGTCTGCTAATTCATTTCTTTTGTCAAACTCTTGTTTAATTCTGCCTAACTCTTTTTTATGTATTTCTTCTTTAGCTTTATCTTCAGAATTTCTTCGTCTTTGTTGTCTTATAAAATATTCTTTTAATGTTTCATCTTTTTCTTCTTCTCTCTTTTTAAAAGCATTAACAAATTCAACTTCGTCTCTTTCTTGTACTCCTTGCAACGCTTCTAATTCATCTTGTAATGCTTTTATTTTTATTGCAAATGAATCAAATTCTTTTCCAGTAGTTGCTGTTTCATCTCTTAATTTTTCTAATTCTTTTATTGCTTTTGCAATTGAAGCAACAGAACCCTGAACTGGGTCTTCTTCACCTGCAGCATCTTTTTTTACTTTTAACCCTATTAAAGAAGCATAAAAAGGATTGTTTTTTATAGCTGGGTCGTTAGTTATATCTTCTATGCCGTTTTTAAATGCTGCATTTATAGCAGATATACTTGCTTCTGTTGTTGCTAAAGAAGTTTCTGCATTTTTAATTTGTTGTTCAATACCCTTTTCTTGAAAAAGCAATGCACGTAACCTTCTTTCATCTTCTTCATTCTCAATATCTATTCTTTTGGTAGCAAGTTCAGACTCTTTTTTAGCTATTATGTCTAGTTGTTCTGTTCTTTTTCCTGTTAACTCTTCAATCTTTTTTCCTCTTTTTTCATCTTCTACATCTAAATCTTGTTTTATTTTGTACGCTTCTATAAAATCCTCTAAAGAACCTTTTGTATCATCAAATCCTTCTTTTTGTAATTTAGCAAGTGCAAGTTGCTGTTCTTCTATAGTCGAATTAGTATCTTTTAATATTTCAGCAAAGACAAAAACACTTTCTCTTAAACCTTCCCTTTTTTTCATTGCTTCAGCTAAACTGTCTGTAGCTTCTTCGGCTTTTTTAGCTCCACCAACAAAAAAGTCTAATGCTGCAATAACTGCTTGAAATGCAAGAACTATTCCTAAAGGTCCCATTAATTGAGTTCGTAACATTTTTACTGCTCTACCAACTCTAGCAAATCCTTTTACATTATCATCTACTTTTGCAACCATAGTAGTAAATAATGTAGATAGTTGAGATAAGTTGTTTGCCACACCTCTAATACCATACGGTAAATCTGATATAGTACGACCAAGTTCTGTAAGTGTAGCTCCAGCAAGACCAGCATTTGTAGTCATACTTTCTCTACCACTTAAAGTTTGATTAAATTGTTTGTTGGCTAATGTTGCTTTTTTAAGCTCTGAATCAAACTTTTTAACAGAAGTTGTAACACCATCTATTTTACGAATAGCACCTTTCTCTGTAAACTCTATAGAGAATATTATTCTATTTTCCTGTGTTGTAGCCATATCTATTGCGTTTAATGCTTTCTTTCATTTCCTTTAATGTAGTAGGAGACTTGTATCTTCCCTTTGCTACATCTATATAATAACTAACTCCGTAAAAGTTATCTGTCTTTAATGCTTCTATTAATACTTTTATCATTATTCGTCTGTTTGGTCTGCTGTTATTAATGCACTATCTACATATATGTCTGTTGCATCTACTGTTAATGTTCCTGTTACAGGAGTAGGTGTTGGTGCTGAACCTTCTGAACAAGATGAGTTGTAAACTAAATTATTTTCACCACCCATATATCCGTGATTATAACATTCGTAGCTTATAGTTCCAAAATCACCACTAACTGTTACTGTTACATCACCAGAGTAATAAGCATAAGTATTTCCATCTAATCCTGTTTTTGAACCAGCATTAGTTACACCTGTATATGTTATATTATTTTCTTTACCAAAATTATGAAAAGCTATAGGATGACCAGTTGGTACATTTTCAAATACATAAATCCCTTCACCTATTTGATAAGTTCCGTATTTATTATCAAAAACATATTGATTTCCAGAAGAAGTCACCTCTACATTGACATCTATATAATCTGGTAAACAATAGTAAGACTTAATAGAATAATATCTTTGTAACTCAAATTGTGCCTTACCAGATACAATATCTATATTAGCTTTGTTAATTGTGTAAGTTTTACCAGATATTCTTATTTTATCAGCAAGAGAAAATTTAGACAAGAAAGCATTTGTTAAATTTGCTTTTACTTTTGTTATTCTTGACCTTGAGTCAAATAAATGCGTTATATAATTCTTGTAATACAAGTTAAACAAATTACTTTGATTTGATTGAACATTGTCATAAGCATCATATTCATTTAACTCCTCTCCAAAATGATTTGTAGTTGCTGTAGTTGGATGTGCTTGATTTAAAGGTATAAAGTAACTTGAAGCTCCACCTTGTAATTGCGTATAACCTGTTGGGTTTCTATATAAGTAAGGAATTGAAAGTCCACTTGCTATTCTATAAGGGTAAAACAAAAGAGGTTTTCCGTAATGTGGATTGTATTTTTCTGATTTATAATCTTCAGCATTAGCGTTACTTCTTTTAATGCTATATCCTACTTGTATGCCTGTAACAGTATCTGTATTTTCATTCTTCAACCTTTCAAACTTCATATGAGCAAAAGGAGGTATAATTTCATATTTTTTCTCTACTCTTGCTTTTTCAACTCCCCAAAACTCACCACCCCATTCTAATTCTGATGAAGATTTGTGTTGCTCTGCAAGTATAGCTTCTGTATCCTCATATTTAAATTCTATTCTACTGTATGGTAAAAGCCTTTCTACTTTAGAAGAAGATATATCAATTCTATCTGTAATATCAAGTTCTGAATTTGATGAAGAATAATATGAATCTAATGTTTTGACTCGTATGTTTTTTAAATTAGTCGTATTAGAATTATAATTACCATAGGTTGTATTTATATCTCCCTCCACATAACAAACTAAATTGAACATTTTAAATATACCTGATAGAAAATCTATGACAGACATATCTGGCATATTTTCAGTTATAGAAAATTCAACTGTGTCAGCTACTATGTTTATAGGACCAGCTCCATAAGTTATATCATTAAATGTATTTCTATCACTTGTTGCTATTGTTACAAACTTTATTTCAAATCCTGAATCAAAGTTTATAGAATCAGTATTGTCTGTAACCAAATCAAATCTATATTCACCATCTCTTTCAACATAAAAGTCTAATGATTGTGTACCTGTTTGTGTATTTTGATTGAATGTATTTAATAACTGTCCATTTCTATAAACTCTAACATCAAATTTTGTAGTTGTATTAGAACTAACACATCTTAATCTTGCTTCAATACTATCAGCATAATCATCTTCTACACCACTAATTATAAATTTACTACCTGTATTACCAGAGGTATTTCCATCACTATCAGTACAAACAATAGAAAACACTTGTTCTTGAGTAGCACCACCTCCATAAGTAACATTACCATAATTTGTTGCAATTGCAAAAGTATTTATAGGTTGTATATTTTTTACAACATTAATTTCTTCTTCTCTATCTTTATTAAGCCACATATAAAGATTATAGTATTGAAGAAGAGAAGAATTAAAAAAGTCATTAGAAAATGATATATTATATGTTCCACTATTTTTATTTACATATTTTTCAATAGCTCTAATTATTAAATCTACCCTAATAGATGGTCTTATATACTCAAACTTTAAACCATTAGCTTTAGAATTTACGGGATAACTACTATCGTGATATAAGTTTCCATCTGATAATTGTCCATAAAAAGATGAATTATTATTATAATATAATCTTTCTTTATTGGATATTAAAGGTACAACTATAGGTTGTATATGAGTAGTACCTTCTGAGTCTATTATATTTTTTGATGTAGTTAGATATTCATAAAAACTATCTGTTCCAGTAGGTTTGTATTTTATATTGAATTCATCTAAATAATCTAAATCAGATAATTTAAGATTATTAAATAGTTCTTTCAGTGTTCTTAAATTACCGTAAAAAGTAACCTTATATGTTGAAGGTTTATTGTATTTTAAATCAACGGAATCAAGTGTAATATATCCCTCTCTAAATGGTCTATCGTTTATTTCTATTCTTGCTTCTTTTGATTTTCTTGCATCAAATCCTCCTTCTACAACATCATAATCGTAATAATGTTTAAATACTTTATTATTTGTGTTTGTTGCAGGTAAATTGAAGTTTTGACTATAATCAGTAAATAATTTACCAGGTTCTCTAAAATCTTTTATTGAAGCTACTATGTTTATTGATGAACTATCAAAAGTATCAACAAGTTGATTTTCTATATATAATTGTACCTTTTGGTTCATTATCTAACATTATTAATACCTTCAAAAGCATATTCGAATTGAACGGTATAATTTACAAGTTTGTCGTTTAAATGAGTTTTATATGTAAAACTACTATCTTTTACTTTTATAGGAATTGTTTTATTATCTTCTCTAATAAACACATTTTCTGACTGAAACAATTCTCTCATAGTTTCATTATATTCATCTTTAACAAAACCTGTACTTAATGTAAGTGATTTCTTTAATGTTACATCTTGAACAATGCTTGTAGGGTCGTAAATGTTGTAATTAACAGATGTTGATGAAGATGTAACTGTGCTTGTGTCAAAAGCATCTCTTTTAACATCTAAACTATCTTCTCTCTTTTTTACAAAATACAAATCTTGAAAAGCACCTAACTTATTTATAAAACAAACTTTATGATTAGTATATTTAGTGTTACAAGTATAAATAGGATATACTGTTTCGATTGCCTGTTCTGTGTCTGTTGAATATCCAGGAGCTGATTGGTTAGCTGATACAATTTCAATTTTAGTTGCTTTAACTGCACTTAAAGCATATCTTATATAAGTGTTTGAATCTTCACTTGCAGGTATGTTAGATTGTAATGTGTATGCAACACTATCTGAAACATATTCATTTCCAAGAGAATCTTTGCTGTAGAATTTAACATTGCTTACACCATTAGGTCCAATATAAACAGGTATATGAATTACAGCTCCTTCAGGATAATATACAAACTCATTACTGAATAATTTAGATGAGCTTAATGTTGAGTTTATTCCGTCTTCAAAATATGTATATCCTTTTGTTGCAAGTCCATAAGCAGTGTGTTCTGTGTCAGCGTCTCTGTCTGTATATGAGTTTTGTTTTTCATAATACCACCAACAAGTTGACCTTATATTAGAAAGACCATCCCCTCCAACTGTATAGTCATTATTAAAAACAACATCAATGTAATCTTGTATAAGTTCTGATATTTCAAATCTAATTACATTATTAGAATCAGGGTTTGATTTTACTATAGTGTATTGAGGTTGCGAAGGTTTGTCTGAATATCTTCCTGTCCAACAATACAGTGCTAATGTAGAACTTGCTAATACTGCCATATCATTTCTTTTAGTATATAACTACTATTATACTAACTTGTAATGCGTAAACAGATTATTAAAGTATAATCCTTGAAATGGTTCGTTTCTTCCGTGTAAGCAAGATGCAGATTCATACATTATCATATCACCAATTTCTGCATATACTTTATGCCATCTTCCTTTATGGTCTTGTATATCCAAAGGCCAGTCTGCACCAAATTCTTTATGAGAGCATCCACATTTTAAATCTTTATCTACAACTATAATAGATGCAATGTGGTGAGTTTCTACTCTATCTTTGTGTTCAACTAAAGTAGCTCCTCTTTTGTATGAGCGAATACCATATACATAAGTCTTTTCTATTTCGTGATTACAGAAATTTTTATGTATTTCATATAAACCATTGTGTATCTCATCTCTTACTTCAGCTGATATGTTTATCAGATTACTATTGCCACTTCCTTTTATGTAAGTGTCTTTACCTTCAAACACTTCATTAGCTTCGTATGGCTTTCTTATTTGATATTCTTGCTGTATTATGTTCCAAACATCTTCAGGGCATTTGATAACCTGGAAACCATTTTCTGTAAGTTTTGGTATTTGGTCATAACTTGTGTATTCCATATTGTAAATATATAAAAATTATTATAAATCGTTACAGCTTCCAAATTCACTTACTTCTCCATTATTTCCTGTATGTCCAATTCTAAAATAATATGCATCTTGAGATTTAACAAATTTTGTTCCAGCAGTTGGTTGATATATGGTTGTTAGTCCATTGTCAGAATAAACATAAGTTCCGTCACCTAAAGTACCTGAATAATATATTGACACATCATAAACAGTTTGTTCTTCACAAACATCAGTTTCATCACTTGTTTGTACGGAAGTTATTTTAGTTTTATTTGTTCCAGGAGGAGTAGGTGTTGGAGTAGGAGTAGGAGGTGCCGTTCCTGCTTGACACTGCGTACAGTCTGTGTACCAAGTTAAATTTTGTATGTTTATTGTTGATGATGTTCCAGCACTACCTGTATCGTTCATACACTCACCATTAGCATCTAATACTGTTTGTGGCCATTGACTTAAATTAGTAGTACTACCATACTCTAAAAGTATGTCAGCTCCAGTTAAACAATCTACATACTGTCTAAAATATGCAAGTGAAGGAGTAGGTGTTGGGGTAGGTGTAGGCGTAATAGTAGCTTGACACTCTGTACAATTTCTAAAGTCTGCAAAGTTAGATATATCTTCAGCCCACGCATCTTGTTGGTCATCTAAATATTCTCTACATTCATTACCAACTTTTATTGCTGTAGCTGTAGATACTTGAGAAGATGAAAATACTGATGTTATTCCTCCTCCAGACTCACTACAAGTTATAAATCTTGCATAATAAATTGTTGGCTCTGGTGTAGGAGTAGGTGTAGGAGTAGGAGTAGGTGTAGGAGTAGGTGTTGGAGTAGGTGTTGGAGTAGGTGTGGGTGTCTGTTCATATCCACATTGTGTTAAATTGGTAATCTCTCCATCTGTTGTGTTACCTATTTTTCCATAAAAATCACCTGAATTAATTTGAAGTCTATACCAATCACCACTACCACCAAATTTAGATGTTAACGTATTGTTATTATATAATATTGTTCCGTTTCCTATTGTACCGCTATAATAAACAGTTTTATTTAATGTATCAGGACAAATAGAAGCTCCCAGTGAACCAGCAGAAGCAGAATCATCTTCTGATATAAGTATTGAGTTAACACCTGAAGTAGGAGGTATAGGAGTTACTGCAGGAGGACCTGCTGGACAAACAGTATAACTACTTATTTGACCGTCATTGTATTGTCCAATTTTACCATAATAACTTGTTCCTATTTTATATAAATCTCCTGCAGATGCGTAAGGTTGTGTTAACGCTTGGTCTGCCCAAAGTATTACATCATTTCCAAAAGTTTGACCTGGACATAATGTATAATATGCTGTTGTGTTTGCTGTGTCTTCACAAGCATTTGTAGATGTAGAATGTCCATCTGCTGAAACTTGTACTGTTAATACAGTTCCTGGACAAGCTCCTTCGTGTATATTTACAGCTTTAGATACTGTAGGTGATATATTATCAAGAGTCATTGTCATAGTCTCTGTACCTTCTACACTTGAATCCTGTATAGTTCCTATATCTCTAAAAGCATTATTTGAATCTACTATGAAAGCACCAGTTAAACTACCAAGAGATAAGTCAGCTTGTTGTATTCCTGTAATTGTATATGGTACAGAAGTTGCACTTGGCAAGTTAGTTGTAGTTAAAAAGAATCTAACAGAATCTCCTTCCAATATATCGTCAAACCTTGATGTTAAAGTGTAAGTTGCATTTAAAGCAACTGTTCCTGTTAAAGTTGTCGTTACAGATACATCTGAACTTCCAAAAGTACCACTATGAGAAGTAGGTGTAACTGTTAATGTTGAAACTTCATTGTAATTTGCATTTAAAGATAATGTAGTTGTAAAACTATAAGAGTCTCCTGCTTCACCTGTAACAACTGCATTATTTAAATTACCACCTATTGTATATCCTGCTGAAGGACCTACTATATTATTTGTTACAGTTAAAGTAGCTGTATATTGTGTGTTGGCTGACCAAGAAACTGTTTTAGAAGCAGTATAAGTATTACCTGCTGAATCTGTTGCTGTAAGACCATAAGTTACGCTTCCAGATGATGTTTCAGTAAATGTTTCTGCTGAATTTGTATTACCTGCAATTGCTCCCCCTGTCCAAGCATAACTTACAGGTGTAAAATTATTTGCTACTGCTGTAAGTGTAATATTACTATTTGTTGTTCCTATTGAAGGTCCAGATATAGATACTGATGCGTTTGCAATTGTACCACCCTCTCCTCCTGTTGCAGTCACATAATAAGGACTTCTTGAATTTAATTTAACTGTTGCCATTTATCTGGTCATTTATATCTTTTAAATAACTATCTTCTATATCTTTTGTTATTAATGGAACTATAGAATTAACTGTTTCCCAAAAGAAGTTTGTTCCTTGAATACCCTCTTCTCCTATCTTCTTTGCTATAACCCAAGCTAGTGTTCTATTTCCCTTTTTCTTATTTTGTTTAGTTGTCTCTATACCTTTTATTTTCATCCAGTCCATTATTGGTCTTATTGGTGGCATCTTCTTACCTGGTGTCCTACCGTAGTTTACTACATACCAATATTCACTTGCAAATATACTAATTGATTGTCCCTCTACTATACCACTAATACTTTTTTGTAAATCACCTGTAGCTATTTTTCCATCAGAACCAATTCTATTTTTTAATTCAGTTACAATCGTATTTTTATACTTTTCTAATATTTTGTTTAACCTCTCTGACATTAACAAAGAGATAATTCATTGGTAGGTACTTCTATGTTTATGGTAAAACCCCATCCAGCTAATTGATTTTCAAAGTTATCTTGAAATGGTTCTGCTATTATTGATGATGTAACTTGAAAGTTATCTGAAAAAGCATCACCTCTTCTCATTTCTTGCTGTACATCATTTACAACTTGAAGTTGAGTGTTTAATACATCTTGCAAATTATCATTACCAAACATCATATCTTCAGTTTGTTTTTCTTTTGTTACATCTACTATGTCTAAACATAATATTCTAATTGAAGCTGAAAGTATATGGTCGCTAAAAGTTACATTGCCAAACATAATATGAGCTAAAGGGAATATAGTTGTTTTATTTAAATCAACTTCTGTTAAATCACCAAAGGTGACAGTCTTTGTTATTCCGTTTGCTCTTAATATTTCTTTTAATTTATCTAATACTGTATAAACTTGTCTCATTTTATATTTTGTTTAATCATTTTGTTTTCTAATTCGTTTTTCTCTTTTTCAAACTCTAACCAAGTTAAGCATTGTGCGATGGGTAGTTTTGTAATTTTGCTAAATTTTGTGACATCGCCTTTAGCGATTGCGTATACTGACTGATACCATCCCCATTTTGCTCCAAATGAGTCTGAAAGTCCGAATCCTCCTTCAGTTGTTTCTCCAAAGAGACTATCAAATGTTTCGACAATTCGTTTCCTAAACTGTAAAAAAAAACCGTTGAACCGAGTGATGCTTGTATAGGAGAGTCTTTCATTACTTCTGCATATTTATCACTTCCCTCGTAATCCTCTATTAAGTAGAAATCATTCTTCTGATGTTTAGTTGGTCTATATAAGATTGCCATAGCTTTGTGCATCTGTTGCCAATCGCCAATATACTTTTCTAAGTCTATAAACTCACCCATACTCATATCTTCTAGCTTAGGTATAAATCCAAACGTAACATTATTACCGTCTGGGTCTATCATATTGAATTTATTATGTAATTTATGTTCAACAGCAAACAGTTCGTTGACGTGGCTTATTACTGAAGTAAATTCAGTCATAGGTAACTTGTAAGCTTCTTTCATTGTTATACCACAAAAACATTCTAACATCTTAAGATTAGAGAACTCAACCTCTTCCTGTGTAGGTTCTTCTTTCTGTGTTAAGTGTTCTACTGATTTAATATATTTTTGATATTGACCCAGCGTTATATCTTGCAAAGATGAAGGGATGTTTAGTGTAATGGTTTGACTCATATTATTATAACCTTATATAATTATTATGTAGTAAAGATATGAAAATAAAACACTTTCCATAATATTAGTTATATTATCGAAGATTAAGACTTACATACTATGTTTAAATCTTCTCCAAAAATATATAGTTAGGCTTAGGATAATTGTATCTTTTTTCGTAGTTTTGAGTATTATTCAGTTTATAGCTGAATTCTTTTTCATATTAAAAGTTTTATGTTTAAGACCCTTTGATTCATTTCTTAGGGTCTTTTTTTATATCTGTTTGAATTTACTTAAATGGAGAACTACACCCCACTATGTTTCATATTGCGTTAATATTTCTAAATCTCTCATATTATCTCAATAGAGAAGTCCTAAGGCACTTAATACAGTTTCTACAATGAGTAGAATTTAAAAGTGTTTTTAAGCCCTTAGAACCAATCTAAATTGATTACCAGCTATATACAATATAAATTAATTTTATAACTGATTGACTAAATATAAACTAAACTAATAATAACTTAAAGCTCATCTAAGAGCATATTAAACTGCTCTAAGTCTTCTATATTATAATCTTTTTTTAAGTCGTCTATGACGCTGTAAAGGTCAACAGGGACTATTTTATTATCTGTCATATTAGTATCTATTTATAAAAGTGTATCTAATAAAATGACACGCCATTAGCATAACGCAATACGTTAAGATGTGTAAATGATAACTGTTACCACCGTTTAATATATCCTTAAAGAATAAGAATAAGAAAACGTTACTTAATAATAATATTATCCAGCTATTAACTTTTAATATTACTTTAATTAGTTGTTTAATGAATGTATCTTTCATAGTGTTTGTTTTAGTTTGTTATTGTTTCAATTTCTATTTCATCTAATTTATAATCATAGATAGCCTTTTTAATTAGTTTACCATCAACGAAAAACTTATAGACGTGTAAGCCGTTAACAGTTTCTTTGTGTGTTGTCTCTGTCTTAAAGAATTTAAACGAACGCGTTGAGCTAGTCCCAACGTAGCAGGTAAGGTCACCGTGCTTTCTTATTCCATAACTTTTATTACCCTGTTTATAAGCACAGGAATTTATGACGTTAAAAACTGGGTATTGTCTAGACATAATTGACAAAGAATTTACTGATATTATTATTTGTAACGTCCTCCATAAGTAAAGCCTGTAACCTGTCTAAATCAGATACGGACAAGTTTATAAAAAACTCCTTCTCTTTTAATGACTGCTTAGCAAGTTTTAAGCTAAAATCTAAGCCTTTTGGGTTACTTATAAGTAATTCCATATATTCAGGTTTTAACCTGCTGTAAAGTGTTCTATTTTTTTTCATCTGTTTTATTTTTAGTTTTATTAGCCTGTTTTAATTTCTTTTGTAATTCTTTTATAAAGTCAGCGTTACCCAATTTTATATTATTGATTAGTATTTTATTTTTCAT
>CENZ01024622.1_pt1 | contig 19239 bp, 18 predicted proteins | sample 361341 | NCBI WGS metagenome assembly CENZ01 (sample SAMEA2619782, study PRJEB7988) | marine metagenome | biome: marine biome (ENVO:00000447); feature: deep chlorophyll maximum layer (ENVO:xxxxxxxx); material: "saline water (ENVO:00002010), including plankton (ENVO:xxxxxxxx)" | depth 50 m
AGAGTATACTAAGCAGACACATGAGATTGCAAACACTAAAGCAACCGCTACTGCTACTATCAGTGGTGATGCTGTCAACGCTATTGCACTCACATATGTTGGTGATAACTATACATATGCTCCAAATGTTACATTTACTGGTGGCGGTGGTACTGGAGCATCTGCAACTGCTGTTATGGATGGAACTAAATTAAAACGAATAGATATTGATAGTGGTGGTTCTGGATACACATCTGCACCAACAGTAGTTATTGAGGGTCCAGAAGGACATGTAGATTCACCGGGTCCTAATGATCCATTTAGATTTATTGAAGAATTTGAGCAAACATTTGAGTAATGATCATGAAGAATAAAGTATTTGATGCACTGGATAAAACTTTCCAGACTGCAAAGACAGAGACACAAGAAGTTAGGCTTCCTATAACCAAAGATGACAGTGGCAATAAAATCGAAACTGATTTTGAAGAAGCCCGTCAAGCACTAAAAAGATCCCAGGGTTATAACGAAGAAGCAATTCAAGGTATTCTTGCTATAGCCCAGAATAGTGATAATCCAAGAGCATACGAAGTTGCTGGACAGTTAATTAAAAACATGTCTGAGGGAGCAAAGGATGCTATGGAAATTCAAGAGAAGAAACAAAAGATTGATCACGGAGACGGCATAAAAACAGGACCAGTAACAAATAATAATCTTTTTGTTGGTAGCACTTCAGAGTTATTGAAGATGATTAATAAAGAAAAGAAAGAAGAGAAGAATATAATTGAACATGACTGATACAGTATTTGAAACATCATATCATGGTAATCCTAATCTAAAGCCCGTAGGCTATAAGCACGATTTTACCAAAGAACAGATTGAAGAATATCTAAAGTGTAAAGACGATGTAGTTTATTTCATAGAAAATTACTGTCATATCATTACGCTGGATCAAGGATTGCAAAAGTTCAAATTATATGACTGTCAGAAAAGAAAAGTTGACTTTATTATGGGAGAGCGTAAAGCAATTCTCATGGAAGGCAGACAGCAAGGAAAGACTGTTACTGCCGCGGCATGTATTCTACATTACACAATTTTCAACGATGATAAAACTGTTGCTATTATGGCAAACAAGACTGCGGCTGCCAGAGAAGTATTGTCAAGATATCAGATCATGTATGAAAATCTTCCTGTGTGGATGCAACAAGGTGTTAAAACATGGAACAAAGGTAATGTTGATTTAGAAAATAATTCCGTAGTATTCACATCTGCAACAACTGCCTCTGGTATTCGAGGTAAATCTGTAAACTGGCTGTACATTGATGAGGCAGCGATCATACCAAACAACATAGCAGATGAGTTTTTCGCATCTGTATATCCTACTATCTCTGCTGGTGAGACAACAAAAATTCTTCTCACATCTACACCACTTGGGTACAACCATTTCTGGAAATTTTGGAACGAAGCAGAGAAGGGCGAGAATGGATTTAAGAATATGTTCATTCACTATACAGAAATACCAGGTAGAGATGAGAAGTGGGCAGAAGAACAATTCAGACTTTTGGGAGAACTAAAATATAATCAAGAAGTATTGTGCGAATTTCTAGGTTCGTCTAATACCTTGATTAATGCTAGAACATTGAGCGTTATGTCTTCAAAAGATCCGATCTACACAAAAGATAATCTAGATATATACGAAGAACCACAAGAGAATAAATACTATGTGATAGTCGCCGACACATCGAGAGGTGTTGGAGGAGATTATTCGGCATTTGTGTTACTTGATATAACGGAAATGCCTTTTAGACTTGTAGGAAAATATAGAGAAAATAAAATATCGCCTCTATTATATCCTAATGTAATTGAAAAGGTAGCAACTGACTTTAATAATGCATATGTTTTGACTGAGACTAATGATATTGGACAACAGGTAGTAGATATATTACATCAAGAACTGGAATATGAAAATATTTTCAGTACTGTACAAGATAGAAATAAGCAATATATTTCTCCTGGATTTGGTAAGACAACTAGGTTAGGCGTAAAAACATCTAAGGCTGTAAAAAGGCAAGGATGTTTTGCTTTAAAGTCATTGTTAGAAGAAAAGAAACTTTTATTATTTGATGCTGAGTGTATATCTGAATTATCCACTTTTGTAGAAAAAAGCGGAACTTTTGTTGCAGATGAAGGTTATCATGATGATTTAGCAATGTGTTTAGTATTGTTTGGTTGGGTAACGACCAATGTATTTTTTAGAGATTTGACAGATGTTAATATACGAGAGGAGTTGTATAATTCGCAGATGAGTTCAATATCTTCCAATTTAACACCTTTTGGTATAATCGACACAGGACAAGAGCCTGAGGTATTTGTTGAGAATGGTGATGCATGGGTATGGGTTAATGATGAGAAATCGGGATTATTATAAATAATTCAGACGAAAGACTTAGTAACACTATAATAATTTAACATCGAGGAGATCAACATGGCTTTCCAGCTATCACCAGGAGTTCTGATACAAGAACAAGACCTTACGAATGTTGTTCCCGCTGTCGCCACTACCATAGGTGGCATATGTGGAGACTTTGAGTGGGGTCCTGTACACGAAATTGTGTCCGTAGACTCAGAAAATAATCTAGTAGATCGATTCGGTAAGCCAAGACTAACCGAATACGAAGATTTTATGACCGCGGGATCATTCCTAGCATATGGGTCAAATTGTCTTACTGTCAGAGAGGTTGGAAGTTCCGCATTGAACTCTACTTCAGATGGTACAGGATTATTAATAAAAAATAACAGCGTTTATGAAGAATCTTACAGTGGAGGAGAAGCATCAAAGGGAATTTGGGCAGCCAAATATCCAGGTGCAAAGGGTAATTCACTAAAAGTTTCTATAGCAGACTTTACATCTTGGAATGCCACATCAGTCGCATCCCTAACAATAACTAATGCAGGAACTGGATATAGTTCAGCACCAACAGTTGCTATTGCAGCCGCACCGGCGGGTGGACAAACTGCTACAGCAACCGCTACAACTGGCGGCGGTGCAATTACAGCACTTGTTGTAACATTCGGTGGCTTTGGATATGTATCAGCACCTGCTGTAACATTTAGTGGTGGAGGTGGCTCATCTGGTGCCGCTACTGCTGTTTTAGGTACAAACTGGGCATATCAGAGTGAGTTTGACAACGCACCCGCAAATACTCAGTGGGCAGTTGACAAGTCCGCACAGTTAGACGAACTTCATGTTATTGTCGTTGACGAGGATGGAGCGTTCACTGGTGTAGCAGGAACAGTTTTAGAAAAATTTCAGGGCTTATCAAAAGCATCTGATGCCAAAGACGATGTAAATCAGTCAAATTACTACAAAGAAGTCATCAATAGTAGATCAAAATACATTCACTGGCTAGATCATCCTACTAACGGAACAAATTGGGGTACTGCTACAGACGCTACTGCCGGCGGAACAATTTATGAGACTTTAACTTCAGGTCTTGCTGAACTTAATGTATCTCTTGCTGGTGGTGCCGATGATGCACCCGCTACTGCTGATCTTCAAGCAGGATATTTACTGTTTGCAAATGATGAACTAATTGATGTGTCATTAATAATGGCTTCATCACACGCAGCCGCTGTTGGAGATTACATTATTGATAATGTTACCGACATCAGAAAAGACTGTCTTGTATTCATTTCACCGCAAAGAGCATCCGTAGTCAACCAAGAAGGTAGTGAAACAACTAACATTGTTGCTGAATTATCTGCTGGCAACTATACTCGATCATCATTTGCTGTATTAGACAGTGGATGGAAATACGCATATGACAAGTACAATGATCGATATGTATATGTTCCTCTAAACGGAGACATTGCTGGTACTTGTGTTGTAGCAGATTTACGAAACGATCCTTGGTTCTCTCCAGCAGGATATAATCGAGGCGCGATTAAAAATGCAATAAAATTAGCGTGGTCACCTAGAAAATCAGAACGAGATACTCTGTACAAGAATGGTATTAATCCAGTAGTTGGATTCCCAGGGTCAGGTATTGTTCTCTTTGGTGATAAGACATTGCTAGATAAAGATTCCGCATTTAACAGAATCAATGTACGAAGACTATTTGTTGTACTAGAAAAAGCAATATCAACTGCCGCTAAGTTTCAGTTGTTTGAATTCAACGATGCATTTACAAGAGCCCAGTTTAGATCGCTCACAGAACCTTTCTTGAGAGATGTACAGGGTCGTAGGGGCATTTATGATTTCCGAGTTGTTTGTGACGAAACAAATAACACATCGGCTGTCATAGATGCAAACGAATTCAGAGCAGATATCTTTGTTAAGCCTGCTAAGTCAATTAATTTTATTACATTGACATTTGTAGCGACAAGAACTGGTATCTCTTTTGAAGAACTTGGTGCCTAACCTAATATAAATAGAATATTCGAGGAGAAAAAACGAAATGAATATTGAAGAATTTAAAGCAAGGCTAGGCGCAGGTGGAGCCAGACCCAATCAATTCAGAGTGTCCTTGGCATTTCCGAGTTATGTAACAGGGGTTGACACTTCCATGAGCCTACTAGTCACAGGAGCGGCATTGCCCGCTTCTAATGTGAATCCAGCGATTATCCAGTATAGGGGTCGTGAAGTTAAACTAGCAGGCGAAAGAATATTTGATCCGTGGACAATCACGGTGGTCAATGATTCTGAATTCTCTCTGCGCCGTCCTTTCGAGGAATGGATGAATGGTCTGAATGACAGGAACAATAACGAAGGTATTCTCACACCAAGAGAATATCAAGCAGACATTACTGTTGAACATCTTGACAGAAATGATGAAGTTTTACAGGGTGGTAAATATACTCTAAGAAACACATTCCCTATTCAGATGTCTGAAATAGCATTGCAATACGCACAAAACGATATTTTTGAAGAATTTACTGTGACATTTCAATACACACACTACGATGTAGTGTAGTATTTTTTAGGATAATATAATATGGACTTATTTGGCTTTGAAATAAAAAGGAAGAAGCCGGGGCAGGGTGAAAAAAGTTTCGTTGCACCGGATTCTGATGGCGCTTTAGAAAGCATTAATGCGGGCGGCTACTTTGGCACTTACTTTGATGTTGAAGGTGTAGCCGCTACTGAAGCAGAACTAATCAAAAGATATCGGGATATATCGATGATGGCAGATGTTGATTCTGCTATTGAAGATATTGTTAATGATAGTATATCAAACACCGATGACGAAAAACCCCTATCAATCGATCTAGACAATCTTAAAGCATCTGCTAACATCAAGAAGGCTATTGAGCAGGAATATGATAATGTAATGCGGTTGTTAGACTTTAATGACAAGGCGCAAGATTATTATAAGCGTTGGTATGTCGATGGTCGTATATACTTTCACAAAGTAATTGATCTACAAAAACCTAAAGAAGGTATAAAGGATATTCGTTATATCGATCCTAGAAAGATCAAGAAAGTTCGTGAAGTAAAAAGAGAGAAAACAAAGGGTGCTAATGGTAAAGGCGGCATTGATGTCATAAAAGAGGTCAATGAATACTTTATCTATGACGATAAGGGCATCAAACAAAAAGCAGGCAACTACACACCAGCAAACGCAAACGATAAAGCAATAAAGATATCGAAAGATGCTATTGCTTATTGTCCTTCTGGTTTAGTAGATCAAGATAAAAATATACCACTTTCTTATCTACACAAAGCAATAAGACCTGCCAATCAATTAAGAATGATGGAAAATGCGGTAGTTATCTATCGTATTACACGGGCTCCAGAAAGAAGAATCTTTTATATAGATGTTGGTAACTTACCTACGGGTAAAGCAGAGCAATATCTAAAAGATATAATGGAGAGATATCGTAATAAACTAGTCTATGATGCTGGTACAGGCGAAATTAGAGATGATAAAAAGTTCATGTCGATGCTTGAAGACTTTTGGTTACCACGAAAAGAAGGTGGCAGAGGAACAGAGATTCAAACATTACCGGGTGGAGACAATCTAGGACAAATTGAAGATGTTATATATTTTCAAAGAAAACTTTATCAATCTTTAAATGTTCCTGTTTCAAGATTAGAGCAACAAGCGGGATTAAATTTTGGTCGATCTGCTGAAATAACTAGAGATGAACTTAAATTTACAAAATTCATTGCAAAGTTGCGTAAAAGATTCGCAATACTTTTTGACGATCTTCTAAGAACTCAGTTAATACTTAAAGGTATTATCAATGATAAAGACTGGGAAGATATGAGAGAAGACATTCGCTATATTTTTGCTTCAGATGTTTACTATACTGAATCAAAAGAGCAGGAAATTCTCAGAAGTAGAATTGAAGTATTGAATGGAGTTGCTCCATATGTTGGTCAAATGTTCAGTAAGAGTTATGTTCAGAAAAATATTCTCAAATTATCTGATGAAGAGATTGCTGAAATTGATAGTGAAATCGATAACCCAGAAGACCATCGTATAGGAGATGACGCCTGGGATCAAAATGAAGGACAGTAGATATGTCCCAGTACGAAGATGCACTAGGAAAATTTAAAACTGGAGCAACATCGGCATTTCTAAGTGGCGCAAAATTTCCAAATAACACAGGTGGAATATCAGAAAACCTTTTTGAAGGCGCCGTTGCTACTGACAAAAATGCTACTAAATCGGCCGCACATACTGCTGTCGAAGGATTGGTAAATGCCTTAGGGAATATAACTAATACTAATACTGCTACTGATCCAGAAGAAGACCTCAATGAGCAAAGAAAATTTGCCGCAGGTAAACAAGTTGCCATAACAAAATTTGACACTGATTATGGATCAGTCTCACCATATTCTGGAACTTATGGGTGGATAGATGCCGCACCTAAACGAATTGGTGGAAGTGCTACTATAACAGACAGTAGTTTTGTTGATAGATGGTCAACTAGATTATTTCAAGGAGTACATGCGTACTTATATTCAACATATCATGGAAGTGATTATGCATATGGTGGTTCTGATTACCCTGCATCATCAAATGATACCGAATATGCTATTAAGAATCCAGAAGTTGAAGCAGAAGCACTCGCATTAATTCGTACCAATGAACCATCTCATTATTACGATGGAACAGATACAGATAATTGGCCAGAGTTTGATCCTGATGTAGTTGTTCCATCAGACACAAAGTTATATTTGCCAGGCGATGCTGGTGGCATCTCTAATCCTTTAAGAGTACATAATTTAAGTGATCAGTATCTACTTGTTCAACCAGGTACGATTACTTCTATACCATGTGCAACGGGTCGTGATGGATTTCAGCGAGGTAGATTTGAAATATTACGGACTAATGCAGTCACCAAGGGCCCATGGCCATGGATAGGTTGGTTTTCAAAAACGCCTGGAGACAGAACACAGTTAGCAACTTTACTAAGCACTAGAGAAAGTGCTATATGGCCTGTAGGAAATAGAACAAGCCAAGGAACTCCTGCCGCTGGACAAGTTAAGGCAATGTATTTACACCATCAATATGTTCAAGGTTGGAGAGATTCTTGGACTTGGGCAACATACGATATCAAAGATAAAGATGACAACCTTCTTCCATATTGGTATTATGCTAGATTAGAACAGTCTACTCTATACTATTTGAATTTTATGTCGTGGGATTTTCTCGCCGATGGAGGAGGCACTTCTATTCAGCATGAAATGATTCCGGGACAAGAATACAAAGAAGGAACTAGGGCAGGGAACGGCTGGAAGTATACGCAAGGATATAGATTCGTTACAAAACTAAGTCAGAATTCAAATGCGTTGAGAACAAATACTACTGTCAAACAAACTAACGATCATATATTAATGCATGATGTTAATCTTACAGAGGACGCTCTTACATCACCAACATTAACTTCTGAAGGATTCGGAACACGCCCGTACGCTGGTCAGTTTACATCTGCACAGGGTAAATGCTCATACATTCCAATAGATACAACCGGTAAAACTGGTACTGCATGGAGAGCCGTTTTAGAATCAGATTCCGCATTGAATAATGGCAATAATCCAGACCCGTTTATGGGAATGTGGATTTCAGAAACACCTGGAGATAAGCCGATAGGTACTGGTAAGAAAGCACACATGGCTACTACATTGCAGGGAAATTATGGAGTTGTAACTTACTCAGTTTTAGATGAAGCAAATGTCAAACATGTAAAGAGAGATGATGCAACTGCTGGAGCGACCGATAGTGGTGCTAGTGCAGGTGCTAATGAGATAATGACTGCAAAAGAAATTAGTACTGCCGGAGGATTAGTACAGACATTCTTCTTGGGAACATCTACTAACAATAGAGTTATGTGTGTCAAAATTGTCACTCCTCCAGCGACTGCTGATAGAACAAGTTTTAGATTAGAATTAGATATAGACGGCGCTACATTTGGTGGTACAAGTAATCTACATTGGATATCAGTTAATCCAAATGGATCTTTATTTGACTTTATTTCTGGTAATGGCGCTATTTCTAGATATACAAGTGGTTCTTCTCATTTCAGTTTTTATGGAACTGCTTCAGGTGAATCAACATCTGATGTTTTATTGCAAAATAATTCAATTCAGTTGGATATGGGGAAAACATATTATATAAATATAATTAATGCTACAGATGTATCATCTTTAGTTGCATTAAGAAATGTTACTGCGGTGTCTGGTGCCTCAGTTGGTAGGCATAGATTTTCTGCGGTATGGAGCGTGTTGAATGACGGAGCACAGCAAAGTTCTGCGGCTACTTCAAGAGATTCGTTTCATGATTATGAACTAATTGCAGGTAGAACTTATTATTTAAATATGATGCATCTTGAAGTTGGTACTGGACACAATTATGCGAAATACGGAAAGAATTATTTTCTGTATGTACCATACAATAGACTAGATGCAAGCGAAGGTCCAGAAACATATAGTCTATTACACTGGACAGATAATGGTTTGTATGATGATGGGTACCCAGTTAGTGGTAATGCAGGAGAATATATTGGACTATCGTCTAGAAATCCTGTTATACAACATCATCCATTGCGTGGAATAAAATATGCAGATCGTTTGGCGGGTATAAGTCAAGGTTCCGCTACTTAAAGTGAGTTAATATAGTAAGGAGATTATAATGTCAGAAGTAGAACAAGAAATAGAAGTAACTGATGAAATCAGTTCACAAGATCAAATCAGAAGTATGATGGATAAGTGGGCAGACGGAGATGTTACAGGTGCACAAGATGAATTTAATGCTATTGTAGGATCAAAAGCAGATGCTTTAGTAGCAGGACGGAGAGAAGAAATGGCAAATACAGTATTCAATGCTGATCCTAAGCCAGATGAAAGATTAGTGCCAGGTGCACCACCTGAAGACGAACCTGAACCAAAAGAAAGAGAGGAGTCTGAAGATGCTCCTGAGGAAGAAGAACAAGAAGAACAAGAGTCAGGCGAAGAAGAGCCTGAAGATTCAACCAATTAATTAATAGGAAGAAGAAATGGCAGTCACAGTAGATGTTTTGAAATTAACTCAAACTCAAGGAGTTGTCGCAGTTCGTGGAACAGCCGCTACTGGGACAATCGCTTTAGCAACAACGCTAAAGAAATCATCGGAGACTCAATCTTCTCCTAAAGCAAACATAAAAGCAATTCACTGGACATTATCTAGTGGTGCTAGTGCAAAAGTAAATCGAAATTCAAAGACACTTTATGAATTACAAGTAGAGGGGCATCGTGATTTTTATGGATTCTCTGACAATGACGAGAACGACTCTAATGTAGAGATTGTTATCGCTGGCGGAGATGGTGGTACAGTAATCGTAGAACTTGCTAAGATTTCTGGTTATGGCTCTCAGCAACATCAAGACGCAGATGGGACACTAGGCTAATGAAACTTATTAAAGAACTTACAGAAGATGTTCAATACATCGTAGAAGAAAAAGACGGTAAGAAAAATCTTTATATTGAAGGCGTCTTCTTGCAATCTGATCTCAAGAACAGGAACGGTAGATTATATCCTAAAGAGATCATGCAAAGAGAAGTTGTACGATACCACAAAGAACAAATCGACACTAAAAGGGCAATGGGAGAACTTGGACACCCTGACGGCCCGAATATCAATCTAGATCGTGTATCTCATATGATCACTTCTTTAAAAGAAGATGGTCCTAACTGGATTGGTAGAGCAAAAGTATTAGATACACCCATGGGTAGAATAGCAAAAAGTCTTATTGAAGAAGGCGCACAACTTGGCGTTAGTTCAAGGGGACTTGGAAGTTTGAAAGAGAAAAACGGAATCAATGAAGTTCAAGATGATTTTGTTCTATCTACTGCCGCTGATATAGTTTCTGATCCTTCAGCACCTGATGCATTTGTTAACGGCATCATGGAGACTAAGGAATGGGTTATCGTTGATGGTGTATGGCATGAAAGAGAAATGGCACAAGCCAAAGCGTATATTAGCAAAGCCAGTACTGGTGAACTGGAAGAGGCAAAGATGCATGTATTCAGTTCTTTCATGAATAAACTGTCAAAAATCTAATTTTGTATAAATAATTATCAGCAAACGAAATCTCAAGGAGACTAAAGATGGCAATCGAAAGCAAAATCAGAGAACTTCTCTCTAAGAGCCGCGAAGTAGAAGCGGAACTTAATGAAGAAGTTACCGAACTGGACGAGAAGACTGCGGCAGCACGACCTCTTGACAAAGATCAAGGCGATGCAACCAATCCTACTCAAGGTTCATCAAATCCTAATCCAGAGCAACAAGACTTATCTGGAACTGGAGACGCTAAGGGCGGATTAACTGCTCCTGTTGGAAAGGCGGCAGCCGCGAAAGCAGGAAGTGCAACTGCACCTCAAACTACTGGCGCTGGACAGGCTCCCAATTTTACAGATCAAACAGGTAGCGAAACTGTTGTAGCACAATCTTCTTCTAAGGGCAATGTTGCTCAAGAAGAGACAGAAGAAGATGAAGATCAAGAAGTAGTTGCAGAAGACGAAACTTCAGAAGAAGAAGTGGAAGTAGTTGCAGAAGACGAATCTTCAGAAGAAGAAACAGTTGAAGCCGAAGAAGAAACAGAGGAAGAAACTCTGTTTGAAAACGATATTCAAAACCTTTTCGCTGACGAGGAACACCTCTCAGAAGACTTCAAAGTTAAGGCGGCACAATTATTTGAGGCAGTTGTTACAGCCCGAGTAGCCAACGAGATGGAGAAAATAGAAAAAGAATTGGCTGAAGAAGCCGACATTCAGAAAGAAACATTCAAAGAGGATATGGTACAAAAGATTGATCAATACCTCAACTATGTTGCAGAAAACTGGATGAAAGAAAATGAACTTGCTATTGAGCGTGGTTTAAGAACTGAAATCACAGAAGATTTTATCAAGGGCATGAAGACTCTTTTCGCAGAGCATTACATTGATGTGCCACAAGACAAATATGATGTGCTTGGCGAAATGCAGGACGAAATTGAGGATCTGAAGAAGAAACTTAATGAGTCTGTTGAAGAGAAGATTTCTATCACTAATGACAAGATCAACCTTCAAAGATCGAAAGTTGTTGCAGAACAGACAGATGATCTAACCGCAACTGAGAAAGAAAAACTTGAATCTTTGATTGAAGACATCGAATTCGGAAGTGAAGAAATTTTCGCTGAAAAAGTTGCAGTAATTAAGGAAAATTATTTCCCCAAACAACAGACTGCATCATCTTCGGACGATAAACTTGAAGACACGGTTGCACCAGAATTTATTGAAGAGTCAGGTTCAATCAGTCGTTACGCTCAAGCGATTACGAAATCCGTTAGAAAATAATTGTATTATAAATAATTGTTAAACAAAAGACCTTAATAAGGAGAAAACGAAAATGTATCTTTCTGAACAAATCCAAGAGAAATGGGCACCTGTTCTCGACCATAGTGATTTGGGTGAAATCAAGGATCCCTATCGCAAGGCCGTAACAGCCGTCGTTCTTGAAAACCAAGAGAAAGCACTCCGCGAGGAGAAGGCTGCTCTATTCGAGGCAACTCACGCTAACGCTACAGGGGCATCTGTTGATAACTATGACCCTATTTTGATTAGCCTGGTTCGCCGAGCATTACCTAACCTCATGGCATACGATGTATGTGGTGTTCAGCCAATGACTGGACCTACTGGACTCATCTTTGCTATGAAATCACATTACACTTCACAGACAGGAACAGAAGCCCTGTTTAATGAAGCAGACACCGACTTTGCTGGTGCAGGTACTCACGCTGGTTCAAACCCAGTTGACGGTACTTACACAACTGGTACTGGCGTTGCTACTTCAACTGCTGAAGGTTTCGGTGATTCAACTACCCTTAATCAGATGGCTTTCTCAATCGAGAAGACAACTGTTACTGCTAAGTCAAGGGCGTTGAAAGCAGAATACACTGTAGAACTTGCACAAGATTTGAAAGCAGTTCACGGTCTTGATGCAGAATCAGAATTATCAAACATTCTGTCTCAAGAAATTCTTGCTGAGATCAACCGAGAAGTTATTCGTACAATCTACAAAGTTGCTAAGACTGGCGCCGCATCAACTGCTACTGCCGGTACTTTTGACCTTGATGTCGATTCAAACGGCAGATGGTCAGTTGAGCGATTCAAAGGCTTACTTTTCAACATTGAAAGGGATGCTAATGTCATTGCTCAAGATACTCGTAGAGGAAAAGGTAACTTCATCATCTGTTCTTCAGATGTAGCCTCTGCACTTTCAATGGCTGGTGTTCTTGACTATGCACCTGCACTTCAGACTAATCTGGATGTAGATGACACAGGAAACACATTCGCAGGAACTCTTAACGGACGCTACAAAGTGTTTGTTGATCCATATTCAGCAAATACTGGCGCCGCTTCACAGTTTTATGTATGTGGCTATAAAGGAACTTCTGCATATGACGCAGGCCTTTTCTACTGCCCTTATGTACCTCTGCAAATGGTTCGTGCAATCGATCCTTCCACTTTCCAACCTAAGATTGGATTCAAGACTCGGTACGGCATGATTGCTAACCCATATGTTACACAATCTGATGGTACTACAGACGCGGCAACATTTACTGCTGACCGTAACCAGTACTACCGTTCAGTTAAAGTAACGAATCTTATGTAACAATAAGAAGAGTTCTTTTAAGAACCTTGAGGGGAGATCATCGATCTCCCCTTTTTTTTGTCGTATAAATAGTAGCATGAAAGGAGAAATAAATGGCTTATGATCCAATAGTTAGTGTTACTGAAGGAACTTATGCGGCGCAAAATCCGTCTGAGTTAGACTATCTTAGGCCTAACGGTTTTAGATTTCAAATACATAATATACCCAATGTTTCTTTTTTCTGTCAGGCTGCTAATTTGCCTGAAATTTCAATGGGATTTCCTGAAGTACAAACACCACTTTCAAACATTCCTTTTCCAGGAGATAAAGTACAATTTGGTGAATTGATGATTCGTTTTCTTGTTCAAGAAGATATGTCTAACTATAAAGAGTTATACAATTGGATAAGAGCGTTAGGGTTTCCAGAGAAACATTCCGAGTTCAAAGACTATATCAGTAGTCAAAAATATAGAACTGCATTTTCTACTGACTCAAAAGCAGAAGGTATTGCTCAAGTTAGTGATGCGACTCTATTTGTTCTAGACTCAAATAACAATCCAACACAGGCAGTTAAATTCTTAGATGCCTTTCCGATTTCATTATCTGGTCTAGACTTTGATATCACCAATGGCGCTGGCAATTATTTTATTGGACTTGCGTCATTTCGCTACAGGATATACGATATCGAGAATGTATAAATAGCAACATATATTATGAGAGGTTTGTGATGATATCTTTAAATGAGTTACAAGAAATATGGAGCATCGATTGTAAGATAGATGATCTTCAACTTGGTAAAGAAAGTACCAAAACACCAGAGTTACACGCAAAATATTTAGCACATTTATCAACTGCAAAATTACAATTACGAAAAGCCGAAGCCGATCTCTACAAACTGAAGGCAATAAAAGTAAAATACTTCAGAGGAGAATTGAGTAGAGAAGAATTGTCTAACCTAGGTTGGGAACAATATCTCGGCATAAAGCCACTAAAGAATGATCTGCAGGAAATATTAAACGCTGATGATGATGTAAGTAAACAAGAAGACAAGGCAGAATACATCAGGACGATAGTAGACTTCCTTGAGCGAGTGTTAAGATCACTCAATAGTAGATCGTTTGATATAAAGAATTCTATTGAGTGGGAGAAGTTTACTAATGGATTACTGTAGTTTTGATTACTGTCACTAAGAAAGACGAAGTTCACCTTCTTATTGAGACTGACCCATCTACTGCAAAAGAGATTGTCGATTTCTTTACATTTGAAGTACCAGGTGCAAGATTTATGCCTGCGTACAGAAATAGAATGTGGGATGGGAAGGTGCGTCTGTTCAACATGTACACAAGAGAACTCTATCTTGGCTTGTTAGACTATCTTAAAGAATTCGCAGACCAATTAGAATACAAAATAAAAATCGATATGGAAGATGTTGGTGAACCAATTTCATCAACTTACATTAACAATTTAATACAGGAGTTAAATTTACAAAGCAATGGTAGACAAATTGAAATACGAGATTACCAACTTGACGCTGTTAGCCAAGCCATACGGAAGGGCCGCTGTCTCCTTCTTAGTCCCACTGGCAGTGGTAAGTCTCTCATTATCTTTACCCTTGTTCATTATCATAGTAAGTTAGGCAGAAAACAGTTAATAGTCGTACCCACGACTAGCCTAGTTGAACAGATGTATGGAGATTTCGCAGACTACGCCTCTGCCATCGAGTGGGATGTCTCCAAAAATTGTCACAGAATTTACAGTGGTAAAGAAAAGTCAAATGAAGCGCCAATAGTTATCAGTACTTGGCAGTCCATATACAAATTTCCGAAATCTTGGTTTGATTCTTTCGATGTCATATACGGTGACGAAGCACACCTGTTCAAAGCAAAATCTTTAACTACATTGATGGACAAACTAACACATACTCCTTATAGAATAGGAACTACTGGTACGCTAGACGGTGCAAAAACAAATAAGTTAGTATTAGAAGGAGTGTTTGGTCCAGTACATAAGGTTACTACTACAAAGAAACTGATGGACGATAAACAATTAGCCGATCTAAAGATCGTTTGTTTATTGATTGAATATCCTGATGAGCAAAGAAAAGTTGTTTCTAAAATGACCTATCAAGAAGAGATAGATTGGATAATAAGTAATCCCAAAAGAAATAATATCTTAACTAATTTAGCATTATCACAAACAGGTAATACATTATTGTTATATCAATTTGTTGAGAAGCACGGTAAAATTTTATACAATTTAATTAGAGACAAAGCAAAAGAAAACAGGAAAGTATTTTTTGTTTATGGTGGAACGGATGCAGAACAAAGAAACCAAATTAGAGGGTTGACAGAGAAGGAAAAGGATGCTATAATTATCGCTAGTTACGGAACATTTTCAACAGGTATAAATATAAGAAACTTACACAATGTTATATTTGCTTCTCCTAGCAAAAGTAGAATTAGAAATTTGCAATCGATTGGTAGGGGATTAAGACAAGGTGATCAAAAAGAAACCTGTAATCTATTCGATGTTGGCGATGATCTATCTTGGAAATCTAAAAGAAATTTTACTTTAGATCATATGCTAGAAAGAATAAAATTGTATAACGAAGAAAGTTTTAAATATAAGGTAGCAAAGGTACAAATCAATGACTGATTTAAAAGTTGTAACATTCACGGACGATTTTCAACTTATATGTGGAGTTGAAGAATCAACGAATCATTACAGGTTAATTACGCCTTTAAAAATAATGCGAAACTTCTTTGAAGATGAATTCGGTCACGCAGAACAAATTGCTTTAATGGGATGGATTCCTTTTACCGATGAAAAAATCTTTACTGTACAAAAGAGCCACATTTTAAATGTTTCCACTTTAGATGAAAGTTATGTGGCAGATTACGAAGCCCTTGTAGATAAAATTTATAACTACAAAGAAAGATTGAAGCAAGCGAAAAAAGAGATTTCTGAATCGGGAGCATCGCCAATCGATATGTTAGAATATCTAGAAGCAAGAGATAGAAATAAAATTAATTGATTTCAAAAAGCGACACGCCTATTATACAACGGCGATGTTCATTTGTCAAGTAATTTCTTACATTATGGAGAAAAAAAATTATGCCTAAACGAGATAAAAACAGCCGACATTATGTCGATAACAAGGAGTTTCTGGTAAACATTACAGAATACCGTGAAACTGTACTTGCCGCGAAAGAAGATAAAAGCAAGTACGATCCAGAGGCTGAAGAATGGATAGGAGAAAAACCCAGGGTAACAAATTACTTGGGTGAATGTTTTGTTAAGATCGCAAATCATCTTGCATACAAATCGAATTTTGTGAATTATACTTTCAGAGATGAAATGATTCTAGATGGTATTGAAAATTGCATAACTTATATTGATAACTTCAATCCCGCAAAATCCAAAAATCCTTTTGCGTATTTCACGCAAATTACCTACTATGCTTTTATTCGTAGAATTCAGAAAGAGAAGAGACAACTTGAAACTAAGTTAAAGTATATTCAGAATTCTGATATAGACTCCGTATTATCACAAGAACATGATGGTGATACACATACGAATGAATACTTGCAGTATATTAGAAAGCAAGTAGACGAAGCACAGAAACATCATGAGGATTACAAAAATGAGAACGCTAAGATACCTAAGCGTAGACCCAAGTATCTAGATGACAAGCAAGCACTGGAGATGGCTAAGGAAAAAATTCCTGCATTGAAAGAAAACACTTGACATTGCCCTCTATTTTTGTTATGATGGTACCAATTAACTTGAAAAAGAGGCAATAAATGGGTTCTCCGACACATCCTAAGCAGTCTCATGTGATGATAGATATAGAAACTTTATCTACATGTAACAATGCATGTATTATTTCTATAGGGGCTGTTTTGTTCAATGTCAAAGAAGGCATATTAGATACATTCTATCGAAATATAGATGCTCAGACTTGTAAAGATGTGGGTCTGGTGATATCTAAAGATACAGTCGAATGGTGGGCAAAGCAAGATCATGCGGCAGTCGCGGCTTTGATGAAAGATCAAAAGCCAATAACAGAAGTTCTTCAAGATTTCAATAAGTGGTTAGATGGAGAAAGAATCATGCCATGGGGTAATGGTTCTTCTTTTGATATTACCATAATGGAATCTGCATTTCAAGCAACAGGCGTTAGTGTGCCATGGTTTCATTGGGATATCATGTGTTTCCGTACTGTGATGAATTTGATGGGTATAAGTAATAAAGATATACGCTCAGCCGAAGATGACATTCATCACCATGCATTGGACGATGCACTAAGTCAAACAAAAACTTTATTAAAAATCTTACGCACATGAAAATAGCATTAGTTACTGATACACACTTTGGTGCAAGAAGTGATGCTCTTGCATTTGATAACTTTTTTCGCAGATTTTACAGCGAGTTCTTTTTTCCTGAGATACAGAAGAGAGAAATAAAAACAATAATGCATTTGGGTGATGTTTTCGACAGACGAAAATATATAAATTATAATACACTTAAATCTTGCAAAGAGTATTTTTTTGATAAAGCACGGAGTCTAGGGATAGATGTGCATTTGATTCCTGGTAATCATGATACTTATTTTAAAAATACAAATGAAGTTAATTCACCAGAATTACTTCTAAGGGAGTATGACAATGTTCAAATTTATCCCGATGTTACTGAACTGGAATTTGATAAGAGAAAAATTCTTTTTGTCCCTTGGATCTGTAATGAGAATTATCAAGACACCATGGAAAAAATCAAATCTACAGATGCATCGGTCTGTTTTGGACATTTTGAGTTCTCTGGTTTTCAGATGTATAGAGGCATTGCAAACGATCACGGAATGGATACTGACCCGTTTAGCAATTTTGATTTGGTTTGCTCTGGTCACTATCATCACCGTTCTAGTGATGGTAATATTTTGTATCTTGGTAATCCTTATGAAATTACATGGAATGATTATGATGACCCTAGAGGGTTTAACATCTATAATACGGAGGATAACTTAGTTGAACATTTACAAAACCCTTTCAAAATATTTCACAAGTTTTATTATGATGACACATCTGATTCCTTCAGAAGCGATCTTGATACTTTCGATTATAATATTATTGCTAATACCTGCGTAAAGGTAATTGTTGTACGAAAGAATGATTTTGTTTACTTTGATAGTTTTATTGATAGACTCTACCAATGTAATTTAATAGAGTTGAAGATAGTAGAAGACTTTTCAGAGTTTGAAGATGAAGCAGTTGGTGAGATCGAAGTTAATCCAGAAGATACTCTAACGCTATTGAATGATTACATCGATAGTATATCTACTGAATTAGATACTAATAGATTAAAAACTGTTATGCGTACTCTTTATGTAGAAGCACAAAACTACGGATCTTAAAATGTTAAAATATTTGGTTGCATCGGGGTGTTCATTCACCTGTGAGAATTTACAAAATCACACTTCAGACACCGTTGATTTTTTGACAACTTGGGTTACACCTCTCGCCAAGTCTTTAGGTGTTGATAAAATTAATATGGGATTAGGTTCACAGGGCAATGGTCTTATCATGAAAAAGGCTATGTGGGCAGTTAGTGATTTGCTTAAACAAGATGTGAGTCCAGAAGATATTCTCGCTGTAGTCATGTGGTCAGGTCCTTCTAGAATGGAGTGGTTTGATGAAGATAATACACAATTACCAAATCGTGATAATTGGATTCACTTACGAAATCCTGAAACATTTATTCCTGATGCATCTGGTGGTTGGGTAATAGGAAACAGTCACTGGCAAGAAGGCCGATCAAAAACTTGGTATCAACATTTTCAAAATAATACTTATGATATTATAACAACCTATGAACACATTCTTAATCTACAGAACTTCTTTGATGTTCATGGCATCAAATATGTGATGACAACATACACCGCTACTGCTTTAAATAACTATGGAATGAACAATCGAGTTGGCAACTGGCAATCATATAAAACGGCTTCTAATGTTTCATGGATGAATGACATGATAGATTGGTCTCATTGGCCACAGATTACAGGTGAAGCAGATTGGCTACTAGAGAACTATGATAAGCACGATGTATTTAGACCCGGTGAGATAAAACAAAATCCACATGGTTATTG
>CENZ01168387.1_pt1 | contig 19150 bp, 15 predicted proteins | sample 361341 | NCBI WGS metagenome assembly CENZ01 (sample SAMEA2619782, study PRJEB7988) | marine metagenome | biome: marine biome (ENVO:00000447); feature: deep chlorophyll maximum layer (ENVO:xxxxxxxx); material: "saline water (ENVO:00002010), including plankton (ENVO:xxxxxxxx)" | depth 50 m
TACGTTTGTGATTAACTGCATAAAAACTGCGTCAAGGGCGATTACTTGGATATGTGCATGAAATAGAAGAGACTCTGTAACCGCCGAGACACACAACAGCACCAAGTTCTAAAAAAACCGCCCCAGCTAGCGGGGATGGCATGAGCCGGGACGGATAATGAGGAGCTACAGTTTCAAGGTTGGGACATTTCCTCAACTTTAAATAGCAAGGGGCTCTTTAATGACAGTGTGTTTCCTAAATTTGAACCAGCCCACTTTTTAATTAAGTAACTGACTACCTCCGATTGGTTTAGTAATAAGAGATATCCTGTAATCTGCATTTGTCAGAGGTGTATTGGCCTTCTTTTCTCTCTGATTAGATTCCTTCTAAATATTCGTCTAACCGTTCAGCTGACATCATGAATTCCGGTTTTTTTTCACTCGCAGCGTCTTTAACCTGGCTAAGGTTCACGGAGGCATCGCCCACCGCAATTACTCCGACCATCGCCATCATTAAATGTGGAGTGCATTGATAAACATAAGTGCCTTCTTCTGTGAAGGTTACCTTTACTTCTTGGCTCATACCTCCATCCCAGGACTCTGCGCCAGTGGGTATCATGCCTGCTATAGAGGCTGAGTTATGTCCAGGGTTCGTTGGTTTAAAAGTTACTGTATCGCCTACAGATATTTTTAATACGCTAGGTTCAAATACCATCACTCCGTCGGCACCTTGATTAAGCATGGTTACTTCGAAATCCTCGCCGAATGCGTAAGAAGTAATGACTGTGAGAGCTGCAACGGTGATAAGGGAAAGACTTTTTTTCATCGGTTATCCTTAAATTAGTACTAAAAATCCCATCCTAAAAAAGCCGCCTCACCTAACGGGGAAGTTATGAATTGAGGCGGTATAATAGGAGCTGCATAAAAGGTTGGGACATTTCCTCGACTTTAAATAACGAGGCCCTCTTTAATGACAGTGTGTTTCCCAAATTAGAGCAAGCCCACCTTTTATTTAAAGTAATACTGGCTACCTCCGATTGGTTAAGTAGTAAGGAATGGCCTGTAATTGGCCTTCTTTTCTCTCCTTGATTGATAGAAAATTATAAGCGGCATACTCTTTGATGTGGGTTGAAGAGATGTCGCTTTCTTATTTCCTCCCTATTGACAGTAAAACGGGCTTTCCTGAGGTGACAGCTATCCTAGGACGTGTAGGTGACCTACCCGCTTCTTAATTAACCAGAGCCTGTGGTATCACACGCTAGAAATATATTCCCAGAACGCCTATTTCCTTCAGCACTAACAGCTGTGGTTTCAGCTATGCTTCAGGCCGAAGCCAACCGGAGTGACCATCCTTACCTCGGCGGACTGACGGGTTACCTATTTACGTAAGCTGGAAATACCGCCTCACCCTATAGTTCTGTTCCACGGCTAGCTCTTGGCTTAGCTAACCTCACGGCCGTCCAGAGCCGTATTTCTGACGTTTTCTATTTAATTAAAGTCTAACGCGTAGCTCTCTCCACTGCTGGCTATCTAGTTTTGGTTTGATTTTGCAGAGAAAAGGCGTTTTTTTTCAAATCGGTTCACGAAAAGTTGGGTTGGTACTATTACTGAAAAAGGGAGTGAAAGCCCTCCCCGCCCCTTATGATTGGGGCCACCCTATAGGGCTTTTGAGAGAGGTATCGTTGAATTTTTGGCACCTAGGTTGGCACCTATATGTAGGCAAAACATGCTGAAGTCACTAAATACCTGGGTTTACGATACCGCCCGCTGGTACCACTTGCAAGACCGAGCTTAGATCGCTATCTTCTTAAATGTTATCGAAATATAACGAAGAAGTTACAGCGCTTACCAATCAGCCTCTAATCAAGTAAGTAGATAGCTAGACAGATTACAACCCCTAGCGAAGGGCAATTGGAATGAGTTTTGATGACGACGATGTGGACAATGACGCTTTAAGCGGAGGCAGTGGTAGTGACGGCAAGAAGCCGAAAACCTTCTTCGGCATGGAACTGAGCGATGGCATGGTCTATGGGATCGTGATTGTCCTGACCATCATATTCATTCGCCAAGTAGTCACGGTCCTGCAGGCACTCGGATAAATCTCCCTTCCCCCGGCATCGAAGCCTCTGCGGGGCTGCTATCTAATCTCTTCCAACGACAAGACAGCCACCTAGTTGTGCTTTCCCGTGCACGTGGTAAATTACGCGCCGATCCGCGGTGTATCGTCATCGCTCTGCAAACTGACAAGGTAGGACTCAAATATGACTACGCATAAAATCGCGCTGTTGGATGGTGACGGCATCGGCCCCGAGATCATGACTGAAGCAGTCAAAGTTCTGGAACTTGTGGCAGAACGCAACGATATCGAGTTTCAATTGGAGAACGGCGCCTTTGGTGCCAGCGCTTATTTTAGCCACGATCACGCTTTCCCTGATGAGACCAAAGCCCTCTGCGATAGCGCCGATGCAATCCTTAAAGGGCCAATCGGGCTGAGTCATGAAGAGTCCAAGAAAATTCCTGTGGATATGCAGCCGGAGCGCGGCGCGCTGCTGCCGCTGCGTCGACGCTATGACACTTTTGCGAACTTTAGGCCAGTTTACCTACCCAAGGAAATCGCCCACTTCTCCCCGCTCAAACCAGAGATAATCGGTGACGGCGTAGACTTCATTATCATTCGCGAACTGGTTGGCGGCTTGTACTTCGGCAAAAAAGAAACCGGAGCCAACGATGCCGGCCGGCGCTACGTTAATGAGAGCCTTGAATACGATGAGGACCAGATCGCGCGCATCGCTCGGGTGGCTTTTGAAACTGCCCAGAAGCGCAAGGGCGTGTTGCACAATATCCACAAGAGCAATGTGTTGAAATCAAGCGTGCTGTGGAATGAGGTCATGGAAGAAGTGGGGACGGATTTTCCTGACGTAGAAATCAAACACATTTTGGTAGATGCCGCGGCCACCTATTTATGCCTGAACCCGGGCCAGTTTGACGTCATGGTGATGGAAAATATGTTTGGCGACATCCTGAGCGACCAGGGTGGCGGCATTCTTGGCTCACTCGGCTTGATGCCCTCTGCCTGTATGGGACCAGAGAAATCCTACTATGAGCCGTCACACGGTTCCGCTCCCGATATCGCGGGACAGAAGATTGCCAACCCCTACTCCATGATCGGCTCAGTAGCGATGATGCTGGAAATGAGTTTCGGTATGGATGCGGAAGCTCGCAATGTCTGGCAGGCTATGCAGTCTGTTTTTGGCCAAGGCTACTCTACGCCAGACCTGTCCAAGCCCGGAAGCGATGTCAGAATGATCAGCACCGATGGCTTCGGCGATTTGGTGGTGGCAGAGTTACGCAAACTCTAGCAAGCGCTAACCGCCAGTACCTGGAGTGAATGCTGGCCTACAGGCTATGCAGCTTAAGGTTTACCATCCTGAGAGTGGCTTTCACCGCTGCCATCACCTGATTTGCATCTACGCCACGAGTCTTGAAGTCACGTTCTCCTGACTGCCAGGTGATAATACACTCTGTCAAAGCGTCGGTTTGACCGCCGCGTGGAATATGAACCTCGTAATCCAGCAATTCCGGCATGGTGAAATCCATTTGCTTGAGAATGCCGGTAATCGCATCCATGAAGGCGTCGAAACCACCGTTGCCGGATCCGGTGCCCTGCTGTACTTCGCCTTCTATTTCCACTCTTACACTGGCGGTACTATCCACATTGAAGCCGGTGTTGATGTAGCAATTCAGCAGCGTGATGTGATGATATTCTTTGCTTTCCATCACGTCGGCGATGATAAATGGCAGGTCCTCCGCGGTAATTACCTGCTTGGAATCTCCCAATTTAACCACGCGTTCCAGTACCTTTGCTTTTTCTTCATCAGACAGCTGAATTCCCAATTCATCAAGATTGTTCTTGAGCGACGCTTTCCCGCTCATCTTACCCAGAGCATAGCTGTGCTTCCTCGCAAAGCGTTCCGGGCTAAGAGCACTTTTATAGAGGTCGCCCTTGAGATCACCATCCGCATGAATACCCGCAGTCTGGGTAAAAACATCAGCCCCAACGATTGGCGTGTTGGCCGCTATCCACTTACCAGAAAAATTCTCAACCATACGACTAACCATGGTGATATGGGTTTCATCCACTGAAAGCTGCATGCCCATCTTGTCTTTTAAAGCGACGGCGACTTCGGCCAGCGAAGCGTTACCGGCCCGCTCCCCAAGACAGTTAACAGTGCAGTGAATATTGTTGATACCAGTTGCCACTGCTGCCATAACGTTTGCTGTAGCGAGACCATAGTCATTGTGGGGGTGAAAATCGAATTCTTTTTCGGGAAATTTGGACAACATGTCCGTAAGCGCGACACTAACCTCCTCCGGTGACATCAGGCCCAGGGTATCAGGCAGCAAGTAATGACCAATATTGAGATGACTGGTACCGCTGACCAAACCGAGCACGTAATCCCTGCTGTCTTTGTAACCGTTCGACCAGTCCTCAAGGTACATATTGACCATGAGTCCCGTCGCTTCGGCATACTCCACAGTACGAATTATATCCTCAACGTGAGTTTCCAGCGTCTTGCCGAGCTGCTCGCGGCAATGCTTCTCGCTGCCCTTGCACAACAAATTAATCACCCGGCCGCCAGCCTCTGCAATCCAGTCCACGCTGCGCTTATAATCGACGAAGCCAAGCACCTCGACGCGATCGGCCAGACCCTGCGTCTCAGCCCAGTCAATAATCTGTGACACCGCGTCCTTTTCTCCGTCTGAAACGCATGCTGATGCCACTTCTATGCGATCAACCTGCAGAGATTGCAGCAGCGCCCTGGCGATATTTACCTTCTCATTAACCGAGAAAGAAACGCCCTGGGTTTGCTCACCATCGCGTAGCGTCGTGTCCATCAGCCGAATGTGTCTTGGCTGGGCTGTGTTATTCATTGACCTGTCCTGGCTGTGTTAGCGAGTGCACTGGGCGATTTAAAGGGGGTTATAGGTAGAACATTGCCGCAGGCGCGTCGAATACTACCAAAAACTCACCCTGACGAGTATTCAGAAGGCTCGCAAAGCCGTTATTTACCCACAATTCCAACAGTGTAGCGATAAATTGGACCTACTTCCTGATCGTTATATACTGCCCGCCTCCAGTCCGAGCGAGTGATTAAGGATACGCCTTGGTAATTCAATTCATCGCAGCTAGTGAAATTCGTCAATGCGAACAGCAGACGCTTGCTCAGCGCGCAGCGCAGAACCGGGCTAGCGCATCACTTTGACTGCATCCGAACCAACTCAGCCAGACCATGAGTCGTCCGAAGGCCTGCCGGCAGCCGGGCTCTGGCGTCGCCTGGCAGCAATGCTTTACGACGGTTTCCTGGTAGTCGCCATATGGATGGTGTTGGGATATTTCATTCAGTTTGTGTTTGGTACCGAGACTAATCAGGTGGTAAATGGCCGCGTCGAGACTGACCCGATACAGGATACGGTGCTGTTTCTTATGATGATTGCCAGTAGTTTTTCTTTCTATGCCTGGTTCTGGACCCGCAGCGGCCAGACTCTGGGTATGATTGCCTGGCGTCTGCGCACTCAGCAGCCAAATGGAGAGTTGGTTACATTCGCACAGGCGGCCCGCAGATACCTGTTGGCGTGGCCGAGTTTCTTCCTGCTGGGGATGGGATATTTTTGGCTCTACCTTGATGGCAACGGTGATGCGCTGCACGACCGCTTTTCAAGCACCCGCGTGGTGCTGCTTCCACGTTCGCATCGACCATTCTAATTGCTAGCTGCGTGTGATTTCAGGCAACCTGCTCTTCACGTCTGCCCAGTAGCTCCAGCAACGCCGGCGGGACTGCGGTGATCTGGTGCTTATCGAAGTCAAAAAATACCACGCCAATCTTGGCCTGACAGACGACTGTTTCCAACGCACTGTTTGTCACCTGCAGGGCGATATCGAAGCCATAGCGATTGAAGTCGTCGACACCGACATCGATAAGCAGACGGTCGCCTGTAAATGACTCCGAGCGATAGTCAATAGCAAGGTCAGTCACCACTATACCGTAACCGAAAACATTGGCTTCAGTGAAACCCAAACTGGCGAGGAACTGCAGCCGCGCCTCGTGCAGAATTTGCACCATGGCAACACTGTCGAGGTGCTTAGCATAGTTAACATCACTAATGCCTACCTTCCTTTCCATACTGAACAAAAATTGATCAGGACTGGTGACTTTTACGCGAGGCATGCCTTCTCCTTGCAGCAAGCAACTGCATCTCCAGGTTGAGACAATATGTGTTCGAATTGGTTCATTTCTTAGGGCTCGATTCGGCGAAATCTAGACAAATATTTTCAACTCTAAAAGCGCCCTTCGCGTAATAATTAACGCATGTTGCTTAACTATTTGAATATCTTTAGGATTGTCTCAGCTATTTTTTCCCCATTTTCCCCGAGCGCCCAGGAGGCGCATGCAAGCGATGAGGTATTCGATTAAAGCAGGCGCTATCGACAAACTGCCGACTGAATGTCTGGTGGTTCCTGTCTGGAGCAAAAACACTCTGTCAGCCGAAGCCAAGCATCTTGACGGCGCGTCAGGCAAAGCCCTTTCTGCAGTTCTCAAGTCAGGCGATTTTAATGGCAAGCTCGGTGAAACAATCCTGCTGTACAAGCCCAAAGGAATTAGTGCCCAAAGGTTAATTCTGGTTGGTGCCGGCGATCGCAAGAAGCTGAACGCCCGTAACGCTGCCAAACTGGTCAAGGCCGCCGCCAGTGCCGTCAGCAAGACCCAGGCTAGCAACGCCCACTTCGCCCTGGCCTCCGCCGACATCACAGACAGGGAATACCCCTGGCTTACGGCACGCGTCGCGCAAGAGCTGGAGGATGTTTGCTACCGCTACGACGCAACCAAGAGCAAGAAAGGCAAAAAACCAGCAACCAAATCCGCCAGCGTCTCTCCTCCGGCTGGTGCACGCCGCAAGACTATTGATGAGTCTTTGCGAACTGGTCAGGCCATTGGTAAGGCGATTAATCGCGCCAAACACCTTGGCAACTTGCCTGGCAATGTCTGCACGCCGTCGTTTCTGGCGAACGAAGCCCAAGCCCTGGCAGCTAGAAACAAGTCTGTCACCACCCAAGTCCTCTCTGAAAAACAGATGGCACGTTTAGGCATGGGCTCCCTACTCTCTGTTTCCGCTGGCTCAGTTGAAGAAGCCAAGCTAGTAGTCATGCAGTACAAGGGGGCGGCTAGCAGTAGTCGACCCTATGCCCTGGTTGGCAAAGGCATCACGTTCGACACCGGCGGCATCAGCCTGAAGCCCGGTGGTGGCATGGACGAAATGAAGTTTGATATGTGTGGCGCCGCCAGTGTGATCGCCACCTTGGGCTGTGTCGCCGAACTCAAGCTGCCTATCAATGTGGTGGCTATTGTCGCTGCTGCCGAGAACATGCCTGGCAGCAAAGCAACCAAGCCCGGCGACATCGTCACCAGCATGTCGGGCAAGACTATCGAAATCCTCAATACTGACGCTGAGGGACGCCTGGTGCTTTGCGATGCCCTTACTTATGCCGAACGCTACAAGCCCCGCACCATCATCGACATCGCCACCCTGACAGGTGCAGCAGTCGCGACCTTTGGCTCCCAGGCCAATGCCCTGTTGAGCAATGATGACAAGCTGGCAGCGACCCTGCTGGAGTGCGGCGAGGATTCCCTGGACCGCGCCTGGCAACTACCGCTTTGGGATGAATACCAAAGTCTGTTGAATAGCAATTTCGCTGACATCGCCAATATCGGTGGCCCGCGAGCTGGCACCATCACTGCGGCATGTTTCCTGTCGCGCTTTACAGAAAAACAGAAATGGGCACACCTGGATATTGCTGGCAGCGCCTGGCACTCCGGTGCCCAGAAAGGCGCAACCGGGCGACCCGTGAGTCTGCTGATGCAGTATCTGCTGACCCAAAAGGCTTAGTATCAGGTCGTCGGACCTGGAGTTATCCTTAGATAGACTCCATGTCCTGCGACCTTTATGGGAATCATATTTAGACTCTTAGATAATAGCGATGACCCAGATAAGTTTTTACGCCTTGAGCAGCACAGACCAGAACAGTCGACAGCAATTTGCCTGCCGACTCGCTGAGAAAGCTGTACAGCTGGGCCACCGCGTATTCCTTCAAGTAGAATCGCCAGAGCAGGCCAGACAAATCGACGCCTTACTCTGGCAGTTTAAACCGGCCAGCTTCCTTCCCCACGCCATCGCCGAACCCGGTCAAGTTGCAGCGGAGCCCCTGATGATTGGTACCAAATCAGACCAGGAGGCATTTGAAGATGTCTTTATTAATCTCTCAGCCACACCCTGTCAGAATCTGGACCGATACCAACGAGTCAATGAAGTAATGAGCGCTGATCCCGAGGAGCTGGAGCTCGGGCGCCAGAGCTACCGATATTATCAGCAGCAAGGATTCAAACCCGAAACCCACAAACTTTGACTCGAAGATGCCGCACTGCCGCAAACTCAGGGGGCTTGATGTATACTTGCGCCTCTCTCCGTAACTCGCTTAACTCATTCAACTCACAGAACAATCATTGATGGAAAAGACTTTTCAACCGCAGCAAATCGAAGACCGCTGGTACAAACTCTGGGAACAACGGGGCTATTTCTCACCCCAGGGTGATGGAGCCCCCTACTGCATTGTCATTCCGCCACCCAATGTGACGGGCCGCCTGCATATGGGGCATGGATTTCAGCATGCCATCATGGATGCTCTGATAAGGTTTCACCGCATGCAGGGGCGTCAGGCCCTATGGCAGGTAGGCACAGACCATGCGGGTATCGCCACCCAGATGGTTGTGGAAAGACAGCTTGCCGCGGCCGGAACCAACCGCCATGAGGTCGGCCGAGAAGCCTTCGTGGACAAGGTATGGGACTGGAAAGAAGAGTCTGGCGGAATCATCACGCAACAGCTCCGTCGCATGGGCTCCTCCCTGGATTGGTCCCGTGAACGCTTCACCATGGATGAACAGCTTTCCGCTGTGGTGGAGAAAGTGTTTGTCGACCTCTATAAAGAGGGACTGATCTATCGGGGTAATCGGCTGGTGAACTGGGATCCTCAGCTGCACACCGCCATCTCAGATCTTGAAGTGATCTCGGAAGAGGAAGATGGGCAGCTCTGGCACTTCAACTACCCCATCGCCGATTCCGATCAACACCTCACCATTGCAACTACGCGACCAGAGACCATGCTTGGGGATGCCGCAGTGGCTGTGCACCCCGAAGACGAGCGCTACACCCACCTGGTCGGCAAATTCGTTGACCTGCCGCTTTGCAATCGACGAATTCCAATTATTGCGGATGACTATGTCGACCCCGAATTTGGCACGGGTTGCGTCAAAATAACGCCTGCCCATGACTTCAATGATTATGAGATGGGAAAGCGCCATAATCTGGAAGTCATCAATATCCTCACTGATAACGCCAGCATTAATGACGAGGCACCAGAAACCTACCGTGGCCTGGATCGTTTCGACGCCAGAAAGCAGATTGTCGCTGACCTGGAAGCGCTGGGATTGTTAGAAAAGATTGAGCCACATAAACTCAAGGTACCCCGTGGTGACAGAAGTGGGGTCGTGATAGAGCCCTATCTTACTCACCAATGGTATGTGGCTATCCAGTCCCTCGCTGACCCCGCCATCAAGGCGGTTGAGGATGGCGATATTGAGTTTGTGCCAAAGAACTGGGAGAACACCTATTTCGCCTGGATGCGCAATATCCAGGATTGGTGCATCAGCCGACAGCTCTGGTGGGGGCATCGTATTCCCGCCTGGTATGACGAGGACAACAACGTGTACGTTGGCCACAGCGAGGCTGACGTTCGCGCGCAACACGCGATCGCCGATAGTGTGGTATTGCGCCAGGACGAAGACGTCCTGGATACCTGGTTCTCCTCTGCCCTGTGGACGTTCTCCACCCTGGGATGGCCAGACGACAGGGAATACTTCGACAAATTTCATCCGACGGATGTGCTCGTAACCGGCTTCGACATTATCTTCTTCTGGGTTGCACGGATGATCATGATGACCCTGAAGTTCACCGGCGAGATTCCGTTCAAGAAAGTCTATATCACTGGCCTGGTTCGTGATGAACATGGGCAGAAGATGTCCAAATCCAAGGGCAATATCCTGGACCCAATTGACCTGATCGATGGCATTGAGCTGAACGAGCTGGTAGAAAAGCGCACGGCCGACATGATGCAACCCCAGCTGAAAGAGAAGATTGCGCGTCTGACCCGCGACAGTTTTCCAGAAGGCATTGCTGCCTACGGCACTGATGCCCTGCGCTTCACCTACTACTCGCTGGCTGCAACTGGACGAGACATCAAATTCGATGTGGGACGAACCGAAGGATTCCGCAACTTTTGCAACAAGATATGGAATGCTGCCCGCTACGCCATGATAAACAGCGAAGGCAAAGCGATTGCCACAGACTGGGATCCTGCCCAATTCTCCAGCGCTGACCGCTGGATCCTAAGCAGACTCGAACTCACCACCAGTGACGTGCTGGAAGCAGTGGGTAGCTATCGCTTTGACCTCGCCTCACAGGCTCTACATGAGTTTATCTGGAACGAGTATTGCGACTGGTATCTGGAACTTTCCAAACCCATTCTGTGGGATGAAGACAATAATCCCGAGGCCGCCCAGGCGACTCGCAAAGTGCTGCTTACGGTACTGGAGCGCAGCCTGCGCCTGCTACATCCGTTCATGCCGTTTCTCACCGAAGAGATCTGGCAGAAGCTGGCGCCAGCCCTCGGCATTGCGGGCGACAGTATCATGCTGCAACCCTACCCAGAATTCGACGCCAGCAATGTCGATGCCGCCGCCCAGTCCGAAATCGACTGGCTCAAGGGCATTATCGTTGCGATTCGAAACATTCGCGGTGAGATGGATATCTCCCCCGCCAAATCCATCAGTGTCTTCCTGCGGGGCGGCGAAGAACAGGGCCAGAATTATTTGCAGTCCAACCTGATGTATCTCCAAAAACTGGCGAAGCTGGAAAACATAGAGTGGCTTTCGGCTGAATCCGAGGCACCTGCCGCGGCGACCGGTCTCTACGGTAATGTGGAAGTCCTGGTACCCTTAGCTGGCCTCATCGATGTCAGCGCGGAACAGGCAAGGCTGGAAAAAGAAATTGGCAAACTTGAAGCTGGACTTAAAGCGGTTTCAGGCAAATTGAATAATGAGAAGTTTGTGAGCAACGCACCTGACGCCGTTGTCGCCAAGGAACGTCAGAAAAAGCAGGAGCTGCAGGCAGCTTCGGATGCACTGAAAACGAAATTCGAGGAGTTGAGCAAACTCTAGATCAGGCGGGCCGCAATTCCTTGGGCATGCTGAAGACGATGTTCTCTTCCACTCCCGGGAGTTCATGGGGCGCTACACCTGTCATTTCTTTAAGTCTGCTCACGACTTGCTCCACTAGGACCTCGGGGGCAGAGGCCCCTGCGGTAATGCCGTAGCGGCTCTTACCCTCGAACCATCGCAGGTCGATGTCGTCCACGCTATCAATCAGATAAGAATCACAACCCAGACGCCCGGCGAGTTCTTTTAGACGATTGGAGTTAGAGCTGTTTGGCGACCCAACTACCAATAGCAGATCACACTCCAATGCCATCTGTTTGACAGCGTCCTGACGGTTCTGGGTAGCGTAACAAATATCTTCCTTCCGAGGCCCCTGGATAGCGGGAAATTTCTCCCGCAGGGCATCAATAATGCGGGCCGTGTCGTCCATGGATAGAGTGGTCTGAGTCACATAGGACACGCGATCCGGGTGTTCGACCTCAAGCTGCTGTACATCATCGACTGACTCCACCAGGTAGATTCTGCCGCCACCTCCCTCATCATATTGCCCCATCGTGCCTTCCACTTCTGGGTGGAACTGATGACCAATAAGGATACATTCCTGCCCGGCCTGACTGAACTTTATGACCTCCAAATGCACCTTGGTCACAAGGGGACAGGTAGCGTCAAATATCTTAAAGCCTTTTTCTTGCGCCTCTTCTTTCACCTGCTGGGAAACGCCATGGGCACTGAATATCACAATAGACGAGCGACCATGTTTGTCAGTAACCGGAATATCTGACAACTCGTCCACAAAGACAGCCCCACGAATCTGCAGTCTCTCTACAACAAATTTATTGTGCACGACTTCATGGCGGACATAAATCGGCGCACCGTATATATCCAGGGCACGATTTACGATGTCAATAGCTCGATCAACTCCAGCGCAGAAGCCGCGCGGATTGGCCAACCGAATTACCGGGGACGCACTCGCTTCATTGGTTTCGCTTAACGCTTCGCTCATTACAGTTTGATCTCAATAGCCTGCTCTTCAGCGGGCAATATAGAGAGAATCTTTACCTTGAAGACGATGTCCTTTCCCGCCAGAGGATGATTAAAATCGATCTTGATCGTCTTCTCACCAATTTCTTTCACCACACCAGGCAGATCAAAACCACCCGGATCTTTGAAGGAAACGACGCTACCCACTTCCGTAGGAACCAGATCATCTTCCAGCAAATGGTCAAACTTCTCAAGCGGGAACAGCTGTTCATTGCGCGGATTTGGCTCACCGAAAGCCTGAGCAGCTGGAATAGTCTGATCCACTTCGTCCTGCGCCCGCAGACCCAGCAGAATCTGCTCAAACCCTGGCAGCATATTGCCATCACCTACCCGGAAAGTAGCTGCTTTCTTGCCGAAGTTGGAATCAATAAGATCACCATTGGTTAGCGCTAGTGAGAAATGCAGCGTCACCTGTGCACCATTGGTAATCGGCGTTTCAAATTTATTTGTCATGGACCTTGGTACAGTTCCGGACTATCAGGCGTAACGCCTCTGCTCACCCTCAGCGTCGACATTGTTGACACAGCGCAGGCAAAGGCCGGGATACTCAGCGTTGGCACCCACGTCTTCCCGATGATGCCAGCAGCGCTCGCACTTGCTGTGATCCGAGCCGCTTACGGTCAGACTGAGACCTTCAACTTCTGTCTTCACCGCTGCCTCAGGGGCAGCCGCCGCCGGTAGAATTGAAGCTCGCGAAACTATCAAAACAAACCGCAGTTCCTCTTCCAAACGACCGAGATTCTCGGCCAGATCACCTTCGCAATAGAGATCGACTTCAGCGCTCAAGCCCGAACCGACTGTTTTTTCGGCGCGCTTAACTTCGAGTTCGCGATTTACCGCAGTTTTCACATCCAGCAACTGGCGCCAGAAATCATCTGTAAAATCGGCGGATTCAGGCAGAATATCCGCTGCGTCCGAATAGTCAGTTAAAAATACCGAGCTAGCTCGCTCTCCTGGAATGTTTTGCCAGATTTCATCCGCGGTAAAGCTCAGGATGGGTGCGATCATTCTGCTCAGCATCTCAAGTACTTGATACATGGCAGTCTGGGTAGAACGGCGCGCCCTGCTATCTGCCTGGGTCGTGTACTGGCGATCTTTGATCACATCAAGATAAAAACCACCAAGTTCGATAACGCAGAAGTTGTGTAGCTTCTGGTAGATGTTAAGAAAATTATACTCATGATAATGCCCTATCACTTCAGCCTGCAGCAGTTGGCACTGGCGGACGATCCAGTAGTCTAAGGCCAGTAATTGCTCAGATGCGACCACATCAGTTGCCGGTTCGAAGCCATTCAGATTTGCCAGCATAAAGCGCGCCGTGTTGCGGACTCGTCGGTAGGCATCCGCCACTCGCTTGAAAATTTCATCTGAAACCGTCATTTCGCCGCGAAAATCCGTGGCTGCAACCCAAAGGCGCAGAATATCGGCTCCATACTGCTGATAGATTTTAGCGGGTGCCACCGTATTGCCCAGCGACTTGGACATCTTGCGGCCCTCACCATCCACAAAGAAGCCGTGAGTCAGGCATTCCTTGTAGGGTGCAGAGCCATACATGGCAATCGCGGTCTTAAGGGATGAATTGAACCAGCCCCGATGCTGATCCGACCCCTCCAGATAAAGATCAGCCGGATACTGCAGTTCTTCACGGCGTTGCAGTACCGAAAAATGTGTGACTCCAGAATCAAACCAGACATCCAGAGTATCAGTGACTTTCTCGTAGTCTGCCGCTTCCTCACCAAGGAAGTCTGAAGCCTCGGCTTCAAACCAGGCATCCATACCTTCGGTTTCGATCTTGGTCGCGATTTCCTCAAACAATTCTGATGTGCGGGGATGAAGCTGCTGGCTTTCTTTATGCACAAACAGCGTGATAGGAACACCCCAGGTCCGCTGACGAGAGACACACCAATCTGGACTGCCTTTTAACATCAACTCAATTCGGGCCTGCCCCCAATCAGGAATCCACTTGACCCCTTTGATCGACTCTAATGCTGACCCCAATAAATTATTCTCACTCATACTGATAAACCATTGCGGCGTGGCACGGTAAATCAGGGGTGTCTTGGTGCGCCAGCAATGGGCATAACTGTGAGTGATAGTCTCTGCTGCCACTACCGCCCGTCTGGCTTTTAATACGTCAATGATTTTTTCATCGACCTTGTAAACGTGCTCATTGGCAAACTCGCCAGCACCGGCATTGAACACGCCATTTTCATCGAGGAGATTAAGGGTGCCGATGCCATAATTAAGTCCTACATAGAAATCATCCAGGCCGTGGTCGGGTGCTGTGTGCACTGCGCCAGTACCGGCTTCGGTAGTGACGTGATTGCCCAGAATCAGTGGTACCTGCTTGTCGACAAACGGATGCTGCAGCTGCTTCAGCTCCAGCTCACTGCCCAGAGTCGTCCCCAGCACTTCATAAGCGCTTGCGCCGTAACGCGCCATGATGTTCTCCACCATGTCAGCCGCCAGCACGAATAACTCCTGAGAATCTGCAAGCTCACACTTGACCAGCGCATATTCCAGCTCTCCATTAAGACACACCGCCTGGTTCGAAGGCAGTGTCCAGGGTGTCGTTGTCCAGATTACGACGGAGAGAGGCAGCGATCCGGCGGAGTCTGGATTACCGAAGCTTGCCAACATGTTGCTCCTGTCACTGGCGGCGAACCTGACATCGATGGCAAATGATTTCTTGTCCTGATATTCCACCTCAGCTTCTGCCAACGCAGATGCACCGACTACACTCCAATAAACAGGCTTGTAGCCCTTAACCAGGTGGCCGTTAGCTGCGATGCGCCCGAGCGCACGCACGATATCTGCTTCGGTGTAGGGGTTCATAGTGAGATAGGGATTATCCCAATCTCCCAACACACCAAGACGTATAAAGCCTTGTTTTTGAGTTTCTACCTGCCCTGCCGCGTAGTCTCTGCACGCTGCACGAAACTCAGAAAAACTGATCTTCTGTCCAGCCTTGCCCTTCTTTTTTTCCACATTGTGTTCAATGGGGAGCCCATGACAATCCCATCCTGGGACATAAGGCGCGTCGAAGCCGCTCATTTGGCGTGATTTTACGACGAAGTCCTTCAATGCCTTGTTGATGGCATGCCCAAGGTGCAGCTCACCATTGGCGTAGGGAGGGCCATCGTGCAGAATGAATTTTGGGCGCCCTGAATTTTTTTCACAGATCTTGCAATACAGATCCTGCTCGCTCCATTTCTCCAGCATCTTTGGTTCCCGCTGCGCGAGATTAGCTTTCATAGGGAAAGCCGTTTGAGGCAGGTTAAGCGTGTCTTTATAGTCAGTCATGTTGTCTTGTCTGTACTAGTCTTGATCCAAGTTTACGCGCTATGCGCTTCAGCCGCGCTCAATATTTCGCGCACTTGTTTGACGTCGAGCGCCATTTGCGCCTTTAGTGCTTCCAGGCCATCGAACTTTTCTTCGTTTCTTACTTTTTGGCGAAAAATCACTTCTATGGACTTGCCGTAGAGATCTTCGTCAAAATCAAGGATATGGGCTTCCAGTAAAGCTTCACCTGTTGCAGTCACCGTGGGTCGATAACCAATATTAACCGCAGCCTGCAAAAAGCTGTCACCGAGCCGGACCTCGCACGCATAGACCCCATGCAGCGGTATGCGTTTTCGATGTGGATTAACATTACAGGTTGGATACCCCAGGTCCGTGCCTAGCTGCGCACCACGCTCGACTTCACCCTTTATTGAATAAGGGCGACCCAACAACTGTTCAACCAGGTCGAAATTACTCTTGGCGAGCTCTTCCCGAATCGAGGTGCTGCTAATACGTAAGCCGTTGTACTCGTAGGCGGCGGTTTCAACAACTTCAAAACCAAGTTCTGCACCGCGTTCCAGCAGCATATTGAAATCACCCTGGCGCTTGTGGCCAAAACGAAAGTCGTGACCCACTATGAAACAGGACACACCCAGGCCATCAACCAATATATCCTGGATATAGCTGTCCGCGCTGAGCTGGCTAGTATCTTGGTTGAAATTCAGCTGAAACGCGAAATCGATGCCAAAACTTTCTAGCAGTTCGAGCTTCTCCTTCACTGCCGTGAGGCGGGCTGGACAGTCGTCATCAGCGCGGGCAAAAAACTCCTCTGGATGTGGCTCTAGCAGAATGACCAGTGAGGGCAAGTTGAGTTGTTCGGCACGCTGCTTCACCTGATCGAGAATCAGTTGATGCCCGAGATGCACGCCGTCGAACTTGCCGATGGTCGCCACGCAGCTCTGATGAAACTGTGAGAAGCGATCAGGATCGTCAAAGATGATCATTTGCTGGACCAGCCTGGAGTCAAAAGCGCTGGATTATACTCTTTTATCAGGGGGCTGTGCAGGCGAAATGCGGGTAACTGGCCGGGATTAGTCGGCTTCGCCAGCGTTCTTCTGAGCGTCCTGTGGAGCACCTTTCAGAGTCCGCCAGCCCTTGCCGCCGATGACTTTGGCTAGAGCCGCCAGGCACACGATTAATACCCCCTGCCCGATTATGGCATTAACCACCGAAATGGTTTCTGGCCGGGTTGCGATGAGCACCATGTTGACCAGGGTGGAAATGACCGCCACCGCCAGGATGAGGGCGAGCAATAACTGGAGCACAGCAACTAATTTTTCCATGACGCCATTATAAGAGCCCTGGCTGGGCAGCGCTAGGCAGAGTCTTGCAGCTGGTGAAATGACATGAAATATTCCAGCCCTTCGGTCCCGAGGAATCGATTGAGGGTCTTGCGCTCGGTATTACGCACATCGACAATGATCAGCCCCTCCAGGGAATCATTAAAATTTGAGTGGATATTAAAGCAGACCAACTTCCCATTCAGTGAGAGGTAGTGGCGCAGCAAAACAGGCACCGCCTTGCCGGGATCGCAGCGTCCTATTAATTTGCCAAGCATCTTGACGTTTGCCAACTCTGCTAGCATGTCCTCAGTCCATACCCGATTCCTGACCTTTAGCGGGGTAATAGGTTCCACCAGGGCAGCGAAATCTTTCGCCTTGAAATTGGTCAGCATCGTATCAGCTATCAAGCTTCGCGCCAGGTCACTGTAATCCCTGGAAATACTCACCGATCCGAATAAAGTGTGATACCTGGGGTTTTTTACAAGAATCTGCCCAATGCCTCGCCATAATAGATTCAGTGATACAGGCCGGCGCTGATAATCGATATGAATAAACGACCGCCCCATCTCGATAGCCGAACCCAGCCGATAGATAAAAGCTTCGTCGTATTTATAGAGTGAGCGACTGTATAGGCCCTTCACGCCGTGCTTGGCGACGATTTCATCAACCAGTCCCACCCGATAGGCACCCGCTATCCTCTGTTCCTGTTTATCCCAGAGGAATAGGTGAAGATAGTGAGGGTCAAACTCATCCGAATCCTTGGCGAGGCCGGTGCCCTCACCCACTGCCCTGAACGCTATTTCCCTCGCTATCGCAATCTGCTCCATGATCGGCCCAAGGCGATTATAGGGCGCGCAATAAACATCAAATTCCTCATGCTCTACCAACCTGCAATCGGCCAGGCCATCTATCGCTTTTTCTACTTCAGAGCTGCCGTATTTCTGGTCCAGTTGCTCGATACCCTCCATGGATATCGCTTCCACCGACTTGTCTGCCTCTGCTAGAGCATCGGTCGCTACACGCAAATATTGGGTTGCGGCTATCGGGCTTTTCAACAGCCGCAGCTCCTGGGCGGGGATGGGGCGCCCGATCTTGAGAGGTAGCGTGTAACCCTGTTTATTAGCAAGCTGGCGCGGCAGCAAAATGGTCCGCAGTCGCGGATGAATCACCCCTGCCCCATAAAAATAGCCGCTATTTCTCCCCCCCACGTAAACCGGGGTGCAGCTAGCCTCATAGCGCTTCAGCAGCTGGCCTGCCAGGCGGTTCCATTGCTTGTCCTGAATGCGGCGGTGGCTGAACTCATAGGCTGATACCATACCCGCTGGAAAAAGTAATACCGCACCGTCATTTTTAAGATGCTTGTGCACCTGCTTGATGCCCCCGACGTTGCCGGCGGCCGCGTCGCTGGAGAGGACATTTACCCCTATAAACAGAGGCGCTAGCTCGGGAATAAGGCGCAGCAGCTCATTGGTTAAAACCTGCAAATCAGGTCGATACCTGCCTATGACTCTTGCAATAGCCATCCCCTCTAGCCCACCCAAAGGGTGGTTGGCCACGATTAGAACGGGGCCAGTTTTGGGAATATCTTCCAGCAGCGCCTCATTCTCAATGTCTATATCGATGCCGAGGGCATCCAGGGAATACTCCAGAAACTGCAGAGGATCCAGATTGAGCGGCCGCTCGTCATAGATCTTGGCCAGCGGTTTAAGTCCCAGCGCACTCTCAATAGCAGAGGCGACAAAGCGAGGTTTGATGGGGAGCCGGCAGGGATTAGTCATTATCAGGATATTGTTTTATTAATTGCGATTCAAAGCGCCATGCGCTGAATAACGCCTTGAGGCCAGGCGGTTCATGCCCCAGTGCGCGATTGGCAGAACCAAGTTTAAACAGCGTGTGGTATTGCTGCAACAACGTTCTCAGGGCCTGGCTCAGGCTGGCATTACAGTCCCAGATGTTAATAGATTCGGAGCTGGCACCGTTGATTTCAATAATGTGAAAATCCCTACCCGACCGCAGGCTTTCAATGTCTTTGAACTTGATGTCCAGGCGACCATAATGATAGCCAGGTATATCAGCAAAGATCTGATCGAGGGCTGCAAGCAACTCCTCGCTGATCAGATCTGCGGCGTCTCGAAACACAGCCCCGCGAGAATGGCTCGCAGAAAACACCAGACGATAGGG
>CENZ01042702.1_pt1 | contig 19093 bp, 18 predicted proteins | sample 361341 | NCBI WGS metagenome assembly CENZ01 (sample SAMEA2619782, study PRJEB7988) | marine metagenome | biome: marine biome (ENVO:00000447); feature: deep chlorophyll maximum layer (ENVO:xxxxxxxx); material: "saline water (ENVO:00002010), including plankton (ENVO:xxxxxxxx)" | depth 50 m
GAAGAATAAGTGGCGACGAAAGAGATCAAATAAAAGAATCTTTGAATTCACTTAATATTCCAGAAAATATGAGTGCTATAGTAAGAACTAACGGTCTTGGAAGAACCTCTGAGGAGCTTAGTTTAGACTTAGCCTACTTACTAGCATTATGGTCTGAAATTGAAAATATGTTTCCAAATGCTATATCGCCATCATTAATATATCGAGACGATAAACTGATAGTAAGAGTAGCAAAGGATTACTTCAAAGATGATATAGAAGAAATTTTAATAGATGATATTGATACATTTAATGAAGCAAAAGAGTTTATAAATGCTGTTATTCCTGATCATTCTGAAAAAGTAAAATATTATAATGAAGAAATACCATTATTTAATAGATATCAAATAGAATCGCAAATAGAGTTAGCTTTTCAAAGAGAAATAAATTTATCATCTGGTGGGTCGATTGTAATTGATCCTACCGAAGCAATGACAGCGATTGATGTCAATTCTGCAAGATCTACTAAAGGAAAAGATATCGAAGAGACTGCTTATAAGACGAACTTGGAAGCTGCTAAAGAGATAGCAAGACAATTACGACTAAGAGATGTTGGTGGGCTTGTGGTTATTGATTTCATAGATATGCTTGATGAATCTAATCAAGAGAAAATAGAAAATGCCTTTAGAAAAGCAATATATTCTGATAGAGCAAGAGTTCAAATTTCTAGTATTTCTAAATTTGGTTTACTTGAAGTTTCAAGACAAAGATTAAGACCTTCTTTAAATGAATCTTATGATATTGAACATGTTTTAGTCAGGGGTCCTAGATCACTAGGCCAATCCATTTTAAGGATAATTGGCGAGGACTCAGCTAAAGATAATACATCTGAAATTCATGTTTATGTTCCATCTGATGTTGCAAGCTACTTATTAAATGAAAAAAGATATGAAATTATTAATATCGAGAAAACTAACAACATAAGAGTTTTAGTTATTGCAGATCCATATAAATCAAGACCTTACTACAAGGTTGTTAGAATTAAAGATACTGAAAAGAAAAATCAAGATTCATATAAGCTTACTCCTCAAAGTCCTGAGCCAGGAACAGAATGGAGAGATGATAAGAATATAAATAAATCAAATAAACCATTAGTCGATGGAGTTAGTCCTCCAAAGATGCCAAAAAAGAAAAAAGACGGTCTAATTGGGTGGATAAAAAATATTACTGGCATAGAACAACATGTTAGTCAGGATAAAAAAACTATAAAGAAGAAACCTCAAAGACGTAAAAGTACTTTTAAAAAACCATTTAATAAAAATGCTTCAAGTAAATCTAAGCCTAAACAAAATTTCAAGAATAAAAATAGACAAGAAAAAACTGTTAAAAATGACAATGTTCCTAAAAAGAGCACCCCACACAATAAGAAAAATAAACCTAATTCTAAAAATAAACCTTTTAAAAAGAATGAGAAAGTTATAGACAAAGCTCCAAAAAAACTAGTAATCCAGGAAGTAAAGAAGGAACCAAAAAAAATAAAAGAAATTCCTACTAGAGCTTCTAACGACCCTCGATATAAGAACGAATAATCTGTCCAGAAAGTGATGATTCTGGAGGAATTAATGGTAGTTGATCGACGTTATACCAATTTGCTTCTGCAATTTCTTCCTCATCTATAACAAGATCACCTGATTCATATTCACATTTAAAACCAAGCATTAACTGTGAAGGAAATGGCCAGGGTTGACTTCCAATATATTGTATATTTTTTACTCTTATACTAACTTCTTCCATCACTTCTCGCATAACTGTTTCTTCAGCAGATTCAGATACTTCAACAAATCCTGCTAGAACACTAAACAAACCTTCTGGGAATAAATTATTTCTAGCAAGTAATATTTCATTACCTTTTGTAACCAAAGCAAGAACACATGGCGATATTAATGGATATATCATTGATGATGTTTGAGGACAATACAAAGCTTGTTCTTTGGAATTAAATTTATTTAATTCACCTGAGTAACCTGAATATTTATTACTTCTTATCCAATGTAATAACTGATTTGCTCTACCCATGAGCAAAATATCATCAGACTTTGATATTACTAATAGATGTCTTAAATCATATTCTACAATCGACTCATAGCCTATGTTTATTTCGATATTGGTATTTGATATATCAACCGCATAAATATCGTTTCCATTATTACCAATTCCTATGTACAAATGGTCTTTAATCTCAATATTTAAAAGATTTTCTTGTAATAAAAATGTTTGTAGATTGGGTTCATAAAGAATTTTATTATTATTAAAGATAATCAAAATATTATTATTACTAGCTTTAATGTCCAAAAATCTTTTAAAATGCATATAATCCTATTTGTATAAAAATGTTAAGCGAAATTCAAAAACTTTTTCTTGGTGATGCTCCTGATTGGTATAAGTCTACCATAATAGGGTTCCTCATATTTAACCCAATATTGTTAATCATATTGAACAATCTTATGCCTGGAAATTCTGGATTCATTCTTGGTTGGATTATTCTTCTTCAATTTATTTTTACGTTGGCTATGGCTCTAAAATGCTATCCATTACAGCCTGGTGGCCTACTAGCAATTGAAGCAGTAATTTTAGGTCTTACATCTACTGAAACTATTTATTATGAGATTTCTGAAAATTTAAAAGTAATTTTATTATTAATTTTTATGGTAGCTGGAATATATTTCATGAAAAATTTAATGCTTACTATATTCTCAAAGTTACTTTTAGGTATAAGATCTAAAACTTTTTTATCGCTTCTTTTTTGTGCTTCAGCAGCTGTTTTATCGGCGTTTTTAGATGCCTTAACAGTAACCGCTGTTTTGATTGGAGTTATGATAGGTTTCTATAGAATTTATCATGCGGTTATTTCAGGTAATGACTTTAGAAATCAGGATCATGACTTTAAAGATAATTCTCAAATTGACACCCTAAAAGAAAGTGAACTTGAGGACTTTAAAGGTTTTCTTAGAGATCTTGTTATGCATGGTGCTGTAGGAACTGCTCTAGGTGGCGTATGTACGACTGTAGGTGAACCACAAAATTTAGTAATAGCAGGTAAGGCTGGCTGGGATTTTATGGAATTTTTCCTTCAGATGGCTCCTATTACAATGCCTATTTTGTTTACTGGATTAGTTACATGTGTATTGCTTGAAAAGTTTTCTGTTGCTGGTTTTGGTAATAAATTACCATCAAATGTTAGAGAAGTATTTAATGATTACTCTAATTATAGAAATGAAAATATAACAACAAACGATAAAGCTGTATTACTTATTGAATCAATTGTATTAATTTTTTTAGTTCTTGCTCTAGCATTTAGTATTGCTGCAGTGGGTTTAATAGGCTTAACCGTAATGGTTTTATTAACTGCTTTTAAAGGAGTCACAAAAGAACACGATTTAGGTGAGGCATTTCATGAAGCACTTCCCTTCACAGCCTTATTAGCTGTTTTCTTCGCAGTCGTAAGTGTGATTTATGATCAAAAACTTTTCGATCCAGTTATTAACTATGTTTTATTACAAGATCCTTCTGTTCAGCCTTCTTTATTTTATATTGCAAATGGTTTCTTATCTGCTGTAAGTGATAATGTTTTTGTTGCGACTATCTATATTAAACAGGTCGCTTTAACAATTCCTGCTGGTACAGATCAATTTAATAATCTGGCTATAGCAATTAATGTTGGTACAAATATACCAAGCATTGCAACCCCCAATGGACAAGCTGCATTTTTATTTCTTTTAACATCATCCCTTGCTCCTTTAATAAATTTATCTTATTTAAGAATGGTATATATGGCACTTCCTTATACTATTATTCTATCTATTGTTGGTTATATAGCTATATATACCCTTCTTTAATGCTCAGAGACTTAAACCACAAATTATGTATTGCTCCAATGATGCAATATACAGATATGCACGATAGATATTTATTAAGACTAATATCAGAAAAAGTGTTTCTTTATACAGAAATGATTGCAACTGGTTCTTTGATTTATGGTAAGTGCTTTGATCAGCTTGAATTTAATAATGAAGAACATCCTGTTGGTGTTCAACTTGGTGGTTCTAATATAAATGATCTTGTAGAGTGTTCTAAAAAATGTGAGCAATATGGTTATGACGAAATAAATCTAAACGTAGGTTGTCCATCAGATAGAGTACAAAAAGGTAAATTTGGTGCCTGTCTTATGTTAGAGCCTGAACTAGTAAAAGACTGTTTAGGTCATATGCAAAATGCAGTAAAGATACCTGTTTCAATTAAATGTAGATTAGGTATAGACAAAAATGAATCATATAATTTTCTTTACAATTTTATTTCTATTGTTAAAGAATCTGGTGTGAAGATTTTTATAATTCATGCAAGAAATGGAATTTTGAAGGGTTTAAGTCCAAGACAAAATAGAAATATACCACCACTTAAATATGACTATGTTTATAAGTTAAAAAGAGATTTTCCAGAACTTAAAATTATTATTAATGGAGGTATCAAAACCATTGAAAATACGATAGAACATCTTCGCAATGTAGATGGAGTAATGATCGGTAGAGCAGCATATGACAACCCTTTTATGCTTAGCGAAATTGATTCAAATATTTATGGCGATCATAAAAAAACTGTTTCAAAAATTGATATTTTTAATAAATATATGGATTATGTTGAAAAAAAACAAAGTGAAGGACATGAATTATCAAGGATGTTAAAACATATATTTGGTTTATCGAGGGGTAATAAAAACGCAAAACTATATAGATTAAAAATTATTGAAATAATGCAAAATAAAGATTTAAAAAATAACAGATCTGAACTTCAAAAATTATTAGTCAATTAAAAAATCATCCATATCATCAATAAATGTATCTTCTACATCAACTCCATCCTTGATTTCAAAATACATAGACTGAACATAAGCATCTTTTACAAAGTTATACTTGTCACCTGATAATAATGATTCAATGCCAAGTAAACGCTCTCTAGTCTCTATTGCATCAATCCCTCTTAAAGTAATGTTCACATCAGTATCTGTCATATGGAATGTTACTGATAAAATAGAAGAAACTGGTTTTGTTAAAGTGTCTCGTAATGTTGATGGGCCAAAAAAAGGCAACATTATATATGGTCCCGATTCAACACCCCAGACTGCCAATGTTTGACCAAAATCTTCATCATGTCTATCAAGTCCAATTTTGGTTGCAACATCAATAAAACCAGCTAATCCAATAGTTGAATTAATTATAAATCTAGAAAAGTCGTTAAAAAAAAATTTAACTTTTCCTTGTAGTAATTGATTTATTGAGGTGTCTATTTCTTCGAGATTATTAAAAAAATTCGTCACACCCTTTTTAATGGGTTTTGGTGTTTTTGAATATACTTCAGCCAAAGGTTTTGCAATTTTATCATCAAGTTTTTCATTAAAATCAAACGTTTTTCTATTTAATTCTTCGAATGGATCGTTAATATCATCAGAAAATAAATTTCCACCAAACATTAAAAATAATAAAAATATTATTCGCATACTTTCATTATACTATCCAATAATTTTCATTGTTACATCATCAAATAAATGTAGAGCATTTTCTATTTTTAGATTATATAAATCATCACTAAAGTCTATCTGACCTAATTTCTTAAATTCTAAAGACTCTTCGTCATTAAATGGACCCTTATAATTAGAAATATTATTTTCAACATATCCTAATATATTTGTATTTAGCTTTTTCAGCATAGAGATAGTTTTTTTTAAGTCATAGTAAGATAATTTATTTTTTGATGTTATCAATATTGTCTCCAAGTGATCAATTTCACTCGCTATTGTCAGATACGAATCTCCTGTACCAGGAGGCATATCAATAATTAAATAATCTAAATCTCCCCAATCTGTCTCTGTTAATAATTTTCTTATAGCAGAACTTAACATTGGACCGCGCCATGTTGCTGCAATATCCTGATCAACAATATATCCCATTGAATTTATTAATAGGCCATTAATATTTATTGGTAAGATTTTTTTTGAATCCTTAGAAAATTCTAATTTTTTATTTAGTGTATTAAAAATAATATGTTGATTTGGTCCATAAATATCTGCATCTAAAATGCCGACTTTATATTTCTTTAATAAATTGAGGGCTAAGCCAGCTGAAAATGTACTCTTACCTACACCACCTTTGGTTGCAGCTATAGCTATTATTTTTTTTATGCTCATATATATTCTTATTTTTCACATATAATACAGATAATATATGAACACTCCTACAGTTAAATCTAGAAATATTTTAATTACACAAGCGCTACCGTATGCGAATGCGCCTTTGCATCTTGGACATATGTTGGAAGCTGTTCAGACAGACATATGGTCCAGATTTCAAAACTTTAATGGTAACAAATGCTACTTTTTTTGTGCTGATGATACACATGGTACTCCAGTAATGCTAAAAGCAAACGAACTTGGTATAAAACCTGAAGAATTAATAGCTGATGTCCTAGAAGATCATAAAAGCACTTATGATCTTTATAGTATAAATTTTAATAATTATTACACTACTCACAGTGATGAAAATAAACAATTTTCAGAACAAATATATGAAAGCGCTAAAAAGAATAATTTAATATCTAAATCAAGTGTTGAACAGTACTTTGATGAAAAAGAAGGAATGTTTCTTTCTGATAGGTTTATTAAGGGAACTTGTCCAAAATGTGGTGCTGAAGATCAACATGGCGATAATTGTGGTGTTTGTGGAGCTTCATATGACATTCTTGATTTGAAGAATCCAATTTCTATAATTTCAAACTCTGTTCCTGTAAGAAAAAAAAGTGATCATATTTTTTTTGATTTACCTCAAAAAAAAGAAATGCTTAAAGAGTTTATTAAAAATGTTGAATTACAAAAATCAATTAAAAACAAGCTAAATGAGTGGCTTGATGATGATTTAAAAAAATGGGATATATCAAGGGATGCGCCATATTTTGGTTTTAAAATACCAGATGAAATAGATAAATATTTTTATGTTTGGCTTGATGCACCAATTGGATATTTAGCATCCATTTTGAATTGGGCTGATAATAATAATTTAAAAATGGTTGATTTATGGTCTGAAAAATCAAATTACGAGATTTATCATTTTATAGGTAAAGATATTGCTTATTTTCATGGTCTTTTTTGGCCTGCTTTGTTAAGTTCTGGAGGTTATAAATTACCTAATGGAATAAATGTCCATGGTTTTTTAACCATTAATGGTGAAAAAATGTCCAAGTCTAAAGGAACAGGTATTTTGGCAAAGGATTTTGCTAATATTACAAATCCAGAAACATTAAGATATTATTTTGCGGCAAAGTTAAATAACAAAGTTGAGGATATTGATCTAAATTTTGATGATTATACTCAGAGAATAAATTCAGATCTAGTTGGTAAATATTTAAATATCGCTTCCCGGTCAGCTTCTTTTATAAAGAAAAATGATAATGTAGTCTCTGAAAATATTAATCAAAAAATCATAGATAATTTATTGCTGATGAAAGAAGATATTTTAGATCTGTATGAATCAAAACAGTATTCAAAACTAGTTAGAATAATTATGGAATTAGCTGATAATGTAAATAAATATATAAACGACGAAAAACCATGGAAATTGGATCTTAAGGATGCTCTTATAGTAAGTTCAACATCTTTAAATGCTTTTAAAATATTATCTGTTTATCTCCATCCTATAATACCCAATCTAACTAATGATGCATTTAAATTTTTAAATACAAAAATATCATCTTTCAATGATATTGATGAAAGATTATCTGGCCATATAAATAACTATAAACCGTTGCTAAATAGGCTTGAACACATAATAATTCCTGAGGAAGAAAATATGGATAATATAAACTTAATAAATATTGATCATTTTGCTGCTGTTGATTTAAGAGTAGCTAAAATAATAAAAGCTGAACATGTTGAGGGTGCTGATAAATTACTTCAACTGCATTTAGATGTTGGTGAATTAGGATCAAGAAAAGTATTTGCAGGTATAAAAAATGCTTATGAACCTGAGCAATTAACAAATAAACTTGTTGTTCTAGTTAACAATTTAGAACCTCGTAAAATGAAATTTGGAGTATCTGAGGGAATGGTATTAGCATCAAGTAAAGATAACAATATATATTTAGTATCTCCTGATAAAGGTGCAGAGCCAGGAATGAAAGTTAGATAATGAGTAAAACTGACATCATAATTATAGGTGCTGGCCCAGTTGGATTATTTACAGTATTTGAAGCTGGACTTCTTGGATTAAACTGCACTCTTATTGATAATCTAGACAAACCAGGAGGTCAATGTGCTGAACTTTATCCTGAAAAACCTATATATGATATTCCAGGAGTACCTTTTCAGACTGCTCAAGATCATGTAAATGCCCTTCTCGAACAAATTAAACCATTTGATTATAAACTTCATCTTTCAGAACGAGTTGACTCGATTAGAGAAGTAGATATTGATAATGATAAATATTGGGAAGTTATAACAACGAAAGATAATAAGTTGTTATCAAAAAATATATTTATTGCTGCAGGAGCCGGTTCATTTGAACCACGTAGACCTCCAAATATTGATAATCCTGATAAATTTGTTAATAAAGGAGTGGAATACGCTGTTCGCTCAGTTGAAAAATATGAAAATAAAGATGTATTCATATTTGGTGGTGGCGACTCTGCACTAGATTGGACTGTTGAATTGTCTAAAATTGCTAAATCAATTTCATTAGTTCACAGAAGAGATGCATTTAGAGGAGCCCAACACACTGAGGAGCAAATGCGAAAGCTTGTAAGCAAGAAAAAAGTTAAGTTGTTAACACCTTATTTAATAAATTCTATTGAAGGAAATGAAAAAGTTAATTCAGTCACATTAAAAAATTTTGATACAAATGAAATAGAGTCTCATAAAGCAGATGAGCTTTTATTTCTTTTTGGACTTAATAAAAAACTAGGTCCAATACTTGAATGGGGTATTGATTTAAATGAAAAAAAAATTAAGGTTAATACTGAAGACTTTCAAACAAACAAAGACGGTATTTTTGCAGTTGGTGATATTAATGATTATCCAGGCAAACTAGATTTAATATTGTCTGGCTTTCATGAAACCACTCTAGCTGTCCAAAAAGCTTACAAAAGAATTTATCCCGGCGAGAGAGTTCCATTTGGATACACTACCTCCAATTCAAAATTACAAGAAAAGCTTGGTGTTAAAAAATAGATTTAGAAAATATTTACCAGTTGTTGTGGACCTTGAAACAGGTGGTTTTGATCCAGAAATAAATGCAATTCTTGAAATTGCAATAACCTTAATTAACGAAGATTGCGGTGAATTGTGTGTTGGTGAAACACATCGATACCATATAGAACCTTTTCAAGGATCTATTGTTGAAGCAGAATCATTAGAATTTACTAAAATTAATCTGGATCATCCTCTCCGAAATGCAGTATCAGAAACTGAAGCAATCCAAGATTTATTTAAAATAATTAATAAAACAAAGAATAAATATGAATGTTCCAGAGCTATATTAGTTGGACATAATGCTCATTTTGATCATAGCTTTTTAAAAAAGGCTGTTGAAAGAAATAATATAAAAAAATCGCCATTTCACTCATTTTCAGTATTTGATACTGTTTCACTTGGTGCACTAGAGACGAATCAAACAGTTTTAGCAAAAATTTGTGAAAGTTTGGGAATTGATTATGACTCTAAAGAAGCTCACTCAGCAGCTTATGACTCAGAAGTTACTGCTAAAGTATTTTGTAAAATTATAAATAAATATCAATAAGTTATTTCGATGAAATATTTTGAATAAGCTTTTTTAGTTCTCCATTTTCATGCATCTGAGTAACTATATCAGCTCCGCCAATCAGATCTCCTTCGACAAAGACCTGAGGAAATGTTGGCCAATCAGAAACTTGGGGCAAGGTCGATCTAATATCATCATTCTCCAAAACATCAACATATGAAAATTGTGCTTCACATTCAATTAATGCTTGAACAGTTCTAGCTGAAAAACCACATCTAGGTTCATATGGAGTACCTTTCATGTATATCAATATATCGTTATCTTTAATTTGTTGTTTTAGTTTATCTTCTGTAGACATTTTATTTATTCTTAATTAAGTTTATATATCTATTTATAGTATCTTCGAAGCCATATTTCAAGGAGTCAGTGATTATAGCGTGGCCAATTGAAACCTCTCCTACATTACCAATCCTTATTAGCTCTGATAGATTAAATAAATTTAAATCATGTCCTGCATTAATATTTAAATTTTTTCTAGATGCGTAATTAATAAAGTCTTTTAAATGCTTAAGGATACTGTGATCTTTATTTTTAATACTAATTGCAAATTGACCGGTATGAATCTCAATTGTATCTGCTCCAACTTCAATAGCGTAATCTATAGATTGATAGTTCGGTTCGTCTTTGTTAAGTAGATCAATAAATAAACTTATTCTTGATTTTGGAGAAACTTTTTTTATGATTTTAATTATTTTTTTTAATTCAATATCATGCTCTCCTTTGATCCAACCATGGTCCGATGTAACCTGATTAGGCTCGTCAGGTACAAGAGTTATCTGGTCAGGCAAAACAATCTCAACTAAATCAATAAATCCAATAAAATCATTTTTTTTATTTGAAAATGGATTTCCTTCTAAATTAAACTCGACTTTTTTTTCTTTACATATTTTTGATAGAGAAATAACATCATTGCATGTAGCATGCCTGTGGTCAGGCCTTGGGTGCAATGTTAAACCATCAACACCTAATTTTATTGCTTTATATGCGTACTCTTCAAGACTTGGAACATTCTCGCCTCTAGCATTTCTCAATAAGGCTATTTTATTTAGATTAATACTTAAATTCATAATATTTATATTGCATTAAATTATCTATACAGATCATTCCTTTCATTAACAACTAAATTAATTGCGTCATTGGTTTCATATTCAGATTTATTAAACCCTTTGATTAATACAACTGGCATTAGTTCATTAGTTTGACCCATTATCAGCCCTGCGGCGCAGGCTAGTTCATCTGCAATAGCAATTTCGGTACAACTTAAAGGTTTATTATAAATATCTCTGTTACCAGTCATATCAATGATACTTTGAATATTTGTACTTGCAATTGCAAAATTAGTGATACCGTATCTAAAAGGCCTTGTCATTGAATCAGTAATTATAATAGAAATATTTTTGTTAAATACATTTGATAAATGACTATGTATTAACTCAGAGCTTTTTGATGGATTTTTAGGTAGTAATAATACAATATCTTCATTTTCAGAGATATTAGATTTATCAATGCCAGCATTAATATTTATGATGCCTAATTGATGTTCAACTATAATTACTCCTTTTTCAATACTTATAATTTTTTTTGACTCATCAAGAATAGTTTGAACTAGCCTAGGATCTTTTTTAAGCTGTTTAGCGATATCAGTTGCTTTTTGTGATGGATTTATATTTTTTAAATCTACATATCTATTTTCGGATTTGGAGACTATCTTTTGAGCAATCAATATTACATCTCCATCTTCAATACAAATATTGTTTCGCATTACAGATTCTTCAATTAGTGCCCCAAGATCATCACCTTTTTTAACTAATGGGATATCTTTCAAACCCTGGATGTATATCTGATTCATGAATAAGAGATTTTACTGTTTTATAAATATATTTAATGTGGTATTTCAATAATGTATACTTTCGAATTATGACATTATTAGATGATAAATTACTAGAAGTTTTGGTATGTCCAATATCAAAAAAGCCATTGTCATATAACAAAGAGACTAATGAACTATTATCTGAGGATGCAGGCCTAGCTTACCCAATAAAAGACGGTATTCCAATCATGCTTCCCGATGAAGCCCGCAAAATTAAATAAAAGGCGCCCGTAGCTCAGCTGGATAGAGTACTTGGCTACGAACCAAGGGGTCGGGAGTTCGAATCTCTCCGGGCGCGCCATTCTAAGAATTTGGCATGTAAATTGCTAGATTAATGTGTATGAAAAATTATATGAATAACTTATATGAGTTTTGCACTACATATCCTGTTTGGTCTATGTGTTTTATATTTTCGGGATATGTGATTGGAGTTGTATACTTTTAAACTGATTTTAGTTTTTGCTGTGGTATTGAATTTTTTATACCAGTTATATTATTACCTTTATCAAAATATACTAACGTAGGTTTATGGGAACTGGATTCTACTTCATCAAATTGACCATATGTACATATTATAAGCACGTCACCTAATGTAACCTTATGCGCTGCAGCACCATTAACGGAAAGAGTTTTAGATCCTGCCTCAGCTAAAATTAAGTACGTTGAAAACCTTTCTCCATTAGTGACATTATAAACCTCTACTTGCTGATATTCTTGCATACCAGCTGCTTCAAGAAAACTTTGATCAACTGCACAAGAGCCTTCATAATCTAGCTCAACTTGAGTTACATTTATTCTATGAAGCTTAGATACAAGTAATGTCTTTTTCATAATGTTGAGAAGTATAAATAATTAACAAATAATATCAAATTATTGTTAATTTAGTCTAATATTGTCAATTAACCTTATTCCGCCAATTCTTGCAGCAATTGCAACAATGATTGAATGATTATTTGCACTGTAAGATGTCTGAAGAGTTTTTTCATTGCATGATTCTAAGTAATCAATTTCAAAACCCTCCTGTATTAAAAAATTTTTTTTTGAATTTAAGAAATCATATGAAAGATTATTAGAATTATTTTTTATATCCAAAAGAGTTTTGTATATTAATGATGCTTTATTTAAATCTTTCTGTGATAGTAGTCCATTTCTTGATGACAGCGCTAAGCCATTTTCATCCCTTTCAGTTTCTACACCTATAATATCAATAGCACTATTAGTAGTTTTAATGAATTCTTTTACCAGCATATATTGTTGAAAATCCTTAAGGCCAAAAATAACATGTGAAGGTTTTAACAAAATAAAAAATTTATTTAATATAGTTAGAACTCCATCAAAGTGTCCTGGCCTATGGTGACCGCATAAGTATTGCGATTTTTTAGACGCTTTAATTTCTTTAATATCATTTAATATTGACTTATCTGGAATATATAAACAATCACATTTACTTTCTTTTAATATTTCAATATCTTTCTCAAGCGTTATAGGGTAATTTTTATAATCACTTGCATCATTAAACTGTAGTGGGTTTATAAATATAGATACTAATATAGGTTTACCAATTTCTAGTCCTTTTTTTAAAAGAGATACATGACCCTTGTGTAAATTACCCATAGTAGGGATATAAGTAATATCAATATTATCTTTGAGATAATCTAAAATTTCGACTTTTTCTTTGATAATTTGCAATTTTAAAAGAAAGTATGTTCTTTGGCAGGAAATTCACCATTTTTAACTTGCGATACATATAATTCAAAAGCCTCATCAATAGATTGAGCTTCTTTCATAAAATTTTTTACAAATTTTGGTGTTTCATCTAAACATGATATTCCTAACATGTCATGAACCACCATTACCTGACCATCAGTTTTTGAGCCAGCACCAATTCCGATAACAGGTATTTTTAGTTCCTTCGTAATTTTATTAGCAAGATTATCTGGTACACATTCTAGCAAGAGCATTGCTGCACCAGCTTTCTCGAGTTCAATAGCTTCTTTTAATATTTTTTCATGTTCTGATGTGTCTCTTCCTTGTACAAAATATCCTCCAATACGATTTATTGATTGAGGGGTTAAACCCATGTGAGCGCATATTGGTATTCCTCGATCAGATAGCATAGATGCCATTTTTGTTATCCACTCACCACCTTCAATTTTTATAGAATGGGCACCTGCCTGCATAAGTCTTGTTGCATTTTCAAAACCAAGATCATCAGTTGAATAACTCATAAATGGCATATCTGCCATGATGTGAGAATTTATATTGCCTCTCACAACACATTCAAGATGATATATTAATTGATCCATAGTAACCGGTAGAGTACTGTCATGGCCTTGAATTACCATACCTAAACTATCACCAACTAAGACTATGTCTACACCTGCCTTGGAAATTCTATTTGTTAAAGTAGACTCATATGACGTTAAACAAGTGAATTTTTGACCATTTTTCTTCATCTCATTTAGAGTTGAAATTGTAATATTTTTTTTATTAGTTTGAGATGACATCTTTTATATTAATTTTATTTACTATTTCATTTATTATTTTTTGGGCAACTTTAAATTTAGTATCTTTTTCAATTAAAATTTTCTCATTTTCAGTATATATAGTAACTTCGTTATCATCTGAATCAAAACCAATTGATTTGTTAGAAACATCATTACTTATAATCATATTTAAATTTTTTTCTGTTAATTTTTTACGAGAATTTTCTTCAATATTTTCAGTTTCTGCTGCAAAGCCAACCACAAAAGAATTTGGATAATTTTTTGAAACATTAGAAAGAATATCATCATTTTTTTCCAATTTTAAATTAAATATTTCTTTTGAATTTTTCTTCAATTTTTCTACGGAATAATTTTTAGGTCTATAGTCAGACACTGCAGCACATCCTATAAAAAGATCGTCGTCTTTCATTACTTTAAGGACTTGATCTAACATTTCTTTTGCTGTGTTAATTTTTATAAGGTTAATATTCTTATTTACTTCTAAAGTTACAGGACCACTTATTAAGTTTACATTAGCTCCAGCTTCAATTGCAGCCTGTGCAAGTGCATACCCCATTTTTCCAGAGCTATTATTTGAAATATACCTTACTGGATCAAGCTTTTCTCGAGTGGGGCCAGCGGTTATATTAACTGTTTTGCCTGATAATTCACCTGTATTAATAGAGTTACTTATCTCGTTTAATATTTTTTCTGGCTCAACAAGCCTTCCAGGACCAACATCTCCACATGCCTGATCCCCTATGTCAGGACCAATAAAAAATACTTTCTTTGATTGAAGTTGTTCATAATTTGATTGCGTTGTTGGGTCTAACCACATATTCATATTCATTGCAGGAGCAATAAAAATATTTGCTTTTGTAGCTAAAATTACAGTACCAAGAAGGTCATCTGCCCTACCTTGGTTTATTTTTGATAATGTTTCTGCTGTACATGGAGCAACAAGAAGGATATCAGCCCATTTTGCAAGCTCAATATGTCCCATACCTGCTTCAGCTTTTTCATCGAGCAGTGAATCATGAATTTGATTACCTGAAACTGCTTGTAAAGTTAATGGTGTTATAAATTCTTTTGAAGATTCTGTCATTATTATTCTTACATCAGCACCTTCTTTTTTGAATAATCTTGTTATTTCTGCTGATTTATAAGCAGCAATACCTCCTGTAACACAAAGCAGAACATTTTTTTTATAAAAAATTTGCATATTACTATTTACATTTTTAATTTCAAATATGAATAATACCAATTACCCTCTCGATAAACCAATAGAAGCTAATTCCACCTACAGTGTAACCAATACAAAATTTAAGGTTATTTAAAAATTTATTGTTTTTAAGAAAGTATATGAGCAGCAAAGGTATTAAAATAATAGCTAGTTGGCCAATTTCAATACCAATATTAAAAAATAACAGAGACATTATTAAATTATTGTTATTTATACCTATATCTAATAAAGCACCTGAAAAGCCAAATCCATGCAAAAGACCAAATCCAAATGCATAATACCAAGGAAAAGTTTTTTTATTTTTTGAGACAACGTCTAAAGAGACAAAAATTATTGTAAGAGCTATCAAAGCTTCAATTAAATTTTGACTAATAGTAAATATATCTAATACTGAAATTGCCAGTGTAATACTATGAGCTATAGTAAAAGATGTTATTACTTTTAATAAATTAAACCATCCAAATACAATAAATAATAAACATATTAAGAATACAATGTGATCTAGGCCATTTAATAAATGATCAAATCCTAAGTATAAGTATGCTAAAGGAAATATTTGCTTATCATATGGTATTTCAATTTTTGCTCTATTAACGCTAAGAAATGACTCAAAAATACTGTTATCAAGAAATTTAATAGAAACAATGGCATCACTGAGAATATCCAAATCCTTTATTTCTATAAATTCTCCCTTAAGAGATTTTTCACAATTAATTCTAAATTCTGAAATTGTGTTTTTAAAATTATTATAATTTTTAAACTCATTTTGAATGCATTCGGTGGGTAATATAATTTTTGGAATACTCGTTGAGCCTAAAGGATTTACCCATTTGACATCATAACTATTAGGTATATCTGTTACTTCATTTATTAGTAACTGTGGTGGGTTAAATTCATGAGATAAAATATTTGTGCTTAAAAATAAGGTGATAATTATTTTTTTGAGCATTCTAGAATTTTAAGTTGGGATTGATGATTACTTCATAGTCTTTTTTTAGATCTGACAAGTACCTATTAACCTCTTCATCCTTTTTTTTAATAAGATAGTCGTTTATAACTTTATTTTTTACTTGTTCATATGTTGGCTGAAAGCCTTTGGAATAACTTTCGATAAAAACCAGATGATATCCAAATTCTGATTTAATAGGTTCTGACCATTGCCTTAGAGATAAATAAAGAAATGATTCAAAAAATTCAGTACCAAAGTTTTTGATTATTTCATCTTTACTCGAAAAGCTAAATTCGTTGCCAATAATATAAGGATCGGAAATAATATTTATTTTTTTAGACTCTAAGGAAGCTTTTGCATCTAAAGCTCTTTTTATTGGATCTTTATTATCAGAAAAATAGTAATGCTTAAAAGAGTACAAATCATTAACGTAATAGACGTTCTTGTTAACATTGTAAAAATTTACTAAATCTTGATCAGAATATTTAATAGAATCTTTTTTTAAAAATGTAATTTTTTGAGCAAGTCTTCTTTTGATAATTCTGTCATCCTTGTCTAAATTTAATTTAATTGCTTCTCTATAGAGAATTTCTTCATCAATGAAGTTATTAATTATTTTTACAAGTTCAACATCACTAGGGTCTCTTCCTACTTGATTTTTCCAGGAACTTATTAAACTCAGAGCTTCTTGATCACTTATATAAATAACATTTGAATCGTCATCGGTATTAAAAATATAATCTAAAGCGAATAATAATAATCCGATTAAAAAGAAAATTGAAATTCTTGATTTCATTTTATTATTTTAATCAGATCTTAAGGATATTGATCCACCTAAAGGAATGATATTCAAGTCTTGAGCTCCAGGTATATACCAAATTGGAGAAGACCAAGCTCTCTCTTGAATTGTTTTATGCAAATCAGATCTGGGCTTATAGCCAGCCTTAATCGCATCCCATGTTGACCATCTACAAGTTGGATTTTCAAGCACTCTAACATAGTAGAAAGATTTAGCAGCAGGATCAAATTCCGGATCTTTCCATATAGTTTTGAGTTCTGCAGCTCCGACATCTGATGATATTTTACATGTGTTTATATCAACTCTAGCGCCATTGTCAGGACAACGATTTGTTACAGGATCTACATCTAAACCATCCGAACAAACAACATCAAAAACTTTTTCATATGGTGTTGCACTATTCATATCGATCCATCCCTTAACAATCTGAACTCTTTGAAGCGGCGCACCATTTTTATCTCTCTGTGCCCATACAAGGAAGTCAGGTGAATTATCATTACTATTCATTAAATCTGATCCCATTGGTACAGCTTTTTTATAAGCATTTGATATTAGTTCACTTGAATTTAAATCTATATCACTTAAGTTAAAACCACCAAAAAATCTTACAAGAATTCTTGATCCAGATGTTGCAAATGTTTCTTTATTTTTAAATGCCTTAAATATTGAATCTCTAGTATTTTCTTCAGCCCAAACAGCAGCTAATCCAGATGCGCCCCATTGATCAAATCCAACATCACTGTAAGTGCCCTGTTCCCTTTCAAGAAGAAGCAAAGGTTGATTAAACTCCTCCACAAATCCTTCCATCATTTCAATATTACTTTGAGACAAAGGAACGGTACCTCTTGTTTCTGGTGCGCCATCTAATAGACCAACTTTTGACCAGTAATTAGATTCATCAAATGCGCCAGCTCCAGTATGTGTATCAGTTGAACCAATCAAACCAAACTTATAAGGATTGCCTTGGTTGGTCCACTCTAATGACAATCCTCTTAAATATGCTTCTCGAACATATCCACCCTGAGGAATACTGTATGTTGGTGGTCTACTACCGACTCTTTTATCCATAATTTCAAAATCTGCCCATTCATCATCAGGAGATAATAAGGGATGAGCTTCTGAAGTACCCTTTACTTGAGTTACCTCGACCAAAGGTTCGTTTCTCATACGTTGTTGCGAATATTGTCTATTAATTGCATTACCCCCAAACGTTTCCATTTCAAACATATTTCCATTTGAGCCATTGCCATTATGGGGAATTGAGACAGAATCTACTCCTTTATCTCTCAAATCATCCATCCAATCCCAAAGATCTTCTGGATTAAGGGAATCAATTCTTGTCCAAGGTCTCAATGGTCCTTTTGATCCTTCAAAAATAACATTTCTGTGCAGATTTCCACCTTCAGTATCTGTAGAAGTTGTGAACTCATAACCCAAGAAAGTTGTAAAATTTCCTGGATCATTATGTTCCTCAGCTGATCTTGCTATATCTGCCCATGCTGACTTATGTATATCATAATCAAAAGATTGCAAGGCTAATTGGGTATTTGAAGATAGCCAGGCTCTGAAGACCTTGGGGTGCCACCAAGGATATGGATTAATAATCGATGCCCCAAGAACTGAACTAAATATATTTGTTCTTTCACCAAAAGATTCGACTGTTATATTCTCTGGTCTGTTTATATTATGAAAAGGTTTTGCAAAATCATTTTGAGAAATCTCTGTGGTTGTATCTGCATACGCTTGAATCATTCCCATATAAAAACCATGATCTGTTACCGAATAAAAATCAAGTGGTTCTCTTAATTTCATCTCATATCCTAGAGGATGATATATACCTTCGCCTTTTGCATAATTATATGCATCATCAGGTGATGCAGTTACACCAAAAACATAAGCGTCAAAAGAAT
>CENZ01106051.1_pt1 | contig 19075 bp, 27 predicted proteins | sample 361341 | NCBI WGS metagenome assembly CENZ01 (sample SAMEA2619782, study PRJEB7988) | marine metagenome | biome: marine biome (ENVO:00000447); feature: deep chlorophyll maximum layer (ENVO:xxxxxxxx); material: "saline water (ENVO:00002010), including plankton (ENVO:xxxxxxxx)" | depth 50 m
GGGTCTTTTAAATACATTACTCATTAGCTTGGTATCATCTGTATTTTCTGTGTAGCTGGATTAAATGCTCTGTATATTCCAGCTAGCGTTGTACCTGTTCCAAGTAATGTTGATAACGGACTTGGTGAAGGCATTTGTGTTTGTTGTGTTTGACCTGGATAACCTGCTATTAATTGTGTTACTCCAGCTCCGTAATTTTGTGCAGCCGTCATTGGTTGCTGTAATTGTTGCATTGCTAATTGTTGTTGAGCAGTTAATGCTGCTTGTCTTTGAGCTTGGTTAGTTGCACCTAATGTGCTTAAAGCTCCTACATCTTGACCTAAGAAAGACTGTTGTTGCTGTCCTAAGTTTAGTTGATTAGCTATTGCGTTCTGTGCTAAATTTTGTGCTTGTGAAAAACCACCAGCTAATAGTTGTGCTTGTAATGCTGCCCGGTTCCTGTCGCTTGCTGACTGATACTCTGATCTCATAACACCTTCTCTACCACCACCAAGAACACCTTGACCCACAGCTTGCGCTGCAATACTAGGAATTCCTTTTTGTGCTTGAACATCAAATTCATCCATAGTCGCTTGTATAACATCTTGTTGATAAGGAGACATAAACGTCTTGTAGGCATTAGGATCTGCATACGCACCGGCTTGAGTTAAATAAGGTTGGTAAGCACCTATCCCAGAAATTGCTCTTTTCTGTGCTTCTTGTTGTAAAGGATCTTGACCCGCTACAAATTGAGGTCCATATACTTTACTTAAATCTGCTGTTTTAAATTGACCGGTTGCTGTTGCTAGATCACTTAAATATGTTTTACCCGCTGCTTCAATAAATGGTGCGGGTAACGTTGTTTGTGTTATTTGTTCAGCCATTATACGACTCTCCGTTCTGCTTGTTTCATTGTGTTATATAGTTTTTGAGCTCCTTTTTCAACATCTCCTCCACCTATTCCTCTAACAGCATCTGCTGTCATTACAAATTCATTTTTACTTAACATAGCTGGTACATCATCGGCTTTTTCTTTAATCCCTACGGGAACAAAACCACCTTGATCTCTATAATCTCTCTCTACTGTACCTGCATCATTAGTTCTTAAAATACCTGTTGGCATACTACCATCAGCCCGTGGTCTTCTTGGTACCTTTTCAAACTTTTTTTCAAACCATTTAGCATTATGAGCTTTCATTCGGTCATCCACAGGGAAACTAATCTTACCTGGTTTGGTATATAACCAGTCTTTATCATCTCTTTTAAAAGCTTCAATGTATTTCTTCTTATCTTCTGATAACGTATCATATGGCATATAACCTGCTTTCTCTAAAGCAGTAACCATAGATGGATCGTTGTAAACAAATTCACTTATCTTATACAATGCATTTTCTCCTAATTTTTCTATTAAAGATTTAATACCTTTTTTCTTTTCAGGGGTTCCATCTTTAAGCCCAACTCTTCCACCATCAGCTTTGTACTCACTTAGGTTTACTTGAACCATTTCTTCTATCTGTCCATCAGGTAAATTAGGATTTAATTTTTTAAATAAGTCTCTTAGGTAAGGTTCTACCTTACTTCCATCTTGTTGAATTTCTGCGATCTGTTCTTCTTCCATTCCTTGACTAGCTAGGTATGCAGCGAGTGCTCCACCAATTCCATATTTACCAGCTTTGCTGCTTAGCAGATTAGCAAATTTACTTGGGCCTAGTCCTTCCCAACCTTCACTACTAATCATGGCTTTTAAAGGATTCATACTTCCTTTACCAAAAAAACTTGCGCCGGGTAAATTACCAAATGCAAAACCACCTGGCTTTAATCCAAAGCCTCCCCCTAAACCATATATACCTGCGCCTAGAATTGCTGCTTTACCCAGGGGTGATTTAACTACTTTTTTGGCAGCTTTACCTATTGATTTTACTAAGCTTCCTAATCCGTATAATTGTCTGGGTTCCTGCATTCTTGATATTGTCATAATTTTGTCTAAATTTAAAGTTAAAGGCAGGCGTACTAATCCTGAAATATCACACTTTATTTGATTTTTTTGCTATCGTCAATAGATTTAAGAGGGCGACTACCTTGATATAAGTCATCAAAGAACCGACCACAATACTGAAATTCGCCAACATGAGTGATGTAATCTTTTACATATATATGAACTTTTCCCCCTATATCAGCCCATCTTTGACAGAAGCCAAAGTCTTCACCAAAATAACGCTTAGTTTTAGGGTCATGTAAAGTATCAAAGAGGTTCCACATATTGTCTTTTCTTTCTTCTTTACCATTAATATAAGTAGGTTGAAACACTTCTAACTCAGGGTAAGCTTTAATCATCTTTTCCAATACTTCTCTTTTAATTAACATACACCCCGTAGGAGCATGAGTTATTTCTACTACTCCATCTTTTGTCTCAATACGATTTGGATCTTCTACTTTTAAAGGAAAAGTATAACCAGCTTTAGTTAAGCTATCTACATCTGTAATAGCATCTTTTTTAGTCTCTAATCTTCGCCATACTTTATCCCAATCAAAACTTTTCATTGGATAAGGACAAGCTATAACATCTTTATCTTTCTCGAGCATAGTAAAGATAGTCTTAGATTGAAAGTCTATGTCTGAGTCTATGAATAATAAGTGAGTATATTTATCTGCATGGTTCAACATTTCAGCTACACATAAGTTTCTACCCTGAGTAACTAAGGATGATTTCATTAAAGTAAAACTACATAAGATATTTCTTCTCATACAGTCTTGTTGAAATTTTAAAACAGCTTGGCAGTAATGCATAGATACATCACTATGAACCGGAGTACATACCATAATCTTATGGGGAGATCTCATCCCTATATTAATAGTAGTTACTTCTGTATCCTTTTCAGGTGACTCATTAAACCATATGGGCTCATTGTTTGCGCTTTGCGCTTTACTACTTTTTTCCATATTGCACCGCTCCTTCCAAAAATCTTTTCCATGAAGAACCTATTTTGCCCCATCCATAATATACTTGAGCGTAGCTTGATTGACATTCTAAATGATTGTGTATCTGTTCATCATGTAAGGTTTTAGCTGCAGCTTCAATAGCATAGCCGAACTTTGAAGCTAGCCTTCGATAGTTAGAATCATATTGAACATACATAGGAAACTCAGCACCAGTTTCATAGATAGCTCCATAGTCAGTTGTAATACAATACAAACCTGCGGCCATAGATTCTAGTAAAGATATACAAAACGTTTCTTCAAAAATACTTGGGTAAACATACATGTTATAATCTTTTAAATGATCTTTGATATATTCATTAGATTTATATCCAATGTAATTTACATTAGGAAGTTTTCTAGCTTGCTCATATAAAGCTTTATAATTGTGATCGTTTTGATCGTAAAAATCTTTTCCATATACTTCAGTTGAAGAATAAACATCACAAGTAATCAAAGGATTAGTAACCTTTTGCATAGCACCTAAAAGAACAGAAAGTCCTCTCCACGGTGTGTTGTGATGTATAATTTTAATTGGTTTACCTTTTTGATAAGGTGCAACTGGTGTGATTTTATCTATACCATTCTTTATAACAATGCATCTTTCTTCAGGTATACCAAAGACCATTCTAAATTTTTCATAATTCCAATGACTATTAAAGACATACCAATCATACTTTTTGTGATTAGATTTATCTTTAAACCATGGGTAAAGATTACCTTGATCATAAGAATTTTTTTGCCACAGAATATTTATTTTATTGGGGTGTAAAGGAATTTTTTCTGGAACGGATGTACATATTTGAACTTCTGATAGTAGTTTTGCATCTACATATCTGTTTAAATATTCTAACTGTAATTCTGTTCCGCCTCTAGGATTTTGATTTACCATTATTCTTATTCATCACTTTCTGTATTATGTCTAAACCTTTCGGAGAGACGTGTACTGTAACGTCTTCTACAATATCTGGTCCTTCTTTCTTTTCTTTAAATGTTTCACCTGTCTTTGTATTTCTATAAGTAGTTATAGTAGTACAATCAATTTTATGTATGTTATCCGTTTTCATTCTCTCTGTTTATAAGAGCATAGTTAACTAAAACTTTAATATAGTTACCTGTTGCTGCTTGAACTTTTATAGCATCTCCAGCTTCTAAATTCAAGCCTTCAGGGGCAAAATTAATTGCTGTGTTTCCAGCAATTTCATCTCTCCAAAACTCTGCGTCATAATTACTAGCCGAGCTATCAGACATGGCTGCATTACATAAAATAGAACCACCGCTAGTGTTAGAAAAATATACACTTTTAACAATAGCTACAGCTGATGTAGTTATAGTTAAAACCGTTGTTAAATTAGTGGTAGTTAAATTACCTGTGGCGTTCTTATAAAAAATACTCATGATAAAAAATAATTAAAAGCATCTTGTTCGTTCTTTAAATCTTCTTGAAAAGAAAAGTTAAGTTGTTGTTTCATTGTAGTTAAAGACTCAATGATCTGTCTTAAGTTTTCTACATCATATTCAGGTTTAGGTTCAGGGATATAATTACTTAGTTTCGCCATAAGCCAACTACTCCTCCTTGAGCCATGTGAGGTCCATAACTTCCTCTACCTGGATTTGTAAATCCACCTTTATCAGTTCCAGTTGCTCCAGACTTATCTCCTCTATCTGGTGTACTATAATTTTTTACGCTAGAATCTCCATGTCTTGCTAACGTTATTTGACGTTGAATGTCGGCGTGTTTTTTCTGTTTAGCTTTTTGAATTGCTTTTTCCATTACACTACCATCACCTAATCCATGTTTTTGACTTGAATAATAATCTTCAATAATAGGTTTTAGTTGTTTAAATTTATTGATACTTGCAATGCTTCCTTCACCTGGTTTACCTAAAAATTGTCCGGAAAGAATTCCTGCAAGTGTTGGAGGATAAAGACCCATGTGATTAACATTCTTACCTTGTAAAGTTTGATACAGACCTGAAGTAGCATGTTGGTATGTAGGAACAGTTTGAAGTTCCCATTCACCATCTTCATTCATAACGGCAATTTCTTGCATCTTCATGCTGTCTTCTATTAGATTTCCAAAGTCTCCAAAACCAGTGTAGCCATCGTTTCCTCCGCCACCGCCTTGGTTTTGTTGTTGCATTAATAACAATAATTGTTCTGGAGTTAAACCTTGAGCTGGTGCAGTTTGACTAATTGCTGGTGTTGTAGTTGTAGCACTGGTTCCTGTGTTTCCAAAAATAGGATCAATCGAAGGTAAACCTTGATTTAAATATTTTGTTATATCATCAAAAACTACAGCCATTATCTTCTCCCGTCTGGTTGAGCATCTAATCTCAATGTGCCATAACGCCATGTTTCACCAGTAGCGTCGTTAGCTATTTTTATAGCAAGTAGTCTTCCTCTTGCCCGAGTATCTATCTTATCAGTAGTAGATGTAACTGTAAAGGGTCCTAAAGGAGAACTTGCAGCAGTGTTGTTAGGATAGTTATTTATAAATAAAGTTATTTTAGAATTACCTGTTAGATATTTAAAATCAGGTATAAATTCACTCACCGACATAAAGAATTCTCCATCCCCTCTGTAATCAGCAATTCCTGTTGCCTGACCCAAAGGACTTTTTCTCATTGTAATGTCATAATCTCCAGACTTAATATAGGCAGATATAGCAGTTGTACCAGAACTGTTGACTTGATCAGTCCCTGTCTCATGAGCATAGTATATAGAAGCTCCATACTTATTTGTAATACCGCTAATCTTTGAAAACACCGGGGTAGCGGTGTCATCGTAATCTGTTGCATAAGGCAATTGAAATACTCCTTGATCTACATAAGTAGTTCTATCTACAGAAGAGACAGTCCATGCTTGATCAGAAAAATTAAATGTTACACATCTATCTATTTGGTCCGAGCCTGACTTAGGATAGAACCAATTAATTTCTGTGTATAAACTGTTTGGTGAAGAAAAAACAACATCAGATGAATCATAGTTTAAACCTAGGTTATCTCCATTAGTTGTAAATACAAAATCTTCTACAGAAGAACTTAAAGATTTAACCGTACCATCATACGCAAAAAATCCACCTTCTGATGCCATCCACCAGACTGTACCATTTGCATAAGAAACAGCATGCTGACCTATGCATCCGCAATTGGTTCCTACCTGTCTTACGGAAAAAGTAAATGGTGGACCAACAAACTGAATTACATAAGCTGCTAAATCAGTTAAAACAAATACATAATCTTTACCTTGAATAGCTGCTCTAATTTCATTTCCAGTATCTAGTCTAAATGTACCGGCAGTATTAGTAGCTGTTGGGTTATAAGTATTTAAATCTTCTTGGTTAGAAAATCTAACAAACATCGGATCTTGAGTAGCAGGGGTTCCAATAGTTGTTTCAGTTCCAAAATGAAATAAGTGTCTATCTCGGTCGGATACTAAAGTCATTCGAGTAGCCGTTGGGTTATTAGTTGTGTTAAAATTAGTTGTTGATTGAGAAGCTCTTATAGATCGTGGATTAACCGCCCCGGCATCCCACGTAAAAGTTTTTCCATTAAAGATAGTTGCAACTAAAACTTCTCCAAAGTTATCCAGACTCCAGTTTCCTGGTGCCAGAGTCACGTTACTTGTTGGTCGTTCTGTGCCCCATGTAGAGTTGCCCCAAAGATATGTACCCCATCCATAACCTACCGTTTGAATAGTTGGTCCTACTATTACGTATGGATTAATAGTTGCGCTTCCCGTTCCAGAAGAAGCTCCGGCTCCGGCAGCAATTGGAGTTTGTATAGTAAATTCGTTATCGTTTGGAACACTTAAAACTTCAAAAGCAGTGTCTGTAAACGTAGAAGAACTGCTAAATCCATTAGGTGTTACAACACTTGTAAAGGTTAAATATCTTCCAACATCTAATCCATGAGCTGTAGAGTTAACTGTAACAGTGGCTGAACCATCAACAGTGTCAAACGTAGCCCCTGCAATCGCTGTATCTAAGGGAGTAATGTCATAAAAAGCTTCGCCATAATATAAAAATAAACCTTGGGATGTTCCAATAGCTGTATACTTTTCACCTTTGAAACTAGCGAAAGCATGTTGATCTCTTGCTGCTCCTGGTAAAGTATCATTAGCCTGTGTGAGTTGTCTCCATCCTCCCATTTTTTCAGGGAAGCCATATCTAAATCTTACGAAATCTCCATCTGTCCACTGGCTTTCTGCCCCAGATTCTGTGGCTTGTTTATTAAATCCGGGTTTAAAATTAAGTTTTTGTAGCATATGTCCGCCATTATATATGGTTTTTTGCAGTATTTATATCTTAAATTGACCAACAGTTCCATTGTTTTTTGTAATCTCTCCGTACTCACCCCTCAGAATTATATCAAAAGCTATAGACATTCGGGGTTTATCTTCAGTATTTAGATCAACATAATGGTATACGTAGGATGGAAAAAAAATAACATCATCTTTTGAAGGAACATGTTTTATAACAGTCGTATTATATTTGTTATACTCTTTAATAATAGGTAAAAAAGGAATTGCATAAGGTCTTAAGAATCCAATAGAAGCAATCTTAGGGCTTTCACTTAAATAAAATACCCCACTTAAAAATGTATTTTGATGATTATGTGGAGGATGTACATTGTTTTTTGTATGAGTATTTAACCACATCGATACTACTTCTGGCTGATAGCCATCAATAATTTGATAATATTTACGAGCAATGTCTAATGCGCTCATTTCTATTTTTTCAATAAGAGGATCAAAGTAATTATCCTTTTGTAGATAAATAGTCTGTCCTCCTTCTTTCTTAATATAAGCACTGTTTTCTATATCCAAATAATTGGATACCCCTGGGTATTTATCAGTGAACAGTCCTACAGAAAATTCGGCAGCTTCTTTTATCATATTAAAAATAATTAATGTTTATAGTTATCCTTACTTTTGAATCCGTGCAAGTGGTACTGCAATGAGGATCGTGTGAATTAAAGTGTACAATTCTGTTAGCTATGGACCCAATATTCTTCTTATATTTTTTCATTTTAGTAAAGCCGTTATTAGTATTGACGTAATATAACGCGGTCTTACAATCAAAATTATGGTCTGAATGATACTTATGTTTTACTAGCTTTTCTGTTCTTCCATATAGATTAGCTTTAATCCTAATAATAGACTTAGGATTTAATTTTTTAATTATAGGTTTAACTAGATCCCATCCTACTGGACTTCTTATTTCATGATCTACAAATATCATATGAGCTAAATAAAAATTATCATCATCTTTTTGAGTTCCCACATATGGTATGTAATACCAAGGAAACCAATTTCCCATTACAGAACTTTGTAATTTATAAAAGTCCTCTTTAGGTAAAAAGTTATCTTCTATCTTTATCATTTAACTAATATCATGTTCCAATCTAATTTAAATATTAAGTCTTCTAAGACTACCTTTTTCATCTTATTGTCTTTCAAATACTGATGTAATTCTTCTATATCTACTATAATATATTGATCTTTAATATCAAATACCATTTTATCTGCTTTAGTTTTAAAAGAGCCAGCTTTAGCATTCTCTTTGTTTAAAGGTCTTGTATCAAACTTTAACATCTGATTAGATCTATCTTTTATAATCCCCTGTATGTCCCACCATTCTTTTTTCTTTTGTGCGGGGGTAGCATAAGTTACAGATTCTAGTTTATTTATAAAGCTCATCAAAACAAGTGTTAAAGGAAATAATAATTTTTTCATCGTCCATAGTATTAGGAGGTGAGCGATGCATCATACTAGCAGGGAATGTTAACATCTGACCTTCAGTAATATCTATAGTCTTAATTATTTTTTTATCTTTTAAATCATATATCTCAGTCTTTAAAGATGGTGTAGGTAACTTAACAAAATATACATTAGTGTAGTCTGCTTCAGGGTGGGTATGCCAGTCATGAAAATCTCCTTTAATATATTTTTGACACCAAAAATTAACAACTCTCCATTTCTTCATGTTTAATTGTTCCGCCATTTTAATAAGATAAGGTTTAAGAGCTTCGTAGAATATAGGTAAATATTCTCTACGTTGATCTCTTGGTAAATTCCAATCAGTTAAAGAAATTTTTTCTCTATCAGTATCTATATTAGAGTTAGGTAATTTATGAATAGCATTAATAATTTTATTTTTAATTTGTCTATGTTCTTTAATATCTGTAACAATATAAAAGCTGGGTATACTATATAATTTCATGTTGTGTGTAAGCTTCGTTTCCTAACATTCCTGTTACAAAATAGTTAGCTCCCACTGCAATCCTTTCTCCCCCTCCAATATTAGGAGTTGTACCATGCATTATAAAACCTGGAAAGACAGCTATGTTACCAGCCTGTTGGGGAACAGTCCAAGATGTAGAATTGTATTCATTATATTTTGTAATGGAGTAATCAAAATAAAATTGTTCTTCTAATATAGATTTGTCCACACTAAATCTTAAATTACCTGCTTTTACTTTGGCATAGTAAACTACACTAAATAAAACATTCTGATGTCTATGGCCATGGTGTTCTTGACCTTCTTGTTGGTAAGCTCCCCAACTATGTGTCATTTTTATTTTATTAGATATACCTAAAGTATCATCTCTATAAATCATAGCAACTGTATCAATGGTGTCAGCTAACTCAGATAAATAGTCATACTTTAATATATTTTGGTTTTTTGTTAAGTGAGCTCCTCGTTCTTTAAATCTTGTGTCTTGCTTAGCTTCTTTTTTAATTTTATTTATCTTAGCTTCAGATAACAGAAAATCTGTTTCATAAACTCTAATAGGTAATCCACACAAACCAATCTTATGTATTTGTTTTATTTCCATTTGGGTCCTGTCATAAATATAGTTCCAGTTATTCTTTCCCCTTGAGTTACCGGAGAAACTTTATGTAAGTAAAAACTAGGAAAAGTAAATAACGTACCAGGTTCATTTAATTCTTTTATCAATACTTCTTTTCCATCGAATATAAAAAAGTCTCCGCCTTGGTATGGTTTTTCTGATAGATTAATTAAAGTTGTAAGCTTACTTGTATAATTACTTTGATGAGGTTCGGAATCAAAATGCCACTTATATTGTCCCTGATGCTTGGAGCTATATACGTTTTGCACAACCGGATCATTTATATTCTCATATAAATCTACCCCAAAAGCTTCACGATTAATCCAAAGAATAGCGCTTTTAAAATCTTTAATTTTATTAAGTTCAGCGTAAGGAAAGGTAGTGCATGTAGAAGTTTTAATCGTTGGAGCTGATTTATGAAAAGGTTTTCCGGTCCTCTTAGCAACCGAATTAATCTTTTTAATTTCTTTCGTATTTAAAAAATTTTTCATAAAAAAATATGTAAACTTCATTTTTTCATCCAATCTACTATTAAGTGTATTCTATCTTTATTACTTTTATTTATAACAGAATGATATTTATTTGCATTATTTATTTCCCACATCTCGCCTTCTTTTAAATGCTTTTCTTCATTATCTATATTAAATATAACGTCTTTATGAGTTACTAAAGGAATGTGAGTTCTAGCACATAACACTAAACTTGCTCCCTTATCAATGTGAGGTGTTATCTCTGACTTAGCTGGAAGCATAACTAGAATAGCTCTTATTATATACCCCGGACCTATTTTGTCTTTATAAACATCTTTTAAATCTTCCATTTGAGTTTCAAATACACTGTAATTAATATGATACGTAGGGTTATCTATTCTAAAATCTTTATCAAATATAAGTGGAATAGTTTTGGTTTGTTGATGAACTTCAAATGTTTTTTGTCTCCAATTAAATTCATCCCAATCTTTTTCTATTTCCTGTAATTTATGTTTAAACATAGATACATCAACAGAAGTTATAAATTTATAATTAAACATATTTTGTCTTGAATACTAAAGATATTCTTACATCTCCTTTATTAATAGGTGCATGACCTTTATGTAATTTTTTTGCATCAAAGCAAATTAATCTTCCTTGAACAAAAGGTATTTTCTTTTCACCTTTTATTTCAAAATACCCTCCTTTCTTTAAAGTTTTAGTTACCATATATAAACAAGTTACATCTCCATCGTCCCAATGAAAAACCCCCTCCATACCTGGATGTTGAATATTAATATAAGCTCTTAATATCTCTACTTTATTATCTAATGTCTTTAGAAGTTTTGTATATAAGTATTTGTTTAATCCATCATGAGGATTTAAATTAGAATTGTAAAATTCTGATGTTGTTTTGGCTGCCGATTTATGTCCATAGAAATGAGGAAACTCATATAAAAAATACTCATCTAAATACTCTATTAAATCTTTAGGTAACCAATTATCTATTTGCTTAAGCATAGTTAATATTAAACACCACCCTTCTATCTACATCTGTTTGACTAACTCCCCTATGCAAAGTCTCTCCAGGGAAAATAATTATTTTATTTTCTTCTGTTTCAATAAATTTTTCTTTGCCATCTATCATTAAAACGGTTCCTCCATTGCAGGTATTTAAATAAAATATAGCTGTTTTAAGATTAGGTACTTTATAATCTGTATGCAGGTCTGAAGTGTAGGGTTTATCTTCTCTAGTTGTCATATTACATCGAGCACAAATTAAAATATTACAGTGTATTTGTTCTAAAATAGGCACTATCCATTCTTCATAATGTGGAGATTGAACTCTAGCTTCTCTATAAAAAGTATGGTTAAACCAATAATGATCTTTGTTAACCATATTGTCTCTCCAATACCAGGGAAAATGTTGAGAAAAAACTCTACCTTTTATCTTTTTTATTAATTCAGGTGGTAATAAATTTTTAATTGTTGTTACCATATATATAAAAATCAAAGTTAATAACGGTTCGTATATTACAATTTACCGGATTGTTGCCAGCATGATATTGATTGCCCTCAAACCAAACGCCATCACCTTGTTTAGGAGTTTGTCTTTCAGCCGGTTTTAAATTTAAAAGATTAGGTTCTGGTTGACCTAACTTAAATTTTTCATTAAACCAAATGGTGTCTCCATCTGAATCTTCAAAATAATATATTAATGATTTATAATCTTGTTGATCATCTAAGTCTGTGTGAGGAAAATTATATTTATCTAACGTATGCCCTGCAACAGGGAATGTTCTTCGTAATCTACATCTTAACATTTCTTTTATGTTAAACCCTGTTCTTTTTTCAAAACTAGCTAAGATAGGATGAAAGAATTCATAATAATGTGAGTTAATTCCTTTAGGATATAAATATAAAACATGTTCTAGTGCAAAAGTTTCTGTTATGTTTTTAAACTTTTTAAAGTTAGTATTTCTTCCTCTAATTATATTATCTGCATGGTACCAAGGAAAAGTATTATTATTAATTAACTCTAAGAAAAAAATTTGATACTTGGGTTCTATTAAATCTTTTAAAACTGTTTTTAACATTTGTATGGTATTCCTAAGTGCGGTCTGCCGTCCCACAATGGAGACTTGTCATCCTCTGCTTTATTGTAATGTAAAAATACTTGCACGCATTCTTTACCTTTAAATGGAGTGCGTCCATGCTCTAGTTCACAGCCCCTATAGATTACTCCATCTCCAGGTTTCATTGTTACAGTTGTTTTATTTTCATCTTTATCTATTATGTCAAAAGGCCAATTATCTCCGCCAAGATTCAAGGTCACAGAAAACTCGCACGCTCCTCTGTCTTTATGATAATGTAAAATATTTCCTTTTTTATATATTCTACAATAAGAATACATTTCTCTTAATTTTAAATCTGTATATTTTTCCATAATAGGTTTGACATACTGTAGTAAAGTATCAAAAGCAGCGTCACCGTAAATAGAAAAGGCATCAGGAACTTGTAAGTCCGATCCTCCCCATTTAGTATCCCATTTATAAATTTTTTTATGTTTAATTAAACTTTTATAAGTTCGTTCTTTTATCCTCATATACTGGTATAGAAAAGCCGCCATATTTACAGGGATAATATTTTTTATTATTACATATCCATTGTCTTTGAAACTCATAATACATCTTCTTCTTTACAGTATTCTATAAGCTCCTTTGGTAATAATTTTTTAATATTATACTTAGTTGCTTTAGGTTTTCCTAAGTTAAGTTTATGGAAATCATGACCAATAATTCTATCATCATACGTAGTATTATTGCTTTTAAAAGGTTCCTTAATATTAATATCAATTTTATTGTAAGGGATATTTATAAATTTATGAATTTTCTTTAGTTCTTTTTCTGTATTGTTTACTAAGTCTTTATAATAAATTACAATATGTTCGTGATTATTCTTAATTATATTTTTAGTTGACATTAAATTATGACCAAAGAATCCTAAAGGTTCTAAAGCATTTGCTACAAATAGTTCAACCTCTTTAGGTTTAATTAAGTTAACTACAGAGGCCACACATTCTTCTAAAGGCCTATGGAGAATAATAAATTTAGGTTTAGGTATAATAGGTTGTAAAAGTTCTAGATTACCTGGTGTACCCCATGGACCTCTAATTATTATATTATCTGCTTTCCAATTAGAAAAATAACTTTTAATTAAGTTGTTAGTCATATCTTTATAAGATTTTTCATCAGGGAAATTTCTATAAACCTCTCCTTTTTTAAGATTAGATAAATTAAATAATACATCTGGTAATATACTATTAGCCGTCATAGCTACTTTAGTAGTTTTATTAAGAAGAGCTCCTAATAAAGTATTACCTGCACGTGGCAGACTGGACAAAAAATAATAATTTTTCATTTATATGGATCTCCTAAAAACCAAACAACTAAAGAATACCTGGTTCCTTTGGTAACTGGTTGTACTCGATGAACAGTAAAAGAAGGAAAGAAAACAACAGAACCCTGTTTATTGGTTTCATTAAAGGTAATAATGCTATTCTTTTCTGCATCCTTAGAGTTCTTAGTTGTAAATTGTAGATCGCCTCCCTCGTAATCCTTAGGATCAGATAGTAATACAGAACAAGAAATCTTTCTTATTTTGCCATGAGCCTCGTCATTAGGGGCCTCAATAGGTATACCAGTAGAATCAGCGTGCCAATTATAGTATTGTCCTTTTTTATAAATAGTGAATTGAATAGATTGTGCACTGTTTATATTAAAATTCCAACCTGCATTTTTATTTGCAGTTAGCATAAACTTCTCTATTTTTTTAAAGATCCATAATTCATCCATCCAGACAATGTTAGAATCTCTAAAATGAGCTAAGTCTTTCCGGTCTTTTTTGCTTAATCTTTTCTTCTCTTTAAGATCAACAATAGAAGCCCTATTTACTTTTTTCTTTTTAGCTAATTTAATAACCTTATCACAAAATTCTTTATCAAACGCTTTTTCAAAATACCAATAGGTATACTTTAAAATCATCTTTCTTACCTTTCATATATGTATAACTTAATTTAAAAATTAAGCAATATTAAGCAGACCAAGCAGAACCATTCCAAACTAGGAATTCTTGGCCTTCTCTTGAAGTACCTGTCCATCTTTGGTTAACTTCATCCCAATTAATAGGATAAACGTCATCACTTTCGCCCCAAGCTGTTATATTTGGATAAGCTATAGGAGCTTGCCAGTCATGATTAGCATCTAACATCCAACTAGCATGTGGTCTTTCCTGAACAAAAACATCATCAGCAACAGCATAGTGTCCGCCTATTTGTGCAGCTTGTTTTCTGAAACTTCCAGTAGGTGAATATTGTTTATAGTTTCCAGGTCCTTTAAGATTTATACAATATTGTTCTCCGATTGCATCTCCATCAGTTGGACATGCCTCGTCATCAGTTATAAATATTGATGTTACAACATTGTTGTCATCTAAAGTAGCAAAGTGTTTCGCCATTACGCTAACTCCGCCGTTCCTGTAGTTATGAATTTAGCAACTTTATCACCATTTGGTGCTGTTGATGTTGTATTACTCCCTGGAGCTACTGTCCACGTAGCTGAACTAGGAGCTCTTAAAACAATTATTCCTGTTCCGCCTGGAGCACCTGAACCATTGTCTCCCGCGCCGCCGCCTCCGCCGCCGCCGGTATTTGCCTGTCCTGCACTTCCAGATCCACCTTGTGTATTTCCGCCGGATCCTCCGCCACCAGCTCCGCCCGGACCTCCTGGTCCGCCGTAAAGATAACCACCGCCACCGCCGCCTCCAGCGTATGTAGTCGATGATCCATCAATATCTACTGTGTAGCCTGCGCCACCTGCTCTTGGTGGAGATCCTAAACCAACTGCAGAAGCTCCGCCTCCGCCAGGTCTTGGGCCTGGGCCTCCATCTTGTCCTTCTTCTGGTGTGTAACCACCTAAATTTCCTTGTCCGTCGCCGCCGCCGCCAGATCCACCTTGACCTGCACTTACACCTTGACCAACTCCTCGTCCGCCACCTGAAGATGCAAATGTTGTAAATCCTGTGCCAGCTACTGAAGAGTCTCCGCCGTCTCCGCCGTGAGCACTTCCGCCGCCGCCAATTGTAATAGTATAACTAACTCCGGTTTCCATGATTAATGGTTCACCGCTATCTAAAGAACCGTCACCCCAAGAAGTTCTAAAACCTCCTGCTCCGCCAGCACCGGCATAATTAAATCCGCCGCCACCGCCTCCGGCAACAACCATATAATCTATTTCAATTCCGCCGCCTCCTGCGCCGAAACCAAATCCTTTTGAAGCTCCTGCTCCTATTGTGGCTAATAATGGCATGTTCTTTCTCCTCCTATTTTATTACGCGAACTGTGTTTGAGAAGCTACAACTGTAAACGTAGCTGATCCAGTTTTAATAATAGTATAACTATAAATGTCCGTTGAACTTGCATTACCTGCAGACCATGCAGAACCACCTTGATATTTAGGTGTGACTGAAGATCCGTCGATAGTAAGTGCATTGTTATAATAAGGTGTTGCACCGTTTGGTACTAACATAGCAACAGTTATAGATTCCCCTGTATCCATAATTGAATCAAGAGAGTTTGAACCGTCACCTCTAATATTTAGAGTCCAGTTTGCTGCTGCGTTTGTTGTTAAATTCCACACTGCTTGCGTAAGCACATCATAGTTTAATGTACCTGTAGCACCAGTTGCTTCAGTTGTAACTTTTTCTGCAACACTTTGAATTTTACCTTGACCATTGAAAGTTGCTCTACCAACTCCCTTTGGAGTAATGTTCATATCAATATCACCGTCACCACCTGTTACAGCGATTTCTGGTGCATTGTTTGTAGCTGCGTTTGTAATTTGGAATTCATTAACTGCAGATCCAGTAGTTACAAATTTAAGTTGCTCATTACTGTTTTCGTCAATAATACCTGTAGCAGTATCGATAGTAATGTTTTTACCATTAGCATCTAAGTCTGCTGAAAGTTGTGGTGAGTAATCAGAAGATAAATCTGTAAACGCTGTGTCAACACAGTTAGTTCCATCAGAATAAATCATCTTCGTACCTTTGTCAGCAGCCGACCAAGTTACTCCAGTTCCTGAAGTAGTTTTGAAAGTTACTGTGTACGCACCAGTAGTTGCATTATCAACTACGAAAGTTTTTTCAATCGAATCAGGGATAGTTACGTTAACTGCTCCTCCGATTGTTCCTGTTAATTTTAAAACAGCGTTTTTACCATTTGATATTGCACCGTTAGAAAATGTTAAAGTTGCTCCAGAAGTAATCGCAACAGATTGATATCCACCAATTGCTTGTTCTAGAATTAAAAGGTTAGTATTAGTTATTTGTCCCCATGTTCCTGAGTTTTCCCCAGTAGCCTGGACTGTAAGTTTTAAACTTGCCGATGTAGAGTTCGCCATAATTTTTTCTCCGATTCTTGTATATTATTAATTATTTTACTTAGTGTCAAACACTAATTTTATGCAGCGTTAGTTGAAACTTCCTTCCATCCTGGAGGGTCTACAGGTGCTGTGCCTGGATCGACTCCGTTCCAAATCAGTACATTTGTAGCTGTTCCTAAGCCCATTGTCAAGGCGTTTCCTGTTAAAGGTACAGTTGCCGTACCTGTAACTTCAGCTATAGTTCCCACATTACATGATAATAATGGTAATCCTGTAATAGTTGGTATGGTATTTGCATCTAGGACCGCTGTACCTAAATTAGCTGATAGACTAAATACGACATCAGGAACTGCTAAATACGTTCCATTACCCCATTTAGAATTACCCCAAGTAGAATCACCCCAGCCCATAGCTGTTAAAACTCTTGTAGTAGCATCCCCTTTGATAGTAAAATTACTTATTGCTGAGAGGTTAATAGCCATTGCTTGACCAGTTGCTTCTGCATCTGGTTCAGGGTCAACACCAGAGAAATTCTCTAACATTGACATTACAAGAGTGTTTACTTGTTGGTTTCCATATACTCCAAATCCCCAGTTAGAATTACCCCAAGTAACTGCTGATGTAGCTGATATTTCAGCTATTGTAATATTGTCTCCAATTGCTGTACCTAAAGCAATTGACATTGGGAAACTTCCGGTAGATACAACTTCAGAATCAAATGACAATGACATTGTCATTGCATTACCTGTAGGTTCTGCAACAAATGCAGAGAACGCTTCAACAGTTGCTGGAGCAGAAAGAGTTAAAGAATTTCCTGTTAAAGTTAAATTAGAATCACCATCAAATTCTATTCCGCTTGATCCTTCAAATGCAGTTAAAACTTGACCTGTTGGTTGTACAACCATAATAGATTCACCCCAACCTTCAATGCCCCAACCATCAGAACCCCAACCAGTATTTATTTCATTAATAACTGTAACGTTGGCTTGAGAAATAGACATTGCTTGACCAGTCGCCATTGTTTGACCACCAATACCCCAAGCATTTTCACTCCATCCTTGTCGTCCCCAACCACGATTAATTTCTGCGTCAATTAAAATTTGTGTACTAAGAGCCATTGTGGCTGAAACGCCACTAGGAATTACTGTTCCATAACCATTCCAAACATTTGAGCCCCAAGTATTTCTTCCCCAACCTGTACTTGAAGTTTGATCAACTTGACCAATGTCCATAGACATTGATAAACCAGTAACTAATTGATTTCCTGTATTGACTGAACCCCATTCACCAACGTTCCAAGAATTGGCTCCCCAACCTTGACCAGGGAATGCTACTTCGTTTCCTAACGTTGTTGTTAATGGTTGTCCTGTAACAGAGATACTATTGACATTTGTACCCCAAGAGTTTGCACCCCAGCTTAATGCACCCCAACGGTTTTGGACCATATCCATAATACCGCCCATACCAATACCGTGCACGTAGCATAAATAATAAAAATCTGTTTGACTTTGTGGAGTTATTTCAACGTATCTAACAGTCGCTGCATTGAATGTAGTCGTGTTAGTATAGTTTGCTTGATTGCTTGCTCCATCAAGATAGTAAGTTACGTTCGATGAAATTATACCACCGGTTGCCGTGGTTGTAGAAAAAATTAACGGGTGATTATTATTCGTTGAATCATCTTGATTAAAACGAATCGTTGCACCAGCTACCCAGTCTACTGTGCCAGGTCCAGTTGCATTTCTGACGCCATCTAAGTAAAATACATTACCTGTACCTCCCCCGTATGAACTACCGGAAGCTACGGTAACTGTATAAATTTTACTCGCCATAGGAGTTTACCTCCTATTAGCCCGATATTCTTAATATCGCTGCTGTTGATGTTGGCGCTGGAAACTGAATTGTAAACGTACCAGAAGTTGCTGTTTTATCTGCTCCAAAATCTAAAACACAAACTGACGCGTTAGTCGTGTCAGAAGATGTATTGTAAATTAAAGCACCTCTAGCAGTTAAAGTAACACCAGTGAAAGATCTATCTGAGAAGTCGCATCGTGCAACACCTGCAGTCATAGAAGTTCCAAGGTTAACTAATTTTCCACCACCTGCTGTATACTGACCGCTGTTTCCAACTTCAGATGAAGCTGTGTAAGCAGTAGTTGTAGATGTAAGAGTTGCTGTTGAAGAGTAAAGAGCTAATTTAAATACGTCACCACCAGTTTGCTTAAAATTCATATCAGCTTCTAAAAGTTGCTTTTTAAATGAATTACAAATTGCTTGTGTTATTGCCATAGTTTATCTCCTTAACTTATTTTCCTATACGAGGAACACCACTTTGATATTCGTCTCGTCTTCT
>CENZ01142388.1_pt1 | contig 19025 bp, 18 predicted proteins | sample 361341 | NCBI WGS metagenome assembly CENZ01 (sample SAMEA2619782, study PRJEB7988) | marine metagenome | biome: marine biome (ENVO:00000447); feature: deep chlorophyll maximum layer (ENVO:xxxxxxxx); material: "saline water (ENVO:00002010), including plankton (ENVO:xxxxxxxx)" | depth 50 m
AGTTCAAGCAGATAAAGAACGACTTGTTTCTTTAATAGGGGATTTCAGGGTTTCGAAAACTTTAAGCAAAGTGCCATACCCTTACACCCTTGAGGATGCTGATGAATGGTTAGAGAAAAGTCATAACCAGAAATTTAACTTAAGCATCTTTTTAAATCATAATTTGATCGGTGGAATTGGTTTAACACCGGCAGAAGATGATTTTTATGAATTGGGATATTGGTTAGGTGTCGATTATTGGGGGCGAGGTTACGCGACAGAATCTATTATGGAGTTACTTAATTATGCTAAATCTAATATTCCATGTGAAAAATTTAAAGCAAATGTGTTTAAAGAAAATGTTGCTTCTGCGAAAGCATTAGAAAAAAATGGATTTAAACGAGTTGAAGACAAAGAAGTTTTTAGTATTTCGCGGCGAGAGAATGTACCATCTGTAAATTATGAATATCGCTGACGATTACCCGTTAAAAGTCGGGAGCATGCTATTTACACTGGTGGATCCAAACCTCGGCCATGAGGTTGCTTATAACAGATGGTATGAGCGTGACCACTTTTATGGCGGGTGTATGACTGGTCCCTATTGTTTTGCGGGAGGTAGATGGGTATCCACACGTGAATTGAAAGACCTCAGATTTCCTACAGATGAAACCAATGCTCTCGCCAACCCCTGGGACAGTGGCTCGTACCTCGCTATCTACTGGGTTGAAGAGGGCCATCATGACGACCATTTCAACTGGGGTGCCCGACAAGTACAACATTTATACGCTGGAGGCCGCGGGTTCAGTGAACGCAAGCATGCACACACGGCTTTGTATGATCATGTGAGAAATTATTATCGCGATGATGACCCAGTACCCATGGAGTTGGCTTTAGACCATGGATATCAAGGTCTTGTTTCAGTTTCGATTGAGAAAAATCCTGAAATAAATACTTCTCAATTTGAAGACTGGATAGAGAACCTTACTTCATCAACTGTTTTTAAATCTGGGGCTGCAGAATCTTGTTCTATGTGGAAACCAGTTCCCGGTCAGGATGAAATGACTGGCAAAGCACCAATGGACCTCGGCACCTCACCAGGGGGTGAAAACCGATACGTGCAGCTTTTCTTCACAGAGAAGGACACTCGCGAAGTCTGGGATGATTTTATTGAATATGGAAAAGCAGTTGATTCATCAGATAAGGCCAAAATACTTTTTGCTGCCCCATTTTTTGCGACAGTAGTTGGAACCGATCGGTATGCAGATCAGCTTTGGTAGTTAAGGTCGATCTTAATTATCTGTCTTAACTGAGTAAGTCCCATACCCCAAGTAGGGTGATCGTGTGGCTGAACTTTTTCCAAGCACAGAAGAGAATGCAGAACCTAATCTCAAATTAAACCCTGCACAGAATGAAGCTGTAACCCATGGGAACGGCCCTCTTCTTGTAGTAGCAGGAGCTGGTTCAGGAAAAACAAGAGTACTAACAAGCAGAATTGCTCACCTAATAAATGAAAAAGGGATTTCGCCCTTTGAAATTCTGGCAATCACTTTTACAAATAAAGCTGCAGAAGAAATGCGACACAGAGTAGTAGAACTCGTAGGATCTGTGGCCCATAAGATGTGGGTTTCAACCTTTCATTCAGCATGTGTACGAATTTTGCGACAGTCATCAGATGAAATTGGATTCTCGCCGAATTTTACAATCTACGATCAAGGTGATGCTGCTCGTTTAATGGGGCATGTAATAAAAGACCTAAATTTTGATTTAAAAAGATTTCCTCCCCGAGCTCTACTATCAAAAATTTCCTCTCTGAAGAATGAAGGAATAAATCCTAATGATTATTTAGATAGCACTGAGAATCCATATGACCAGAAAGTCAGTGAAATCTTCGTTGAATACCAATTAAGACTTAAGAGAGCAAGTGCAATGGACTTTGATGATTTGTTACTCAACACGGTAATTATTTTTAGGAAAAACAAGTTAATACTGGAGCAGTGGCAAAACCGTTTCAAACACGTTCTTGTAGACGAGTATCAAGATACGAACCTGATTCAAAATGAACTTGTTTCTCTCCTAGCAGCTGATCACCGAAACATTTGCGTAGTAGGGGACAGTGACCAATCGATATACCAGTTCAGGGGAGCAGATGTAAGAAATATTCTGAATTTCGAAAAAGTTTTTCCTGACGCAACGGTCATTGTTTTAGACCAGAATTACAGGTCAACTCAAACAATCCTTGATGCAGCAAATGAAGTTATAAGTAGAAATTCTGGCCGCCAACCAAAGGATCTGTGGACAGAAGAGGGTAACGGCGAATCGATTGTTATGTATCAAGCCAGCAATGAGGATGATGAGGCTAAATGGGTTGCAGAAAAAATTATTTCTTATAAAAGAGCGGGTTACTCAGAACTCTCGGATGTAGCAATTTTTTATCGTACAAATGCACAAAGTCGAGCTATCGAAGAGCAACTAAATCGGTTAGGCATGGCATATCGTGTTGTTGGAGGCACACGATTTTACGATCGGCGTGAAGTTCGCGATGCACTCGCATATTTACGGTTAGCAGTAAACCCTTTAGACGAAGTTGCACTTAGACGTGTGCTTAATGTGCCTAAGCGTGGAGTAGGTGATACTTCCTTAGGAAAAATAGAAGACTGGGCAGATAAAAACCAAGTAGATTTTTTCCCCGCACTTTCTGAAGCTTCTAAAGCTGGAGTGTCAGGTAAAGCATTGAAAGGAATTGAGTCTTTTTTAAATTTACTCGAAGAATCACAATCTCGTCTGGATCTTGGACCTGCAGACATAATTGAGTTTTCTTTAGAAAAGTCAGGTTACATAAGTGCTTTAGAAGAAGAGAGAACAATAGAAGCCGAAGGACGTTTAGAGAATTTGTCCGAACTAGTTGGTGCTGCCTCCGAATTTTCGGATATTTCTGAATTTTTGGAACGAGTTGGACTAGTAGCAGATACTGATGAGATACCAAATGAGGGTTCTGATTTTGGTGATGGAGAAGTCTTATTAATGACACTTCATGCTGCTAAAGGGCTTGAATTCCCAGTTGTTTTCTTACTTGGAATGGAAGAAGGAATTTTCCCACATGTCCGTGCTTTGGGCGACCCAGACCAAATGGAGGAAGAACGAAGATTAGCTTATGTGGGAATTACAAGAGCGAGAAAAATTCTTCACCTTTGCAACGCTTGGAGTCGAATGTTGCATGGTCAAACTCAGTACAACCCACCAAGCAGATTTTTAGATGATATTCCTGAGGAATTAATTCAACGCGAAGGATCTCAAAAAAGTAGTAGAAATCTAAAAAATTCAACTAACAGCTATTCGGATATAGACGATTGGGGTTTTATTTCTACAGACGAATTTTCTTCTGAAGAACCATCGGGACGAATTTTTGGCAAAGGAACAAACCAGCCCGAAAATGACTCAAATTCATCAGAAGCCCATTTATTGGCTTTAGAACCTGGAGATGATGTTAAACATAAGGCGTGGGGCATGGGCGTCGTAGTAAGTGTGAGCGGAGTAGAAGACAGGGCAGAAGCGGTAATTTCTTTTCCTTCTGTAGGGGAAAAACGGCTTTTATTGGCGTGGGCACCCTTAGAAAGAGCTTAAAAACACTTTTTTGTCTCATGTTTCAATGTCGATACTAATATTGCATTTGCGCCCGTGTAGCTCAGTTGGCAGAGCGGTTCATTCGTAATGAACAGGTCCGGGGTTCAATTCCCCGCGCGGGCTCAGAAAAAGTGTCATCTTTTTTGTCAATTAACGTAAGATTTGTATATGAATATTATTGGTGGAGTAATTTGGCACTATTGGTTAGCGGTTCCTTTAGCGGTAGTTGGAGTTGTCTCTTTAATCGCTGCTTTGATTGGATATTTAGGAAAAGTTTCTTCTACTCGTTATCCCAAACGCTAAATTTTAAAGATTACTGTGGAGCGTCATCAAGCTAGCTCTGTAGAAGGCATGAAAGTTGATTGGGTTCTAGCTGAAAAGGTAGCTAATCAAATAGCTAACAGGGCTCCTTTTAGTGATGCGAGTTACCTAAAAGGTCTGAATGAGTCTTTTAATGATTTCACTATAAGTGCGGAAAAATTAGTAGAAAATTCAACAGGCTTGAAATCTCTATCGGGTGCAGCAAGAGCAAAAGTCGTTGATAGAAGTGGCTGGATACGGGCTAACTTTTCTTCTCTAAAACGTTTATTAAAACCAGTTCTGATAGAAGATTCTGAATTAAAAATGTCTTCTATCTCTTCACGCATAACGGCTTTAGAGATAGGTGCAGTTTTGGGTTGGATGTCAACGCGAGTTTTAGGTCAGTATGACTTATTAGTTTTAGATAATGAAGATTTGAATGATCAAGATTTGGTTTATTACGTAGGACCTAATATCTGCGCGATAGAACGTCGTTACGCTTTTGATCCAGATGGATTCCGTTTATGGCTAGCTATTCATGAATTAACACACAGAGCACAGTTCACGGGTGTGTATTGGATGAGAGAACACTACTTGTCATTAGTAAAAAATCTTCTTCAAGAAGTTCAAATTGCTACGGATGAAACGACAAAGAAAAGTTATTCACAAATAAGACTTTCGAATGAGCCTGAGGACTCGCGTTTTTCTGAATTCAAATTATCTAATTTTTTTACATCGATTGATCAGAAAGATTCAATTAACGAAATAGCTGCTCTTATGACTCTTCTCGAAGGTCATGGTGACGTCATTATGAGTCGAGCGGGGAAGGGTCATATTAGGAACCAAGAAAGATTCGAAAAAGTAGTTAGTCAAAGAAGAAAATCAGCCACTGGAGCTACAAAGATTTTTCAAAAACTCCTCGGTATCGAAGCAAAGTTGGCACAATACGAACAAGGTGAAGAATTTATTAACACTATTGAAGAGTCTGAAGGAATTGATTTTTTAAACACGGTTTGGGAGGACCCTGGTAACTTGCCAAAATTGGAAGAGATCAAGGATCCTAATCTTTGGATCTCCCGGATTAAGAAGCTAAAAAATGAGTATTGATTTATTTTCTGAACTGCAAGATCGTTGCGTCTTCCCGCCAAGTGGAACCGAAGTTGATTGTGCTGTTTCAGGTGGAGCTGATTCGTTAGCTTTACTTTTGTTAGCTGTAAATTCTGGTTTAAAGGTAACTGCATGGCATGTAGACCATGGGCTTAGAGAAACTTCAAGTGATGAAGGAAGAATGGTTTTTGAGGTCGCAACTGATTTAGGTGTTAAAGCACATTGCGTTGAAGCTTTCATTGAAGATGGCCCAAATTTAGAAGCCCGAGCGCGTGATGCAAGAAGAAAGGTTTTGCCTTCACAAGTTCTTACAGGGCACACAGCAGATGATCAAGCCGAAACTGTATTATTAAATTTACTTAGAGGTTCAGGTGTGCAAGGAGCTGCAGGGATTGGGGAGCCGCATAGAAGACCGATATTAGACCTACGTCGCAGTGAGACAAAGAGTCTTTGCTTATCAGCTAAATTAGATCCGGTAAATGATCCGATGAATTTGGATCCCAGATTCACCCGTAACAGGATTCGCAACGAGGTGATTCCATTGTTAACTGAAGTAGTTGGACGTGACTCCGTATCAATGTTGGCCAGACATGCAAATTTGGCGGGTGAAGCCTCTGGAATTTTAGGTGATCTGGTTAAAAATCTCGACATAACAGACGTGCGGTCGGTAGATGATACTCCTGACCCCGTGGTAAAATTTGCGATTCAAGAATGGTTAACCGACAAAATTGGTTTGCCAGCAGATTCTTCTTCAATCAATAGAGTTTTACAGATTGTAAGAGGAGAAATCAAAGGAACAGAAATTCATGGTGGATTTCGAGTGGATAGATCTCAAGGAAAAGTTAGATTTTCAGTTAATACAAAAATTTCTCAAGAAGCAGACTAATTTTTTTATCAAACCATTCAGAAGATAAGGTCCTATTAATGAGCGAAGAAAAAACAGACAATATTCCAACTCCCCAACATGTTTTAATAGCGGCAGAGCAAGTGGCTGAGAAGGTTAATGAATTAGGAAAACAAATCAGCCAAGATTATTCAAAAGAAGCACCTCTCTTAGTGGGAGTTCTAAAAGGGGCATTTGTTTTTATGAGTGATCTATCGAGGGCTATTGACTTACCAATAGAGTTCGATTTTATGGCTGTTTCTTCATACGGCCATTCGACTACGTCTTCGGGGGTAGTGAGAATTGTGAAAGATCTTGATCTCGATTTAGCCGGTCGACATGTTCTTTTAGTCGAGGACATAGTCGATAGTGGTCTGACGCTTAATTTCTTAAGAAAGAACCTCCTCGCTAGGAACCCTGCGAGTTTAGAGATTTGTGCACTCCTCGTGAGGGAAGATTTTCAATTTGAAGAAGACACAATAAAATACACAGGTTTTCAAGTCCCTGCTGACTGGTTGGTGGGTTATGGACTAGATGTAGCGGAACGTTATAGAAATTTGCCTGATATTTGGGTAGCTAGTTCAGAGAGTTAATAATTTGAAAAAATTAAAGTTGTCTAACTTGCGTTCTATAGTTTTTACCCCAGTAACCTCCGATCTGATGAAGTTACTTTTTTTAAAACAATTTCAAAATCAATCTTCCGTCAAGTCGAGGTTTGTTGATGAGGGGTAAGTGGGCTCAGGGAATAGAACCAAGGAAATTTTATTGGGTTATCAAGGATTCTTTAGCTATTTGTGAAAGGCCGGGAGGGTTTGGTGAAAGTCATCGAAGCGTTCGGCGGCAGGAAGAAGTTATTTGGATTAGGCAAAACGACTTTAATGTGGTCGTATCGCTTCTCGCTAATGATGACAATATAAAAGCCTATGAGAGTCAAGGAGTGCGTTGGGTTCAGATGCCTTTTGGAGGAGCCGAGGAGGGCCTTACAAGATTGACGGCTTTGTTTAACCGCCTGAACTCTTTATTGGATGACAATCCAAGGGTGTTGTTGCATCGAGAGGAGTTAGGTGATCAAATTTGTGGTCTGATTGCGGCTTATCTTTTATGGCGTGAATTAGTTCCGACAGGGCCACGTGCAATTGAAGTTGTTGAGCAACTTCTTGAAAAGCAAATTGGAAGTGATGGACGTGAGATAGTTGAACTTATAGAAATTGAAAGTAAAAGTAATTCGTAGTTTCCATGGAGATAGTTTCATCTGTTAAGGACTTTCAATTTCTTTTAAGTGAAGGACGAAATTCGGGTAAAGAAATAGGTTTCGTCCCTACGATGGGTGCTCTTCATGAAGGCCATACTTCGCTGATCGACACTTCCGTTAAGCAGAAGAAAAGTACAGCAGTTTCAATTTTCATAAACCCACTTCAGTTTTCTGCTGAAGAAGATTTAGATAATTATCCGTCAAGTTTAGAAAAAGATGAGGAGATCTGTATAAATCATAAGGTTGATATTCTTTTCTGTCCGACACAGAAAGAGATTTATCCAAACGGCCCGCCGGAACCAGAAGAGATCGGCGAAATTGGAACAATCCTTGAAGGGAAAAGTAGACCTTCTCATTTTCCGGGGGTTGCAACAGTTGTTGCACGACTATTTGAAATCGTTGGTAAATCTTGTGCGTATTTTGGCGAAAAAGATTTCCAACAGGTAAAGGTTGTTAATGATCTTGTGAAACGTCGACAATTTCCAGTTGAAATTGTTGCATGTCCAACTATTCGCCAAGTCGATGGATTAGCTCTTTCAAGTAGAAATGCTTACTTGACACAAGATCAACTTACAGATGCTTCTGTTCTTTACCGCGCTTTGACTGTGGGGGCAGAGTCGATTTTAAATGGAGAAAAAAATTCCGAAAATCTGAAAAAGCTGATAAGTGATGTAGTCAAAAGCGAATCAAAAGGTGATTTGGATTATGTGGGAATAGTAGATTCTGAAACTTTTACTCCTCTTAATTTATTAAACGACTTGGGGGAACAGGTACGGATTTTAATTGCATGTAAATTCGGTAACGCCCGTTTAATAGACAATATTGGTGTTGTTGTTCCGGAAACTTAAAAGGCGGTTACTAGAACCCTCTTAAGGGACTACCCTTAAAATAGGTAGTTTTTCACTCCACTTAGGTAATAGTTTTTAAAATAGATGTTAGATAATTGGTTTGTGTTGTCTTTGTGTGGAACTAAATTTTTACTAGGAAAGTAATTTATGAGAGGGAAAGAATGCTCTTAGCCATTGATGTAGGGAATACTCAGACGGTTATAGGGCTTTACGAAAGTTCAGCGTCATCTAATGAGGCGGACGCTGGTCTTTTGGATTTTTGGCGAATTGCTACTGATGACGATAGGACTTCTGATGAACACGCAGTGATTATAAGAGACCTAGTTAGGTCTTCCGGTTATAAGGATGAATTTGAGGGAATTGCAATTTGTTCAGGTGTTCCACGCGTATTAGCAAGCCTTCGCGAGATGGTTGGAAGATACATGGAATTAGAACCTGTAGTTATTGAACCTGGAGTGCGTACTGGAATGTCTATTCTTTATGACAACCCTCGTGAGGTTGGTGCAGATCGAATCGCAAATGCTGTTGCAGCTTTTGACTTGTATGGAGGCCCATCTGTAGTTGTTGATTTTGGAACCGGAAATAATTTTGACGTCATTTCATCAGAAGGAGAATTTCTTGGTGGCGCTATAGCACCTGGTATCGAGATAAGCCTGGATGCCCTTTTTGAACGAGCTGCTGCCTTAAGAGCTATAGAGTTAACTGAACCACGAAGTGTTATCGGTAAAAGCACAGTCGAATCTCTCCAGTCAGGTGCTATTTACGGTTTCGCATCACAAGTAGATGGAATGATTGAGCGTTTTAGAGAAGAGTTAAGTGATTGCACAGTGATCGCTACTGGCGGTTTAGCACATTTAATCGCTCCGGTAGCAACATCAATTAATCACGTTGAACCATTCTTAACTTTGCACGGTCTAAGACTCGTATACGATTTAAATAGGGGTGATAATGGATAGAGAAGTTCCTTTCCGTTTCGAAGTGACAAATTCAGCTTCTCAACTTTTATCCGAGTATTCAGATTTGCCTGAAGGTGATGGTAGTGGAGTAACGGCTTCAGTAGCTGGAAGGTTGATGCTGCGTCGCGATCAAGGAAAAATAGTTTTTGGTGTTCTACAGGACTCTACTGAGCGCATTCAGCTATTTGCCTCTGAAAAAAACACGCCTGATTTTGAACTTTTTTCTAACTTGCATTTGGGTGACTGGTTGGGGGTAACTGGCGAAGTCATTAAAACAAAAAGAGGTGAAATTTCTGTTCGCGTCGACTCGTGGGTTCGTTTAGCTGAAGCGAAACGTTCTTTCCCAGATAAATGGCATGGTATATCTGATACTGATATTCGTTACAGGCAAAGATATGTAGATCTTTGGGTTACAGAAGAGTCGCGTGAGACATTTAGAACAAGAAGTCGGATCATCTCGTTAATTCGCAATTGGCTTGAGAGCCGAGATTTTATGGAAGTAGAAACACCGGTTTTTCATCCAATTCCAGGAGGAGCCGCAGCTCGTCCTTTTGAAACCCATCATAATGCTCTTGATATTGATTTATTTTTACGCATTGCACCGGAGTTGTATTTAAAGAGACTGGTTGTTGGAGGGTTTGAAAAAGTTTTTGAGATGGCTCGTGTATTTAGAAATGAAGGTATTTCCACTCGTCACAACCCAGAATTCACAATGCTTGAACTCTACGAAGCTTACGCGGATTACGAGGACATAATGAGGCTAGTGGAAGACTTGGTTTCTGAACTCGCTATAGAAATTTGTGGTTCAACAGTAATTCAATACGATGGCCGAGAATTAGATCTTTCGACTCCTTGGAAAAGATCCAGTATGTTGGATCTTTTAAATGAGAAAATTCAAGCCAGTATTAACATGCAGACTCCTATAGAAGAATTAAGAAAACTTTGTGAAAATCTGTCAGTTCCATTTGAGGATCATTATGGACCTGGAAAGTTAATTCTTGAACTTTATGAGAAAACAACCGAACCAGAGCTATGGGGCCCAATCTTTGTTACCGACTATCCTCAAGAAGTATCACCTCTTTCAAGAGCTCACAGGGATAATCCAGACTTGGTTGAGAGGTTCGAAGCCATTGTTGCTGGCCGAGAATTGTGTAATGCATTTTCTGAAGTTGTTGACCCAGACGATCAGAGGTCACGCTTTACTGCACAGGAAAAGAATCGAGATGCTGGAGATGAAGAGGCAATGGTTGTAGATGAAGACTATTTAAGGGCTTTGGAATATGGGCTACCACCAACAGGTGGACTTGGTATAGGAATCGATCGACTAATTATGCTTCTCACCGACACTCAAGCAATTAGGGACGTAATTCTTTTCCCAACATTAAGACCTGAGCAAGATTAATTGTTTTTATAATGGTTGATCTGATTTGCGAGAATAGTGCAAGTAGATTTCAGAATTTGCGCCGTGGGATTGTCGGGAAGGTCTTTTAAAGATTGTTGAGCTTCGTTTGTGAAACTCAAGGCGGTTTCCACTGTCGAGACTATGGCTTCATCTGATCTTACAAGTTTTAAGGCTTCATCTCTTTTATCACTATTAATAGGATTACTTAACAGATCCTTTAAAACTTCACCATTTGTTCCTTTAAGGGCTCTAATAACTGGGAGAGTGTAAACGCCTTCTAACATGTCGTTTCCTGAAGGTTTGCCAAGCTCTTTTTCACTCGCCATTACATCTAACAGGTCATCAACAATTTGAAAAGCGATTCCATAGAGATTACCGAATGTTGTTACTGCTTTGATCACATCTTCTGGATAGGCAGAAACAATTGCTCCAACTTTTGCTGAAGCTGAAAGGAGGGCTCCGGTTTTACCTGAGATTGAAGACATGTATGCGTCCTCAGTTCTAGTTATATCGTATGCAGAATTAACTTCACGAATCTGACCTTCACAGAGTGCCGCAATGGTTGAAGCGAGTAGACCAGCTACTTCAGCTCCAAGTCCAGCGGCGATTTCAGAGGCTCTAGCGAGTAGGTAGTCACCTCCAAGAATTGCTTCGTGATTACCCCACTCTTCATTTACACTTTTAACGTTCCTGCGAGTTTTAGCTCCATCCATAACATCATCGTGGTAAAGAGAACCTTGATGTACCAGCTCGACAGCTACTCCTCCAAGAATTACTTCTCGGCTCGGAGCAACGGGTTTATCTTCAAGTATTTGAGAAGATGCAATGGCAAGACTTGGTCTTATTCGCTTGCCTCCTGCATCAATTAGATGGCGTGAAAGTTTTGTGAGAAGGGGCTCGTCAGCCTTGACAGCTATTCTCAATTCTTCTTCTACTCTTGCTAAGGCACTTTCAATACCCGGCAAGTTAAGGAGTGTGTAGGAGTCTTCATTCACGTGCCGAGGATACGACATTTTTACCCCTTCTCGAAACTGCCAAATAAAGGTTATTCAAAATAGCTGTTTTCTTTATCGCTGTTACATTACAGAGGTAGGTACAATTAATTATCAATTAGTCTAATTTTCGGGAGATTACCAGTTGTTTGAACGGTTTACAGACAGAGCTCGTCGTGTGGTTGTATTAGCGCAAGAAGAAGCTCGTCTACTCAATCACAATTACATTGGCACTGAGCATATTTTACTCGGACTTATCCATGAGGGTGAGGGAGTGGCCGCTAAGGCACTTGAATCTTTAGGGATTTCACTTGAAGGAGTTCGTGGTCAAGTAGAGGAATTAATTGGACAAGGTGGAAGTTCTCCAAGCGGTCATATACCTTTTACACCTCGCGCTAAGAAAGTTTTAGAGTTGTCTTTAAGAGAAGCGCTTCAACTAGGCCATAACTACATTGGTACTGAGCATATACTTTTGGGTCTGATTCGTGAAGGAGAAGGGGTCGCAGCTCAAGTATTAGTTAAGTTGGGTGCAGATTTGTCTCGAGTCCGTCAACAGGTAATCCAACTTTTGTCGGGCTATGCCGGGTCAGGTGGTCCAATGGGAGCGGCCTCTGAGAAAGCTGGTGCTACTTCTGGGGGCAGAGGAACAGAGTCACAGTCCGGTTCGCTTGTGCTCGATCAGTTTGGAAGAAATTTAACTCAGGCTGCAATAGAAAAGAAACTAGATCCAGTAATTGGACGAAAGCGTGAACTGGAACGTGTCATGCAGATCTTGTCACGTCGAACGAAAAATAATCCAGTGCTGGTTGGAGAACCAGGAGTAGGTAAGACAGCTATTGTTGAAGGTCTTGCCCAAATGGTTGCTGGAGGAGATATCCCAGAGACAATTCAAGGAAAGCAAATTTATACTCTGGACTTGGGTGCTTTAGTTGCCGGAAGCCGCTATCGAGGCGATTTTGAAGAACGCCTTAAAAAAGTTTTAAAAGAAATAAAAACAAGAGGCGATATTGTTTTGTTTATCGATGAAATTCATACCTTGGTCGGAGCGGGTGCTGCAGAAGGTGCAATAGACGCAGCGTCGATTTTAAAACCCATGTTGGCTAGAGGTGAGCTGCAGACAATTGGCGCAACCACTTTGGAAGAATACAGAAAACATATAGAAAAAGATGCTGCTTTAGAAAGACGTTTTCAACCAATAACTGTTGACGAGCCTGACGTTGCTCACACTATTGAAATACTCAAAGGTTTAAGAGAGCGGTATGAATCGCATCATCGGGTCACGATTACTGATCAAGCGCTTATAGCGGCTGCTAATTTAGCTGATCGTTATATCTCTGATCGCCATCTTCCTGACAAAGCAATTGACCTAATTGATGAGGCAGGTTCGCGCCTTCGTCTTAGGCGTATGAATACTCCAGATGATTTAAGAGAACTTGAAGTTGAATTAGCTGAAGTTGTCCAGCGTAAAAAAGCAGCTGTCGAATCTCAGGATTTTGAAGAAGCAGGAAACCTACGCGATCGTGAAAAGGAACTAATTTCGAGCAAGTCTGAACGAGAAGAAGAAATAAAATCATCAGGTGTAGATCTCTTTGATGAAGTGGACGAAGAGTGTATAGCAGAAGTTCTATCAGTATGGACTGGCATACCTGTTTATAAACTTACGGAGGAAGAAACTCAAAAACTACTCCATATGGAAGATGATCTTCATAAGCGAGTAATCGGTCAAGAGGATGCAATCCATGCAGTCAGCCAAGCGATTAGAAGAACCAGGGCAGGTCTAAAAGATCCGAAACGACCATCAGGTTCATTTGTTTTCCTTGGTCCTTCAGGAGTTGGTAAAACTGAATTAGCCAAAACTCTAGCCGAGTTTCTTTTTGGTGATGAGCAAGCCTTGATATCGCTTGACATGTCTGAATACATGGAAAAGCACACGGTGAGTAGGCTATTAGGCTCACCTCCAGGCTACGTAGGGTATGACGAGGGTGGTCAGTTGACTGAGGCGGTGAGAAGGAAACCATTTTCTGTAGTTCTTTTTGATGAAGTTGAAAAAGCTCACCCTGATGTATTTAACACACTATTGCAGATACTTGAAGAAGGCAGATTGACAGATTCTCAAGGACGGTCAGTGGACTTTAGAAATACTGTACTAATAATGACATCTAATTTGGGAACAGCAGATTTACGTAAGGCTAATTTAGGTTTCACAAAAGCTGATGAAGCTGTTAGCTATGAGAGAATGAAAGAAAAAGTCCAAGATGCTCTAAAACTTCATTTCCGTCCAGAGTTTCTTAACCGAATTGATGAAACAATTGTTTTCCATGAATTGACTATGGAAGAAGTAACAAGAATTGTTGATTTGATGATCAACCGCTTATCTAACCAATTATCTGGACAAGGAATGGGTTTGGAGTTGACTGATGAGGTTAAACGTCACTTGGCCGAACATGGGTATGACCCAACATTGGGAGCTAGACCATTAAGACGAGCCATTCAAAGGCTTATAGAGGATCCACTTTCAGAACTCTTACTACAAAAAGAATTTAAAGCAGGTGAAATTGTAATTGTGGACGTAGAAGATGTTCCAGAAGAGAGTGCAGATGACTCTACCCATGAAGGTAAGAAAGTAGTTTTCCGTTCAACGGCAGGATTTGAACCACCGACCATGGAGATGGTAACTGAGGGAGTTGAATAGAAATTTGTTGCTATTTTAGCTCCGTCAAGTAGTTACATTTAGCTGATTTGCTAATGTTTAGAATTAGCAAATCTCCTGAAATCTGATATGAAAAAATTTTTACTTCTGTTTATATTCACGTTTCTGGTCGCTGCGTGCAAAGTTGAAAGTTCTGTACTGGTAAATGTCGATGATGATGGAACAGGACGAGTCGAAGTTTCTGTTGAGCTTGATGATGCGGCAAGTCGCCTGATAGGAAATCTAGAAAAACAACTTCGAACAGAAGATCTAGTTTCTTCAGGTTGGAAAGTTTCCCTACTCGAGAATCTTAAAGAAGAATCTAAAACAGTAGTTTCAGCAACAAAATATTTTACAGGTGCAGATTCCTTGGTAAACGTTTTAGAGGAGATTGCGGGACCTTCAGTTTTTTCTGAAGTCAGCCTTTTGAGCGAAAAATCATTTGCTAAAAAGAAGTGGACAATCGAGGGAAAGATTAATCTTTCAGAGGGGCTGTCGTTATTCTCTGATTCAGCTTTAGACGAATTATTGGGAGATAATCTCTTTGGAAGAAGTCTTGAAGATCTTTCTTTTTTATCTGGGTGTGAAGATATTTGTGATCCTGCTAATTCTTTTCTTATAAGTTTTTCAGTTTTGTTACCTGGTAGCAAAGAAAATGATTCAAATAATGATGTATGGACAGTTCCTTTAGGCGATCAAACATCCACACCTTTTTCAACTTCTTCTACAGTCGATTACCCAAAACCAAAAGCCTGGAGAACGGTAGCGTACGTTTTTCTGGGTTCTGCTTTACTGTTTCTGTTATTTAGAGCTTTCAAGAGTTTAATCTCGCCTTCTGGGACCAATAGAAATTTTGAAAATCCAAAGAAATTTAAAAAAACTTCAGAGATCATCGAAAATACAACAACTAAAGATCATCAAGAAACCGATACCACTGTCAAACTTGTCGTAGTTGGTGGTAAGGGTGTCATCTGGGACGGAGGAGCTGATCCTGAGGGGTTGTTAGTTCCTTTCGTAAGAGAAAATGGTGGATTAGTTGATTCAGATGAAATAGCTGACCGCTATAGATCAGCGAGTTTGGGACAATTGAATTCTGAGGAATTTTGGGAAAGTGTGGGACTGCAAGGTGACCCAGATTTAATCGATGATCAGTATTTGAAACTCGTACGACTTAGGCCTGATGCGCTGCCGTTTTTGGGTCAAATGAAAAGTCGTGGAATCCCAGTTGCCTGCATTACTAATTCTGTTTTGTCATGGTCGCAGCAATTGCGTGAACGTCTGGGTGTTGAAGACCAGATTCAACACTGGATTGTCAGCGGGGAATACGGCGTTAGGAAACCGAGTAATTCTATATTTGAGGCTTTAAGACGTTTAACAGGTATTTCTTTTTCAAATATGCTTCTTGTTGATTCTGATATAGCTACGTTAGAGGCAGCCCGAGGTCTTGGAATGTCTACAGTCTTAATGCAAAGCCAGATGCCAATCCCAAGCGGTTTCTCTCACCCAAAAATCGAAGGTTTTGCTGAACTATTTGGGACAAAAAACTAATTCTTTTTATAACTAATAGGATTAGTGCATGAAAATGACGCTTCCCTCAGGGACTAATGCGGTAATTGAAAAACCTGTTTCCAATCGGAGAGAACAGGGTCTTGTTATCATTCCAGATGTTATGGGTCTGAGGCCGTTGTTTCATGACATGGTCAAACGTCTAGCGATTGAATGGGATATACCAGTTTGTTCTTTTGAGCTTTATCCGGGGTCAGAGCACTTAAACGTAGAAGAAAGACTTGAAACGGCTTCAAGATTAGAAGATGCCCGAGTGATAGGCGACGCAATAGAAGCCGCCGACGCAACCCAGAGCGAACAAGTTGGGATTTTGGGATTTTGTATGGGAGGTATGTATACATTGAAAACTGTTTCTTCCCAGAGGTTTTCTAAGCATTGTTCTTTTTATGGGATGATCAGGGTGCCGAAAGCCTGGAAATCCGAAAGTCAGTCAGAGCCTATGGATTGTTTGCGAGAAGGTGATGCTGATTCTGTATTAGCGATTGTTGGCAGTGAGGACACCTGGACCCCAAAAGAAGATGTAAATCTTTTGTCAGCAAGCGGAGTTACAGTTATCAGTTACAAAGAAGCTGACCATGGATTTGTACATGATTCATCTAGACCTGCCCATCGGCCACTAGATGCTGAAGATGCATGGATGAAGGCAAAAAGTTGGGTATTGGGCAGCAGCTAACGTGAGCGTATCGTAAGTTGTTCTCGGTTAGTAATTCTGTATGTGCGATCGAATTGTTCGATCCATCCGAGTTTAATAAATGATGCTATAGCTTTATTAACTCTCTCTCTCGATGCTCCAACCATTCCAGCCAACTCTTCTTGAGTTACCGGCAAGGAAAATTCATCTTCATTATCAGAAATTTCAAGAAGTCTTTTTGCTGTTCTTCCAGTCACATCTAGAAAAACAGAATCTGCTAAAACTTCATCCATATTCCTCAAACGGTCTACAAGCATTGTCACGACCTTCCAAAGTTGAGAAGGGTCTTTTTCATAGATTTTCTTAATGGGTCCAAAAGGCACTTCGATCACACACGACTCTTCTAGAGCTCGAGCTTCTGCTGATCTTCCTCTGTCGTCAAATAAACCCATTTCTCCGAAAAGATCACCATTTTCCATAAGAGCCACGACTGATTCTTTACCTATGAATGATTTATTTACTATGGCTATTCGGCCTGAGTCGACAAGAAAAAGAGAATCTGGTTTATCATTTTCGCGGAATAAGACATCTCCTCTTAGAAGGTCTCTTTTGTTTGATGCTTTTACAATTATTTCAAGTTCTTTTTCTTCTAACTCAGCAAAAAGCATTGATTCAGCAAAAAGGGTGTGATCTATCATTTCATAAGTCATGCTAATACCTAGAAACTATTTAGATGCAGCGAGGAACTTGTTAATTTTTTTTCAGCTATAAAGGATCGGATATGAAAATTTGGACAGTTTTAGTGGCTGCGGGTGAAGGACAGCGTTTTGGGAGTAAAAAACAGTTAGCAGAACTCGGAGGAATGCCAGTTCTGCTTCATTCAACTATTAACGCTTCTTCTGTATCTGATGGAGTTGTGATTGTAACCTCGGGAGAAGACATTGAATTTGTGGAAAGTTGTCTTAAAAGTATTAATCAAGTTCATGAAGTAGTGCAAGGAGGGACTAGTAGATCTGAATCTGTCAGATGTGGCCTGAAGAAGGTACCGGATGATTCCGAGATAGTGATCGTGCACGATGGTGCGCGGCCTCTTGCTTCTCAAGAATTGTTTGAATCGGTTGTTGAAAAAATAAAAAATGGAGCTGAAGCAGCAGTACCTGTAGTGCCAATAGCTGATTCACTGAGGTCTATTAATGGTGAACAAATAAATAGAGATGAAGTGCTCGTTGTTCAGACTCCGCAGGCTTTTACTGCATCTTTGCTACGTAAAGCTTATTTAAGTGGTGAAGATGCTACAGATGACTCTTCATTGGTCGAATCAGTAGGTGGAATAATTGATTTTGTCGATGGCGATGCAAGTAATTTAAAGATTACAGTTAGCTCAGATTTGCTAATTGCTGAACAGTTTCTACTCACCGAAAAATTCAATTAAAGAAGGGGTTATGTCTACTTTTAGAATAGGGCAGGGTTTCGATGTTCATCCTTTTTCTGAAGATCCTGAACGTACGCTGATTATAGGTGGGGAAACCCTACCCGGTCCAGGTTTAGATGGACACAGCGATGCGGATTTGTTAGCTCACGCAACGGCTGACGCATTATTGGGAGCCGCAGGTCTGGATGATATCGGTCAGCAGTTTCCTGATACAGATTCCTCTTTTTCAAATGCAAACAGTATGGACTTGCTTAAAAATGTTGTCCAGTTGCTGAAGGATGAAGGTTGGGAAGTATGCAACGTAGATTGCAACGTGATTTTAGAAGAACCTAAATTGTCGTTGTACAAGAACAACATTCAAGACCGAATGTCGAAACTTTTGGATGCTCCTGTCGCAGTTAAAGGTCGCAGCTCTGAAGGTATGGGCTTTATAGGGAAAAAGGAAGGAGCTGCTTGTTTAGTAGTTGCTCTCATTTCTAAGTCATGAGTAATAATTACAAGCGTAAAGGCAGTCCGAAAGGCAGTAAAGGCCAGAGAGGTACCACGCCTTTACGACAGCGTAGACCTCAACAAAATGTTTTATCAGGAGACCAAGTCGAAGGCAGGCAAGCTGTGAGGGAGTTACTTATCACAGGAACTCGTAAGACCCGTGAGGTTTTCTTAGCTGGAGATCTTGATGATGCGCCAATACTCGATGACATTATTGATTTAGCTGACGAAGCAAAAGTACCAATAAAAGAAATTCCCCGGGGACGTTTTGAATCAATGGCTAAAACAGAATCTCCGCAAGGGGTTATTGCCCTAGCTGCACCTTTACCGAATTATGAAATAGAAGAATTAATTGAACCGAAAGCAAGTGATCCAAAACCTTTTTTGCTCGTTGTAGATGGAGTTACTGATCCTGGAAATCTGGGAGCTATTTTACGATCGGCCGAATGCGCCGGGGTTACTGGAGTGGTACTTCCGCGACACCGTTCGGCCAGAGTAACTCCGGCAGTAACTAAGACCTCAGCAGGAGCGATTGAGCATCTTAGAATTGCTACAGCAGGCGGTATACCAGCAGCACTTGGACGTCTTAGAGACTCAGGAATCTGGATAGTAGGTTTGGATGCCGGAGGTTCGACACCTCTTTATGATTTAAAAATTGCAGATCAACCAATTGCATTGGTTTTGGGTTCAGAAGGGCGTGGCTTATCAAGATTAACTAGAGAGCGTTGTGACGAATTAGTTCATATACCTCTTCAAGGAGTTCTATCTTCGCTGAATGTTTCTACAGCGGCAGCTATCGCTGCTTTTGAAGTATCACGACACCGTTAGTTATTGAGCCCGAGATCGGATTCGAACCGATGACCTGCCGCTTACAAGGC
>CENZ01058281.1_pt1 | contig 18876 bp, 14 predicted proteins | sample 361341 | NCBI WGS metagenome assembly CENZ01 (sample SAMEA2619782, study PRJEB7988) | marine metagenome | biome: marine biome (ENVO:00000447); feature: deep chlorophyll maximum layer (ENVO:xxxxxxxx); material: "saline water (ENVO:00002010), including plankton (ENVO:xxxxxxxx)" | depth 50 m
AATTGTTTAGATCCATTACTTGCAGAATATCCTAAACTAAGAATTAACATGGGATATTTTGAATCAAGGCCTGGCACATCTTCTGCACATTCATTAGGTGAAGCAGTTGACATACAAGTTGCAGATGCAAGTAAAGGAGAATACTTTGAGATTGCAATATGGATTAGAGAAAACTTACCACATGATTCTATCATACTACAATATAGAACTACTGGTTCTGGTATGCCTTGGATTCATCTTGGGTGTAAGGAGTCTGGTAATAGATCAGATATGATAACACAATACAATGGAAAAACAACAACTGAACTAGGACAGATTGCACAGTATTATGCCTAGTGTATGTAGAAAAGATGATACAGCTGGTGGTGCTCTAAGTGCATCACAAACTAAAGTAAAGGCGAATGGAAAATTAATTATAGTAAATGGTGATTCAGTTGCTTCTCATGGTTTGTCACCACATGATTCAGCAACAATTTCTGCTGGTTCTGGTATGAAGGTTAAAATTGGTGGTGTTAAAGTTTGTAATTCTGGAGATCTTGCATCATGTGGACATAGTGCAAGTAGTGATAGTAATGTTAAAATAGGGGATTAGAATGTTTGAATATAAATGTAAAGTTACAAATGTGGTTGATGGTGATACAGTTGATGTAGACATTGACTTAGGGTTTGGTGTTTGGTTAAGAGATCAAAGGATTAGACTATATGGTATTGATACACCAGAGTCAAGAACAAGTGATCCATTTGAAAAACCATATGGAAAGGCCGCAACAGAATTTTTAAAAAAATGGCTAGATGGTGGAGATGTTACAATTAAAACTTCCAAAGATGGAAGAGGAAAGTTTGGTAGAATACTTGGTGAACTATGGGTGTTTGATACGAATATTAATAAAAAGATGATTGAAGAACATCATGCAGTAGAATATCATGGACAATCTAAAGATGAGATTGCAGAGCAACATATTATAAATCGTGCCTTCCATGATTTGTAGAAATCGTTATAAATACAAATAGGGAGAAACGTAATGGTTGCAAATCCAAATGCATTTAAAGACGCAGAGAGTACAAGTGACTCTACTAGAAATGCACAAGTATTTACTGATATAAATTTAAATATGGTTAGGCATCCAGTTACTGGTGATATTGCAAAACTATCAAATGTAGAAGCTGTTAAAGCAAGTGTAAGAAATTTAATTAATACGAATAAAGGAGAAAGACCATTCCAACCAGAGATTGGTTCTGATATTCGTAAAGCTCTTTTTGAACCAATGACTAGTGCAGTATCAAGTTCTATTAAAACATTTGTAAGGGATTTAATAGAAACCTATGAACCAAGAGCAGAATTAGTAAGTGTTGATACTACTGAAGATTTTGATAACAACACTTATAATGTTACGATAACATTCTTTTTGATAAATTCACCCAGTGGTGTTCAATCAATGAATATACTTTTAGAGAGATTAAGATAAAATGGCTGGTAAATTACAAGTAACAGAATTAGATTTTGATAATATCAAAACAAATTTAAAAACCTATTTAAAAGGACAAAGTGAATTTTCAGATTATAATTTTGAAGGTTCTGGTTTATCTACTCTTGTAGATCTTCTTGCATATAATACACATTACTTAGCAATGAATGCAAATTATTTTACAAACGAAATGTTTTTAGATACTGCAACGACTCGTGACTCTGTCGTATCACACGCAAAGGGATTAGGATATACTCCTCGTTCATCAAGAGCTCCTAAAGCATTTGTTGATGTATCAGTGCCAGTATCAAATGCTAATGTTACCTCTGTTACTATGAGTAAAGGTACAAGGTTTACTACAAACTATGATGGAACAACTTATGGGTTTCTTGCTAATGAAGATATTACTTCTACTGTTTCTGGTAGTCGTGCAAGTTTTGTAAATGTTCCTATCTATGAAGGTACACTTGCAACAGTAAAATATACTGTAGATACTAACAATCCAGATAAAAAATATCTTGTCACAAGTAATAGAGCAGATACAACAACACTAAAAGTTTCAGTTCAAAATTCTGCAACTGATACAAGAATAGTAACTTATACTCTTGCAACTGAGCTTACAAATGTTACGGCTGCATCTCAAGTATACTTTATACAGGAAGAACATCATGGAGAGTTTGAAGTTTATTTTGGTGATAATGTTTTAGGTCAAGGTTTAGTAGATGGTAATATAGTTATATTAGAATATATTGTAACAAATCAATCAGAAGCAAATGGTGCAACAATATTTTCTGCACCAAGTATTGGTGGACAAAGTGGTGCATCTGTAACAACTATCGCAGACGCAACTGGTGGTGATGCTCCAGAAACTATACAATCAATAAAGTATTATGCACCATTAACTTATACTGCACAAAATAGAGCTGTTACTGCATATGATTATAAATCACTTATTCCTAAAGTTTATCCTAATGTTAAAAGTATTCAAGTGTGGGGTGGGGAAGATAATGATCCACCTATCTATGGTCAAGTATATGTTTCTATAACACCTACTGCTGGAACGACTTTAACACAAACACAAAAAGCAAATATTGTTTCAGATTTAAAACAATATAATATTGCATCTGTACGACCAGTAATAATAGATCCAGAAGTTTTATATGTTATTGTAGATATAGATTTTAGATATAATCCAATTAAAACTGTAAAAAGTGCTAGTGATTTAGAGTCTAGTATTACCACAATCGTAAGTAATTATAGTGGAGATACTTTAGAAAAATTTGATGGTATGTTCAGATATTCAGAACTTACAAGATTAATAGATAATTCAGATAGTTCTGTATTGAATAATATTACAAACATAAGATTATATAAAGCTTTCACTCCTAGTATTGCAGAATCAAAACAATATGATGTAAAATTTTATAATGCAATATATCACCCTTATGATAACAACGCATCTCCTGTGGTATCTTCTACAGGATTTACAATTGCTGGTTCTACCGAAACTCATTTTTTAGATGATAATGGTTCTGGTGTTATAAGAACATATAGAATGGTTGCAGATACTAGAACTTACGTGGATAGTAATGCTGGTACAATCAATTATGAAACTGGTGCAGTAGTTGTTAAAAATTTAAATGTTACATCTACTATTAATGGAAATGGTACAATTCATATATTTACTATACCAGATTCAAATGATATTATCCCAGTAAGAAATCAACTTATTTCTATTGATCTTGGTGGTTCTTCTATAACTGCACAGACAGATCAAAATGGAACAACTGCATCAGTTGGTTCTCATACTAGTGTAGGTTCTTTCGGTGGAACAACTACAGGAACTGGTACAGTAACATTTGGAACAACAACATCATCAACATCAGTAGCAAGCACTGCAACTAGTTCATCATCTTCAAGTAGTTCATCATCTTCATCTAGTGGTTATTAATAATGTCAGGCTGTCCCAGAACATCTAAATTAGAAAGTAAACTATCTCCTCATATTGAGGAACAACTACCAGAGTTTGTTCGCTCTGAACATCCTTTGTTTGCAACTTTCGTTAAACATTACTATCAATTTTTAGAAGCTGGTTGTTTAACACTAGGTGGTTCTAATGATTATCTTATACAAGAAACTTTAACAAGTAATTTAATTGTTGATATGAATAATGAAAAGATTGTTCTTGAAAGTTCTGTAGGTAAGTTTCAAGTCGGTGAAACCATTCGTGGAGAAAAAAGTAAATATACTGCAACAATACTGGTAGATGATTATGACTCTACTGGTAAAATTTACATCAGTTCACAACAAAAATTTGCAAAAGGTGAAAATGTAGTTGGATTAACTTCTGGTGCAAGAGCTGTTGTTAATGATTATCAAGGTAATCCTATACAGAACATACAACAATTATTGGCGTATGCAGATATTGATAATACTACATTTACTTTCTTTGATAAATTTAAAGCATCATTTTTAGAATCTTTGCCTGAGTCTATTACAGATGATATTAATATAAGAAATTTAATTAAAAATGTAAAAGACTTATACGAGGCAAGAGGTACAGCAGAAGGACATAGATTATTTTTTAGAATATTGTTTGATCAAGAATCTAGTTTACTATATCCAAAAGATAATATGATGAAACTTTCAGATGGTCAATGGGGTACTAATTACTTATTGAGAGTTAGAGAAGAAGGTAATTCAGACTTTTCAGAATTAGTAGGAAAAACTATTACTGGTGCATCTACTGGTACAACGGCTGTAGTTCAAGGTGTTACTAAATTTATCTATGGTTCAGACGTTATTGCAGAATTAAATTTAGATCGTGAAACAATCGTAGGAACTTTTGACTCTGGTTCTGCTGATCTAATGTTAATGGAAAGTGGTGAACATTTAGTTACTGAAGGTGAAGTAGGAGAAAAAATTCGTGAAGAAGGAACACTTGGAGAATTAATTAGTGGTATTTCTAATACAATAGACCTTGAAATTACTGCAAGAGTTGTTGGTATTACTAATAATGTTAGTCTTTCTAGCAGAGGACAATATTATAGAGTTAATGATACTATTCATTTTTCAACCAATCAAGATGTTTCGGTTGGTGTTAAGGGTGAAGTACGAAGTATTGGAACTGGTGGCGTAACTGATGTTTATGTTGAAAATGGTGGTACTGGATACACCATGTCAGACGTTGTTGCGTTTAATAATTCTAATACAAATGGTGTTGGTGCAAATGCAAAAATAACTGCACTAGGTGGTTATGTATCTATGGAAGGTATTACTTATCCAGACAATATAGTTTTAGAAGGAGCTTCAGATCATAATAAGTTAATAGTTACCGATACTGATAATGAAGTTTATGAATTGCTTCAAGAACAACAACTAGGAGATGATGATAATTTTCTTTTAGAAAATGGTCATAGAATTATTTTAGAAACTGCAACATTTGATCCAGATGTTTTTCTTTTAGAAAATGGGCATGATCTTATTTTAGAAGATGGTGATGAGATAATTTTAGAAAGTTCATCTATTACAAATACAATAGGTAGTTCTATTAGAAATATTCGTGTCACAGGAAAAGGTAATTCATATACAACATTACCCTCTGTTTCAATAACATCTTCTACAGGTTCTAGTGCAACTATGCTTGCAACAACTACAGATGGTATTGGACGAATACTAGAAATACTAATTAAAGATTATGGTGTAGGATATGTTCGTCCACCTACTGTAACTTTTAATAAAAATGTAATTATTAAAAATATTACAGGTACATTTGAAAAGGGTGATGCAATAACATCTTTTGATGGTAGTGTTGTGTCATATGAAAGTGCAACTCAAGTATTACAAATACAATCTGAATTAGAACATTTTTCTGAAGGTGATCCTATTGTTACATCTGCTGGTTCTGCAACTGTTCATCAATGTGTTCATGCAGAAGCTTCTGCAACTAATGGTGCAATAACAGTTTCCAATGGTGACTTTACTGGATTAAGAGGACAACTTAACGAAGAACAAATGAAAATTCAAGATTCTAGATACTATCAAGATTATTCTTATGTTGTGAAGGTTGGAGAATCTATTAATATTTGGAGAGATAGTATTAAAAGATCAATTCATCCAGCTGGGTGGAATGTATTTGGTGAGGTATCCATAGCAACAACTCTTGCACAGACACAACTTCATTCTATGAAAATACGAAATCCAGCTGCTGGTGATGTTATTGATTTTACTTCTGATACTACAACATACTCACCAGAACTTGCATCTACATTAAGAACACTATTCTCTTCAAGGTTCAGAAGAAGATTAGGTACTGCTGATGATGGTACAACATTAAATACAACTAACCCAATGAGTGCTACAGAGTTTGAAGATATATGGGCAACAAATTCTGCAAACAATAAACTTGATCTTGATAATAAACGTGAAAGAACTCTTAGTACTTCTTATAAATTTCAAATTAGTGTTGGTGGTGGTGAAGCTGTAGGGAGATTTAGTCCTACATTAGATCTTCTTCCTAAGTATGCATTTTCACAACCACCAACTGGAACTAATATTGCAATTCCACACTATCCAGGCTTAGTTCGTACTGTAAGACTTGATGATACAAATAAAAGTGCATATTATACTATTGGTCAATTTGCACAATTTAAAATTAATGAAGTAAGTGATGCAAGTGGAAACATACCAGAAAGTGCAAAAAGTGTTAAAACAAATGTTCAACCACCAGGCGAAATTATTTTAATAAGAACTGGTTCAGTAACATTTGATAGTACATCTTCTACTATAGACGATACTAGTAGAACATTTGATGACCAGTAATATAAATAAGAGTAAACCTTTGGAGAAATTCTAAAATGGCAAAACAAGTAATAGGAATAGGTACTGCAGCTAATGATGGAAGTGGAGATCCATTAAGAACTGCTGGTGATAAAATAAACGATAACTTTAATGAATTTTATTCAAAACTTGGAAATGGTACAAATTTATATTCATTAACATTTCCAGATGCAAACGCTACAGTGTTATCTACTGCTAATTCAGACGTAGGTACAACTACTACATCAATTTCTGATGCAGATCATGTTTTGGTAAATGATGGTGGAGTTCTAAAAAAGATTACTCCAGCTAATCTTGGAATAGGTAGTGCTTATACGTTATTAATACAAGAAGAAGGCAGTAATACATCTACAACTGGTGCTACCACTTTAAACTTTGTAGGTGCTGGGGTTACTGCGTCTGGAACTGGTGCAACAAAAACTTTAACTATACCAGGCGGATCTGGTATAAGTGTGCAAGATGAAGGTAGTGCATTAAGTACTGCTGGAACTACTTTTAATTTTGTAGGTTCTGGTGTAACTGCATCTGGAACTGGTGCAACAAAAACTATAACTATTCCTGGCGGTGCTTCACAAAATGTATTTGATAAAGTTGCAGTAAGTGGACAATCTAATGTAGTAGCAGATAGTGCAACTGATACTCTTACTTTAGTTGCTGGTACTAATGTTACAATTACTACGAATGCTACTGCTGATAGTGTTACAATTAATTCTACTGGAAGTACAGATTTAAACAGTTTAACTGCTGGTGCAGTTAATACTCAAAATGATAGTATTGGATTTATTGATGCAGATGATAGTAATAATAGTAAGAAAGAATCAATCGTTGATTTTCTAACTGCTATTGCTGGTACTGGTGTTACTGTAAGTAGTGGTCAATTAACAGCAGCTACTGGTACACTATCAAATGTTGCAGAGGATACATCGCCTCAACTAGGCGGCGATTTAGATGTAAATGGCAAAACTATTATGCATACTTTTAACATAACTGCAAGTGGAACTGATCATTATGTTTTTGCTGATACTGGAGGTATTTGGTTTCCATCAGTAGAAAATGATCCGACTTTATATTTACGTAGAGGTGAACAATATAAATTCAACAATATTTCTGGTGGCCACCCAATTAGAATACAATCAACACAAGGTGCAAGTGGAACAGCATATAATGTTGGTGTAACAAATAATGCTGGTTCTGGTGCAGTTATACTTAAAGTATCAATGAGTGCGCCTGCAACACTTTATTATCAATGCACATCTCATGCAAACATGAATGGTACAATTAATATAGTTTAAAATGGAATATAAATATAATTACCAGTATAAATAAGATTATAGGAAAAAACAATGGCAGCAATTATAACCGAAAAATTTAGATTACATAATGCAGATCAGTTTAAGGAATCTTTTACTGAAGCATCTGCATCTAACTATTATTTGTTTGTAGGAAAGTCAAGTCCTTTTTCTGCAACAACAAAGTACTCTGACCAAGAAACTACAGGTGGTACTGACGCATCTCCACCTAATCCACATGATAGGGTTATAGAAGAAAACTACAAATGGGATTCTATGTTAGCTGCCAAAAAAATAACATCCACAGATGTTATGCCTGTTATTCCTCGTAGAAACTATTCGCAAGTAACCTTTGATATGTATGAGCATGATATTACAGCTACAAATGCAACAACAAGTGGTGCAAGTAATATTTACGATAGTACATTTTATTTTGTTACAGACGCATATAGAGTTTATAAAGTTTTAGATAATAATGGTGGTGCTGTTATTAGTGATAGTAATGCACCAACATCTACAAGTTCTGCACCCTTTTTTCATGGTGGTTATTATTTACAGTATATGTATACATTACAAACAGCAGATACTATAAAGTTTTTAACTACAGACTTTCTAGCAGTTAGAAATGATGCAACTGTTACTACTGATGTAACAACTGCCTCTGGCGATTCAGCACCATTTAATGGTGCTCCCATACAGGTTGTAAGAGTAACAGCTGTTGGTTCTGGTCTTGCAAACGGAGATTATTATACTAAAGTTAATGGTGATGGAACTGGTGCAATTGTAAAAATTAAAGTTTCTGGTAATGCTATTGAGGCATTTGGAGAAAATGGTACACTTATGCACGCTGGGGGAAGTGGTTATACTTTTGGTACAATTGATCTTACAAAATGTCATAGTACTTCTGCTTTAAATTCATCTCCAGCAATAAATTTATCTGGTGGTAGTGCAGCTGTTCACCCAATCATATCTCCAAGAATTGGTCATGGACATGATCCAGTTTCAGAGTTAGGTGGTCATTATGTTATGATGAACGCAAGATTAGAACAAACAGAAAGTGGTGACTTTACAGTTGCAAACGATTTTAGAGAAGTTGGTATTGTTGTAGATCCTTATAATGCAGGCACTACGACAGTTTCTAATGTATCACAAGTAAGAATGACTCATGCAATTAAAATAGATACAACTTCTGGTGATTTTGAAGTAGATGAAAAAATAACACAAGCTTCAACTGATGCAACTGGAAGGGTTGTTGAATGGGATGCAACAAAAAAAGTATTGTATTATATACAAGAACAATGGGAAAATTATGGTATAAGTTCTGACAGTTCAAATAGTGCTTACCAAACTAAAGTTGCATTCAGTGGTGGAAATAATATTACAGGAGCATCAAGTAGTAAAGTTGCAACTGTTAAAACAGGTGCAACTGGTGCTGATGATGCAGCTGCAAATAGTGGTAATGCTGCCATGGCAAGTGGTATAACATTTACAAGTGGTTATGCTTTACCAGAATTAGAACATGACAGTGGAAATATTATCTACGTAGAAAATCGTAGACCAATATCAAGAGCATCAGACCAAACGGAAGATATAAAAATAGTTATAGAATTTTAAAACTAGGAATTTGATTTAATGGCTACAAATTTTAACGTAAACCCATACTATGATGATTATGACTCATCAAAGAATTTTCACAGAGTTTTATTTCGTCCTGCTTATTCAGTACAAGCTCGTGAATTAACACAACTACAAACCATACTTCAAAATCAAATTACTAAATTTGGTAATCATATTTTTCAAAATGGTTCTATGGTTATACCAGGCGATATTAACTTTGATTTAAAATACGATTATATAAAAGTTAATTCTGCATATAATACATTAGAAGTCGAAACATACAGAACAAGTTTTTTAAATAAAATTATTACAGGCGGAACAACTGGTGTAAAAGCAAAAGTTATTGGTACAGTTGCAGCTACAAGTTCAACATCAACTACATCTTCTGATCCTTTAACTCTTTATATTAAATATGAAGATAGTGGTACAGATAATGCAACACTTAAATTTTCTGCAAGTGAAGTTGTTACATCAACGAATGCAGATAATACTACAACTGTAAATCCAAGTTTAAGTACAAATCAGACAACCGAATTAAATGCGACTATACAATCAACTGATACTCCAGTTGGTACTGGTTCTGCTGTACTGGTTCATGCTGGTGTTTACTTTATCAATGGTCACTTTGTTTCTAATACAGAACAAGTCATTCTTTTAGATAAGTATACAAATTTACCATCCTATCGTATAGGATTTGATGTTGCAGAATCTTTTGCTACACCAGAAGAAGATACCAGTTTATTAGATAATGCAACTGGATCATCTAATGTAAATGCACCAGGCGCTCATAGATTTAAAATTGCATTAACACTTACAAAGAAAGCTTTAACTGCAACTGATGATACTAACTTTGTTGAGTTAGGAAGAATTAGTGGTGGTAAAATAGAATCATATAAGAAAAATGCAGATTATTCAGAATTACAACATACACTTGCAAGAAGAACATTTGATGAAAGTGGTAATTATGAAGTCAGACCATTTTTGACAGAAGTTCGTGAACATTTAAAAGATGGATCAAATAGAGGTATCTATTCTGCGTCTGATGGTGGAGATACAAACAAGCTTGTTTTCGCAGTAGAACCAGGCAAGGCTTATGTAGATGGTTATGAAATAGAAACCATGACAACACAGTTTATCAAAGCAGATAAACCAAGAACATTTGATCGTGTTGAAGATAGAACAATACAAACACCTATAGGTAATTATGTTCTTATAACAAATATATCTGGTTTACCAGATATAAGCACATTTGAAACACTTAATTTGCGTGATCAAACTATAGGAGATACTAGTGGTAATACAGTTATCGGAACTGCAAGAGTAAGATTCTTTATTTTACATGATGGTTCTTATGGTTCAAATCCAACATTCAAACTTGGTCTTTTTGATATAAAAATGAATGATGGAAAAGACTTTGCAAGAGATGTTAAGTCCATAAATGATCATGCTACCATAGGTGGTACTGGTAGTGATTTTGAAGCTGATATAAAACCAACATTCGTTGCTATTACTGGTGTTGGTACTGGCAGCACAGGTTCTGTTACAATTCAAGGTGCTCAAGGTTCTGTTTTTCAACTCCAATTAAAAACAAAAGATAGATTAATTGCAAAAATTGTTGGTGTAGAAACTGATGTTGGAAGAATAAGTAGTTTCACTGATAACGCTACTTTAAGTTTAGCTGCATCTGCTTCATCTTCATTTACTAATGCAACTATAGGTAGATTTTCTTCACAAATATTTAGACCAGATCAAAAACTTTTAGTGTTCCCTACAAACTTTCGTAGAGTAAGAAAAATTCGTGGAGATACAGTATCTGCTCCAGATAGTGCATTATCAACAAGTTATTCAGTAAGAAGAAAATTTGCAGCCGATACTGTATCAGGCGGTAAAGCAAGTTTTGCTACAGGATCAGCAACAGAAATTTTTAGAAATGGAAGTAATGTAAATGATTTCACAGTAATTTGTACTGCGAAAGGCAGTGGTAGTTCTAATAATGTAGGAGATATTATTCAAATAACATCTTCTGATATAGGTGTAATAAACAGTTCACAAACAGTAGAAATTTTAAATCAACATAATGGTGATGGTTTAGCACTAATTGCAACTGTTGATGTAAGTGGTTCTTCTGCTCAAGAAAAAATAAAATCATTAGTTTCTGGTGCATCACATTCTGCAACTACACAAGTTGCAGCTCAAAACACAGAAATTAAATTAGGTAAATCAGATGGTTTTAGATTAACATCTGTAAAGATGGCTGCAGACTTTCAGGCAGGCACAACTCCAACTGCATCAGATCCAGATATTACAAGTAGATATACTTTTGATGGCGGACAAAGAGATGCATTTTATGATCTTGCAAGAATAAATCTTAAGCCTGGTCAACCAGCTCCAACTGGAAAATTACTTATTACTTTTGATCATTTTACTCATAGTGCTGGTGATTATTTTTCTGTAGATTCCTATTCTGGTTTTGATTATAAAAATATACCATCATATACTTCTACACAAGGAAGTGGAAGAAGGTTTGAATTAAGAAACTGTTTAGACTTTAGACCAACAATAGATAATGCTGGTACTGCGTTTGTTGCTGGTTCAGAGTTGCCTAAGTTTGGAACAAATGCAGAAGCAGACTTTTCGTATTATCTAGGAAGAAAAGATTTAGTTTTTGTAGACAGATTAGGTAGGTTTGATGTTTTACAAGGTGTAGCATCTACAAATCCAGAAAAACCACAAGAACCAGAAAATGGTATGGTTTTATTTGAAGTTGCATATGAACCATATGTAGTAAATTTAAAAGAAGTTACTCATAAAAAATTAGATAATCGTAGATATACTATGAAAGATATTGGTAAATTAAATAAACGATTGTCTAATTTAGAATACTATACATCTCTTAACCTTTTAGAAAAAGAAACAGCTGATCTTACAGTTAAAGATTCAGATGGACTTGATAGATTAAAGAATGGATTTATTGTAGATAACTTTTCTGGTCATATAGTAGGTGATTTTATAAATCCAGATTACAAAAATTCTATAGACATGAAGAAAAGAGAATTGAGATCTAAAGCATTTAGTGATAATGTTGGGATGATAGAATCAGTAACATCTAATGCAGCTAGAACTTCTTCAAATTATAAAGTACATGATAATGGTATTATAACATTACCTTATACAGAAGTATCTTATGTAGAACAACCATATGCATCTGATAGTTTTGATGTAAATCCATATAAGGTTGCACCTTTTAATGGTCATGTTGTTCTTGTACCATATTCTGATGATTGGAATGATGTAACAAGAAGGCCTGACGTTGTAGTAAATGATGATAATAACTTTGATGCAATTAAAGAAATTGCAGATGAAACAGGGGTAACAGGAGTTGTATGGGAAAGTTGGCAAGATAGTTGGTATGGTTCTACAGTATCTGCTGGAACTGAAACTTTAGGATCTTTTCAATCATCTACAGTTTCTGATGTAACTGGTGGAACACTTACCACAACTTCAGAAACAACCCAAACTAGAGAAGTATTTTCTCAAACTGTAGGACAAGTTCGTTCTGGTATAGAAACAACTTTAACATCTACAGTTGAAAGTCATAATATGGGCGATAGAATTGTAGGTATATCAATGATACCTTATATGCGTTCTAGACCAGTAAGTATTTCAATTCAAAATATGAAACCTAGTGCAAGATTATATGGGTTTTTTGATAATGAAGATGTCACTACTTTTGTAAAACAAGCAGATACATTTAGTCTAACAGGAACAGGCATAGAGTTGAGTCCAAACCAATTAGAAACGCCAGGTGCAGCTGCAGCTACTGACTCTGGAAGAGTTTGGGATGGTAATACTGATGCAGTACAAGCATTTGGTTATGGTGATATTATTAGAAATGCAACTCACACTTCAGTAAGTATTAGTAATATCTCTTTTACTGGTTCTACTGCTACAAGTGCAAATATTACATTAAGTAGTGTAACTGGTATTTCTCCAGGCCATCATGTTCAACTTACTTCAGTTGATAGTTCTACAAATTTAAATTTTTCTGTATCAAGAAAAAATAATTATGTTGTTACTGCTGTATCTGGACTAATAATTACTATCGCAAATATTGGTGGTGGTAGTATGGATATAAATGGTTCTTCTGGGGGTCAAAATGGAAGTTGTCAAAGACTTCAAGCATCTGGTCACGTTGCAACTCAAGGGCCTGGATCAACTACTGCAAGAGATATTTTCGTAACAAATGTTCTTAACGGATTTGCGCCAGGTGAAATTATTAATGGAACTATTGCAAAAATTTCTGATGGTATAGTTAATACTGGAATGACGATTGCATCAATTAATGGTACAGCTTCTGGTGTTCCAACAATGAAAACAACTGCTAGTAATTTGATTACTAATGCAAATGGTCAATTTTGTGGTGTTTTCTATATTCCAAATACAGATGCTGTAAGATTTAGAACTGGTGAACGTGTATTAAGATTAATTGATAATCTTAATAATAAAGTTGAAATTGGTCTTTATTCAACTAAAGGTGAACAAACATATTATGCAACTGGTATTGCAGAAGAAAGAGAACAAACTATTCTTAATATCAGAAAAGCACAATTTCAAAGAGATTATAAAGAAGAAACACAAACAGTTAGTAGAACAACTGTAGGTGCAGTTACTAATTCTACTAGACCAATAGCATCTGCATTCGTTGCTGATCCTCCTCCACCGCCTCCTCCTCCACCACAACTACATGATCCTCTTGCACAAACTTTCTTAAATGAAGGTGAAGAGGGTGCATTTATAACTGGTGTAGATTTATGGTTTAGTTTTGTTGGAACAAGACCAGTAACAGTTCAAATATGTGATACTATAGATGGTGGATTTCCATCTAATAAGTTTATGACAGAGGTAACATTAGAACCAGATCAAATTAATGCTTCATCAGATGCTTCAGTTGCAACTAGATTTACTTTTCCATCACCTATATATTTAAAAGATGATTTGTATTATGCAATTTTAATAAAGGTTGATGAGCCTGGAACAAGAGTTTTCTTTGCTGAGTTGGGTGAAGAAAATTTAACAGACAATAGAACAATATCTACTAATCCAAACGCTGGTACATTATTCTTATCGCAAAATGGTCAAGCATGGACACCACACCAGACTCGTGATGTTAAGTTTACTTTATATCGTGCTAACTTTGAAACATCAGCTGCTGGAACTCCTACCTTTATTAATACTACAGTGCCAGCAGATACGTTGCAAGAAAATCCATTTCAAACTAATACTGGAACTGGAACTAATGATAATGTTGCAACAAAAGTTAGAGTTCATCATCTTAATCATGGAATGAAATCTGGAGATAAAGTTAAAATATCAAATGTTGCAGATGGTTTTTATGGTGCAGATTCAACATCTCAAGGTATAACTGGGGATGCACTAAATGGAACACATGATATTTCAAGTGCAGATATTGATAGTTATATTATTAGTATTACTGATAATGCAACCAACATTCCAGGCGGAAAACCTGCTTTAAAAGCTACTTTTAGTGGGGGTGCTACTATTACTGCAACAAGAAATCTTGCCGCTGATATTGTACAACTTGCAGTATCAGAAATAAAAGTTCCAGGCACAAATATTACATATTCATGGACAGGAATGGACACAGGATATAATAAACAAATTGCAAGATCAATAACAGAAAATAGAAGTTATTATCCACCAAGTAGACAAATTGTTGCGTCAGAGGTAAACCAAGATGCTCAGTTAGGTGGTGGAAGAACTGGTAATGCAAATGCAACGCTTGGAACTTCTGCAAATGTTAGTGCAATAATGACTTCAACAAGTTCGTTTTTAACACCAGTATTAGACGCAGAAAGATTTTCTCTATGTTTAACATCAAATAGAGTTTCTAATTATACAAGATCAACATTTAATGATACTAATTTAGATGATAGAGCTTTAGGTGCATCAACTGCTATTACTATGGATGCTACTGGTATAATATCTGCTGGTTCATCTGGTACTATTAGAGATGAAATTAAAACTTTGGACATAGGTAAAGAAATAACCATATCTGGTGGTAATAATGATGGTAATACCTTTACTGTTACCAGTGTTGCAGATGATGGTTCTTCATTTAATGTTTCTCCTGCTACTGCGTCAGATTCTTCTAGTACATCTACTACTATTACTCAACACGAAAGATATCTTGATGGTATTGCACCAACTGGAACATCAAATGCATCTAACTATATGACAAAAAGATTTAGTTTGGCAAATCCAGCAACTGCACTAAAAGTTTTATTTGATGCAAATAGACCAAGCCCATCAACAATAAATGTATACTATAAGATTGTTGAAGAAGGTGATACAAGTGATTTTGATAAGATACCTTATGTACTTGCATCTATAGATAGTGCAGATTCACCAGATGATAATGAGAACTCATTTAAAGAAAGAGAATTTACTATTAATAATCTAAACTCTTTTTCATCTGCGGCTATTAAAATAGAAATGAAATCAACAAATACAGTACAAGTACCAAGAATTAAAAACCTAAGAATAATAGCATTGGCAGTATAAAATGGATAGAATAAAAGTAGAAGGATATAAAGAACTTGTAAGAGAAACATCTAGTGGTGCAATTATTAATACAAGTCGTTCATCATATCATACTTACATGGAAACTGTGAAGAAAAAGAAAATAGAAAAAGATCAACTGAGAGATGCAGTAAGAGAAATTAATACACTGAAAAGTGAAATGCATGAAATTAAATCTCTCATATTAAAATTAGTGGATAAAGAATAATGGCAGATCGTAACGCACCAGCCTCGTTTACCTTTGAAGAATGGAGAGTAGAATTTAATCAACTTGCAACTGATGTAGGTGATATTGCTAATCTTCCAAATGTAGGTGGTAGTAGTCCTACAGATATTATTGAGGCATTAACACAACTAAATTCTGGAATTACTCTTTCAGATGGAACAACTACACAAGCACTTCAAGCTGGTAATACTTTGACAGTAAATGGAACTGCAAATGAAATAGAAACAACTGTTTCTGCAACTGACACTCTAACAATTGGACTTCCTAATGATGTAACAGTAAGTGGTAATTTAACAGTAAATGGAAATATAAGTGGTACTGGTGTTGCAGATCAAGGGTTTGCAATTGCAATGTCTATTGCACTTAGTTAGTGAATATAAATAGGATAAAAGGAACAGAAAACAATGGCAAATAATTTCAAAAATGCTTTTGCAACAAATGTAAGTATCAATAGTGCAGCGCCTACTGATATATATACAGCATCTGTAAGTGGTAGTGGTGTTAATTCTATTTTGATAGAACTTGATATTGCAAATACTGGATCTAGTGCAGTTAGTGTTACAGTTCTTGTAAGAGATACATCAGCATCTACATCTTACCATGTTGTAAAAAATGCACCAGTACCAGTAGGATCAACATTGAAAGTTGTTTCTGGACAAAAAATAGTTTTAAATGCAGACGATAAGGTACAAGTTTATGCAACAGCTAATACAGTAGATGTTGTTGCATCAATACTAGAGGGTGTCACATAATGTCAGATAGTTACATTGGAGTTCCATTTGTAAATAGAGTTTCGCCAAACTTCTTAAAAGAAGATTTTGATGGATCAAATCTTTCTACAGTAAATGGTCATGCAAACTCTTATGAATTGACTGCTGAAGTTCCTGGCGCTAATGCAGAAAATCTTATGGTTGTAATAGACAATGTTATTCAACAACCAGACGTTGCATATGTAATTAGAGATAATGCTTCTAGTCAACCAAAGATAATAAATTTTCAAGGTACTCTACCATCTACTGCATCAATTTATGTTGTTCATAGAGGAATTGGTAGTTTTGCAATGAAACCCCCAACTGGTTCTGTGGGTGCAAATGAACTTGCAACAAATTTAACATCTTTTACTACAGATACATTTACAGGCAATGGTTCAACTACTGCATATACTTTATCAGAAACACCACCCAACTCAAATTCACTTTTAGTTTTCGTAGATGGTATTTTACAAAAAGTTACAACAAACTTTACTCTTTCTGGAAATACATTAACATTTACTGGAGCTCCAGATACTGGTGCAGAAATAGAAATTAAACATCTTGCAGTTCGTTCAATCATTCGTAGAGCACCAGATTTTCAATTAGATACTTTTACTGGAGATGGAACTGATACAACTTTTACATTAGCAAATCATGGAGTTCCAACAAACAGTGCATTTGTTTTTGTTAATGGTAGTGCAATGAAACCAACGACAGATTATGCAATTAGTGGTAGTGTATTAACTTTTACTTCTGCACCAGCTAATAGTGCAGTAATATTAGTAAGATATCAAATATAGTGAGGTAGAATTTAATGTCATATATCGGAACACAACCTTCCTATGGTGCATTTGAAAAACAGTTTTTTACTGGTAATGGTACTGCTACAGTATACAACTTAGACCATGTAGTAAATAATGCTGGTACACTTTTAGTAAGTGTAAATGGTGTTGTATTAGAACCAGATGTAGGTTATACAGTATCTGCTGTTGGAGGCACTTCTGCTATTACTTTCACTAGTGCGCCTGGAAATAGTCACAGAGTGTTTATTGTTTACATGGGTAAACAACTTCTAAGTTCTCCAGAAATAACACCTCACATAGATGAATTTAGCGGTAACGGATCAAATACTGCTTTTACTTTAACTAAAACATCAATAGGAACACCATCTGGAAGTAGGTTTTTAGTATTTGTAGATAATGCATACAAAAGATATGGAACATATACAGTAAGTGGCAATACACTAACATTTTCTTCAGCTCCACCATCTGGAACAAATAATGTTCAAGTATTGCAACTTGATGTTGCTATGACAAATGCAATAAATACTGTTGCAGATGGAGCGATTACAAAAGCGAAAATGGCATTTGATACAGAAGATGAGGCAACTGCCTTGGCAATTGCGTTAGGATAAAATAGGAAAATAAAATGGCAAACACATTTAAAAATGCAATAAAATCAAATGTAAATAATGGTTCTTATCATCCATTATATACTGCACCAAGTAGTACTACTTCAATTATTCTTGGTCTTGCTCTTGCAAACAAAACAACATCTGCTGTTACAGTAAAAGTGCAAATAACAGATGCAGCTCCATCTGGTACAATACAACTTTTAGAAGATGTAAGTATTCCAGCAAACACTACATTAGAAGTTTTGGGTGGACAAAAATATGTACTTGAAGCAGAAGATATATTAAAAGTACAAGCTGGAACTGGAACTGCTATAGACGCATTTTTAGGGGTAATGGAAAGGACATAGTAAATGCCTATTTCAAAAATTAATACGTTTGGTATTGCTGATAACGCAGTTATATCATCAAAGATTGCACAGGATATTGTGGTTGCAGACGATATTGCTAATAATGCAGTTACAGTAAATGAACTTGCAACGAATGCTGTAACAACAATTAAAATATTAGATGGAAATGTTACTTCTGCAAAAATAGCAGATGGAACTGTTGCAACAATTGATCTTGCAGATGATGCTGTAACTTCTGCTAAAATTGCAGATGATGCTATTGGTTCAGCTCAAATTGCAGATAATGCTATAACATTAGGAACTCATACTACTGGTAACTATATGTC
>CENZ01072773.1_pt1 | contig 18654 bp, 15 predicted proteins | sample 361341 | NCBI WGS metagenome assembly CENZ01 (sample SAMEA2619782, study PRJEB7988) | marine metagenome | biome: marine biome (ENVO:00000447); feature: deep chlorophyll maximum layer (ENVO:xxxxxxxx); material: "saline water (ENVO:00002010), including plankton (ENVO:xxxxxxxx)" | depth 50 m
ACTTTGATTGCTCCATGCCTACCACATCGGAGACAATACGCGTTTTCGCGCCGGGACAACCCATGATTGATCTTCTGATACCCGCTGCACAGGCAGCCGAGGCTGGCGGCGGCGGTGGCCTTCCGTTCGGTTTCGACATTTTTATCATTGTTGCCTTTGTGCTCGTGTTCTATTTCCTGATCTGGCGCCCGCAGAGCAAGCAGGCGAAGGAGCACCGTGAACTGGTGTCGAGTGTTTCCAAGGGCGATGAGATAGTGACCCGGGGCGGCCTGCTCGGTCGGGTGAGTCGCGTGGATGAGCAATACATCGAGGTCGAGATTGCCGACAATACCGAGATTAAGCTACAGAAAGCGGCGGTAGCCGCCATGTTGCCGAAAGGCACCATCAAGCAGATCTAGGTCAACCTCTTATGTTGAATATCTATCCCCTCTGGAAGAACCTCGCGGTGCTTCTGGTGGTGGTGATGGGCGTCCTGTATGCCCTCCCGAACATCTATCCGCCTGACTATGCGCTACAGATCTCCGTAGACGATTCTGAGGGGCAGGTCACGGAGCAATCTCTCTCGCGAGCTGTTGATGCACTTACAGAAGCGGGGATCGAGGTCAAAGGCAGCGAACTGGTTGATGGACGTGGTGAAGTCCGTGTCACCAACGATCAGGAACAGCTACGTGGTCAGGAGATCATTCGTAGCGCACTTTATGGTGAACCACGACACGTGGTTGCATTGTATTCCGCCTCCACGACGCCTGACTGGCTCAGCGCGATTGGTGCCACACCCATGAAGTACGGCCTGGATCTGCGTGGTGGTGTGCACTTCCTGATGGAAGTGGATACTGAAAGCACGATCGACGACCGTATTGAAGCGTTGGAAACCGACGTCAAACGCACGCTGCGCGAAGACCGATTGCGATATAGCTCGGTATCAACCGAAGGTCGTGCTGTGACCGTGCTATTCAGGGACTCAGAGGTTCGCAGCCAGGCGCGGTTGCAGTTACAGGGGTCTTATCAGGAGTTTGACATCACCACTGGTGAGATTGAGGGCCAGTACGCCATTGTGCTGACGGTGCGGGATCAGGCGATCAGTGAGATCGAGTCGTTTGCCGTCGGTCAGAACGTACAGACGATCCGAAACCGGGTGAATGAACTGGGTGTCGCGGAACCACTGGTCCAGCGACTCGGCAAGAGCCGGATCGTGGTGGATCTTCCTGGCGTACAGGATCCGGCAGTTGCCAAGCGAATCCTGGGTAAGGTGGCAACGCTCGAGTTTCACTTCGAGGCGCGTCCAGATGCGCCGAGAACGACTACCATGACCTATGACTACGAGGGTCGTTCTGCACAGATTGAACGCAACACAATTTTACGGGGTGACCGGGTCATTGATGCTCGACCTGGTTTTGATCCCGAAACAAGCCTACCGCAGGTCAATATCACGCTGGACAGCCAGGGTGGTGATTTGATGTTCCATGCCACAGTCGACAACGTGGGCCGGAAACTGGGTGTTCTGTTTATCGAGACGAAGACCCGTGACGTGAAAAAGATGGTGGATGGCGAGGAGGTCCTTGAAGAAGAGTCCTATGTGGTCAAACGACTGATCAGTCTGGCGACGGTTCAGTCAGCGTTACCGCGCAATTTCAGGATTACCGGTTTGGAGGCGGGTGAAGCGCGTGAGCTCTCACTGTTGCTGAGAGCCGGTGCACTGGCCGCGGATATGTTCATTGCAGAGGAACGGACCGTGGGTGCGAGTCTGGGTGAGGAGAATATCCGCACGGGATCAATCTCCGTGGTGGTTGGAATGCTTCTCGTGCTGGCGTTCATGCTGGTGTATTACAAGGTGTTCGGCATTGCGGCAAACATTGCGCTCGTGACGAACCTTGTGTTGCTGGTGGCTGTGATGTCGAGCCTGGGTGCCACGCTGACGCTACCGGGTATCGCCGGGATCGTGCTGACCGTGGGTATGGCGGTGGATGCCAATGTGCTGATCTTCTCGCGTATCAAGGAAGAACTGGCCAACGGACGTACACCACAGGCTGCAATCAGTACCGGGTTTGATAGGGCGTTTGTCACGATCCTCGATGCGAACATCACCACACTGCTGGTCGCGGTGATTCTCTATGCGATTGGTACGGGCCCGGTGAAGGGGTTTGCGATTACCCTGTCTATCGGCATCGTGACGTCCATGTTTACGGCGATCATCGGTACGCGCGCCCTCGTGAATCTGTTTTACGGCGGGCGTACCGTCAAGAAGCTGGCGATCTGATGATGATGGGGGTCGTTCATGCCTGAGTTCAATATCAACTTCATGGGATACCGCAAGATTGCGGGAGGCATCTCTATTGCATTGGTGATCGGTTCCATTGCGATGCTTGCCATCACCCAGGTGGAATGGGGTTTGGACTTTACCGGTGGATCGCTGGTTGAAGTCGCCTACGAGGTTGCTGTCAGTCCCGAGACAGTACGAAGGGAGCTTGAGGACGCGGGCTACGATGGTCACGTGGTCCAGTACTTCGGTTCCGATCGCGACATTCTGATCCGGATGCCACCACAGGAGCAGCTGAGTCAGCAGGAAAATGCGTCTATTGGCGACAGCATCATCGCGTCGTTGCGAGACACCACGACGGTGAACGTGGAGCTGCGTCGGTCCGAATTTGTAGGTCCCGCGGTGGGTGAAGAACTCACCAATGAAGGAGGCCTCGGTATGTTGACGGCGCTGGGCGTCGTGATGATCTACATCGCTTTCCGGTTCCAGCTGAAGTTTGCGGTGGGTGCCGTGGTGGCATTGTTCCACGATGTGATCGTTGTATTGGGTATCTTTGCGGTCACCCGCTGGGAATTTGATCTGACTGTTCTGGCGGCACTATTGGCGGTGATCGGCTATTCACTGAATGACACGATCGTGGTTTCAGACAGAATCCGTGAGAATTTCCGTAAGGTCCGCCGAGGTGCGCCACCGGACATCATCAACACGTCGCTCAACCAGATGCTGGGTCGAACGCTGGTCACCTCACTGACGACGTTACTGGTGTTGTTTGCGCTGCTGATTCTGGGTGGTGAACTGATCAGGAACTTCGCGGTCGCGCTGATTATCGGCATTATCGTGGGCACCTATTCATCGATCTATATCGCTGCCAATGTGCTGCTCGTATTGAATATCTCGAAAGAGGATCTGGCGCTGCCGGTGAAAGAAGGCGCGGACGAACCAGACCTCATGCAATAGAAGACCGTGAAGCCCTGCGGCAGCGGTGACCATTCGAACGGTGTCATCTCGTATGACGACGGGGCTGATTACTTCTGCCTGCGCTTCAGTGAAGGTTACGACTATACGTATACTTGGGAGAGCTGTTCACGCGTCCACGTCCAGAACATGAAGGCGCTTGCCAATCAGGGCAAAAGGTTCATGGCCTACCTCAACTGGCATGCCAGCGAGCAGTTTGCGAGCAAACTCCCGTCACCTGATCCGGCGGCAGTGATGGTTCTGAACGAAGCGATCTTCGACAGGTTTCCTTATCCTTTGTCCGCACAAATCCGCCATGACACCGAAGTCATCTTGAGCAGGGAGGCTGATCTAGAGATTGATGTTGGCGTGCCGCCACCAAACCTGCTGACGACCGCGACGGCCAATGAGATATGTCGCTATTGCGAGCGGTATGGCACCAGTATTCGTGCGGATGAAGCTCCTCACAATGACTGGCTGACTGAAGACGACAGTATGGGCTGGCCCGACGGGGTTACCTGTGTGAACCGTGAGTTAGGGTTCGTGGACCTGTTAAACCGGTCTTCTGGAATCGCGGGTAGCGCGGTGACACCAAAGCAGGTGATCGCCTTTGTGCTGTTTAGCGAGCTGTCAGAGGGTGGTGATGCTGGTGAGTTTGATCAGTCATTTGGCGCGCTGAAATCACAGCTGATCTTTGCCTTTGCGGCCCAGTTGGCGCAGGACGTCGATTGACCCCCGTCGTCCTGAGATCACGAAGTGACCGTGAGGATCTCAGGCTACCGGTCTCCAGCAAGTGAGGAGATCGCAGTTCCATGAGCCGTAGATTCCCACGCCTTCGGCTCGGACTGACTGGAATGGTTAAAACCCAGCGGCCTTGATCTTCTGAGTCAGCAACCGGAAGACTTTGGGATTCCCCGCAACAACCGCTCCGGTCTTCATCGGATTGGCGCCCCCTTCATAGTCACCAATCATACCGCCTGCTTCCGTCACCATGAGAAGGCCGGCCGCCATATCCCACAGATTGAGTGTACGTTCGCAGAAGCCATCGACGCGACCGGCTGCGACCCAGGCCAGGTCAAGCGCGGCACTGCCGGTTGTTCTGGGCCGGGCGCCCGCTCCAATCAGACTGCCAATCAGATTTTGATGGGCGCCGATCATTGCTTGATCGTGATCGGTCCCGGCAAGGCTGGTAATGACAGCACTACCGTCGAGAACTTCCAGGCCACTCACTCGCATCCGTTTGTTGTTCAATTGGGCGCCACTACCACGACTTGTCACAAATTCTTCATCGCGAACAGGATCAACGATCACGCCGTGCTCCAACCTGCCATTTTTCATACAGCCGATGGAAATGCAGAAGTGGGGAATATTGCGCACGAAGTTGTAGGTGCCGTCGATGGGATCAATGATCCACTGGTATTCAGCATCCGGTCGATCGATTTCCGAGGTCTTCTCCTCGCCAACAAAACCATGGTCGGGGTAGATGGCGCTCAACTCCTCGATAATGATCCTCTCGGCGTCCTTGTCGAGGTTTGTCACTGGATCATTGTGCGACTTCTCCGACAGCTTGATCAGGTCGGGTCGATCGAAACCACGCATGATGTGCTGCGCAGCTATTCGTGCGGCGCGAAGTGCCATGGAGGCCATGGGTTGCATGGAGTCGTCCTTACAAGTTTGTTGTGGCGTCACCGGTGGGCGCGGATCATACCAGAGAAAACAGGCCTTGGGCCGATTCCGACGACTCAATCTGGTAGATGCTGCACCATCACCGATGTGGCAGAACGGCGGGGAGGCTCTCGACAGAATACCTGATGTTTGTTGGTCTGGGTCTCGTGCACATACGCATCAATCATCTGAACGTTTGTTCCTTCAACCCGTTGACTGATCAAGCTGCAATAGCAGATCGCCGCCTTGCTGGTTCAACGCCCGAAAGCCGGAACGGGTCAGCTCATCGCGGAGACCTTCCGGTGAACGGTGACGCTGGTTCGGCAGATACCAGTGGTCCTCGATCATGAGGGCGTCCTCAAAGCGGTCAGGATGCTCGATACGTGCACAGACTAGACCGTATTCACTGATGTGGTCATCGCCATAGTCGCGCCCCGGATCCCTCACTGTCTTGCACACGAAGTAGAACCCCTGTGGCTTCAACATACTGCGTACCTTCTCAAGAACCCGCTGACGGTCATCGTTCAGGGCGATGTGTTCAAGACAATGCCCGTCAACGATGAAATCAAAGGCATTGGAAATCGAGGATTTCGCACCGGCAAGAGCGAGTCTTGCCGAAGCCTTCGGACTTGCCAAACTGAACAATTAGCGTGTGGTGCGTGAGCGCGCAGTCGCGATGGCGCCCGATTCCGCGGAGGCACATCTTGGTCTGGGTTTCTCGCATTCCGACTTTCAACCAGGGCTCCAAGGACAACGTGACAGGGTTTGTTCTAAAAGGTGATTTTCTGACCGCGGTTGTCGACGAGTTTGGCGGGTTGGCCGGTGTGGTGACGATGTAGGATGCGATCGAAACCCTGCTAGGTCAGGAGATTCTTGATGAGTCTGACAATGAAGTCGACATGCATTTCAGGGTACGTCGGGACTGGAAACGTCGAGCGAAGGCACGAGGACTCGTGGAGGAAACGCACGAATCCGCCGACGAAACAGATGCGACCGAGGCTGATGAAGGTAACGACAACCGCTAGGTCGACGCTGCGAGATCAACTCTCTCGACGATGTTCGTCAAAGAAGTCGAAGATCTTCGACATGTTCATCGGCGCAATATTGGTGTGACCACCTCCGGGTACCTCGATATAGGTCACCGTCGCCTCGTGTAGTTTCAGCGCCTCAACCATCGCGCGGGAGCCCCCAACAGGGACGGTATTGTCAGCGTCGCCGTGCACCACAATCTGTGGAATATGTTTGAACACCTGAGTCGTTGCAGGATCGCCGAGGCCTGCGATGGGGCCGAGTGCAGCCCAGATATCCGGGTACTGTGCGGCCAGGGACCAGGTACCGATTGCGCCCATTGAATGGCCCATCAGGTAGATGCGATCCTCATCGATGTTGTACTGATCGCGCATGCGTGCAAGAACATTCATGACATCCTGCTCGCTCATCTCACCCCTATGCGTGTTGCGGCCACCCATGGCGCCATAGCCACCGTCTTCGCGATAGCCCATTGGTGCTGCCATGATGTAGCCGCGTTCTTCTGAGAGAGCCGTCATCCCGTACCGGCGGGCGAACATGGAATCTTCGTTACCGCCCAGTCCATGGAGCGCGATAATGAGGGGATGGCGTTTTCCTTTCTTGTAGCTTGCAGGAACGTAGACGCGGTAGGGCATGATTTCACCGGCGTCTTCGAGATAGTAGTGACGTTCAAAATCGCCGGTCTTGTTTTTGAAGGGCTTTTTTGTCACCGCGATGTATTCAGCGGCTGCGATTTCTGCATCCACATCAAAGCGGCCAGCGGCCATGATGTCATGGCTGATTTTTCTCATCATATCGAGTGGATACAGGATGTCCGCCTGGACGCTTTCGTCCGCCTCTTTGGCCGCAGCGCGTAGCGCAGTGATGCGTTTGTTCAGACCTGCCCGGACAAAAAGAGGGGTCCCGCTGGAACCAATGGTGCCGTTTTCGTTATAGACCTCGACCCTAATCTGGTAGTTGCCATCCTCGATGTCGGTGACATCAAACTGGTAAGCCATGGGTGACTCAATAAGATCGGAGCTGAGCCCCGGGACGTCAGCGATTTCCTGCAATTTTTTACCAGGTTGATTGAATCGTTGGGGTGGTTCATGCAGAACGACGCGTGCTCTAAGCGGCGCGTCTTCGAATTGTGCAGTCAGCATCGTTTGCGGCGCGTCGTTGGCGACAGGCGCTTTGACCGGGAACAGTTGCGACAACCGTATCGTGACGGGTAGCGTTGGGTCCGCGAAGGCATTGTCTGTACGCGCAATCAACGATGCTTCGTATTCCTGTTTGTGTCCCCAGCCGCGACCGATTGCGAGTGACATCCCTTTTGACAAGTGGCGTCGGACCTCACCGTTGCGTCCGCTCATAAAGGCGTCACGAAGTGCTGCGTCAATGTCCTTGAACTGGGTCTTGATGGTGTCGTCTGTCACCCGCGCCTTCATCCCGTTGTAGAACAAATTGAGCATGGCGACACTGGGGGGCGCTTCTGCCATCAGCGGCGTGGTGGTGATAGCAAGCAGTAGCAGCACGATAAAACGTTTCATGTCAGTCGTATCCCCCTAGAGTCGGTCGAATATAGCTTCTTTGGCGCGGACTGCCTACGACTGGCGTAAGGTTTTACACAGCGCTGACGTCTGAGTTTCTCGGGACATCATCACTTCAATATTCAATTGCATATTGTGTGCAACTATTTAATAAATGGTTTCAGTTACAGTGCATCTAATAATGTGACCGACCAACCCATCAACTAACGAAAGCCAATAAAACAACCAGCAGTGCAAGGGAGGGAATACCGATGCGACAGATACATGTGATGGATACCAGCGCGCCTTCAGGGACACTGAATGTCCTGGGCGAGACCATTTCGATCTGCGGAGCTGGTGATGACACGAAACCTTTCGAGATCCATGTGCAGGAGGGCAACCTGGGCGGAGGGCCACCACCGAATCATCATCCATGGGACGAGGCTTTCTATGTCTTGGAAGGAGAGGTCCGACTGACGGTTGATGGCCAGGAGCAGATTGCGCAACAGGGAATGCTGGTAAACATTCCGGCGGACACCGTGCATGCGTACGAGAATCTGGTTGGTGGCACAACATTGATTGGTATCGTCTGCGATGCGAAAGGCGGTGAGTTGTTTACCAGCATTGATCGGGAAGTGAAATCGTTGCCTGAATATCTTCCCAAGGTGATTGAGGTCGGTCAGAGATATAGCGTGGAGTTTGTGTAACGGCCATGCTGAAACGCGCGTACGACAACAGCACGCGGGAGCGTCAGCGCCAGGAAACCCGAGATACCATTTTGCGCGTCATGGTTAAGGCCATGGCACAAGGTGGCGACGACGTGCCGGTCAGCGAGATTGCCCGGCAAGCGGGTGTTGCGACCCGTACCGTCTATGTTCACCTTCCGGATCGAGAGTCGCGAGTGGATGGCATCAATGCGTGGATCGACGGTCAGGTGGACATGAGTCGCGTTCTGCCAACTTCATATGATGACTTGCCCGACTACGGCGCGCGGCTTGTGGACTATGTCCTCGATAACGAGATGATCATCAGAGCGCAGATGGCGCCTGGTCTGTCTCGTGATGTCAGGACACTTCGGAAGCAGCCACACATCAGATCCGTGACCGAAATTCTGATGGACGCCGGGTGGCCAGGCAGAGACGCAAAACGTGTCGCGATGATGATGATTGCTACGATCAGGGCGGAGGCCACCTCTGATCTCCGCGATACGTATGGGTATTCCGTCAATCAGATTCGGCAGATGATGTCATCACTGACAGCGAATCTCATGACCTCTGAGGAAGCACGTTTGAAATGGTAAACGTCGATCCCTGACGGACGCCTGTCTCAATAACGGAACGAAGTTACTCGGCCGTCGCTGGGCACTTCGCATGTTCACTGTTCATTAAAATGACGGATCAGCATCGTTTCGCCGGTAATTCGGTCTGACGCCGGTGATGCGAGGAACATCACCAGGTCCGCGGTATCTTCGGGATGGGGGTGTAGCGTCAATAGGGGCAGCGGATTACCGTCTTCATCGTGTTCGGGTGGCATCTTGCGCCACTTCCTTATGCCGTCGGTTGCGGTCAGGCCCGGGGCAACACAATTCACATTGATGTTGTATTGCGCCCAGGAAGGTGCCCAGTTCTTGGTCAGGCTGTTCACGGCTGCCTTGGCCGCGGCATAGGTGGCAAGACCGGGTGACTTTCGAACACCGGCAACGGAGGAGATGTTGATGATCTTGCCACTCTTTTGCTCGATCATTCCTTTGATGACTGCCATGGTGCAGTTCACGACGCTGGTGAGGTTGAGCGCAATCTGTGCGTCGAAGACATCGAGCATATCTTCAGCGCGTGCTGCCGCACCGCCTCCGGCATTGTTCACCAGAATATCAACACGACCAAAACGGTCTACAGTCGCGTCGACCATGTGTTTCACCTGGTCCCGATCGCACACGTCAGTTGCGACGGCGAGTGCCTCACCACCGGTCGCGGTGATCTCTGCTGCCAGTCCATCAATGTTCTCCTGATTGCGGCTTGCGATCACTACCTTCGCACCTGCCTCATTGAACGCGCGCACAATACAACTTCCGATACCTCCGGCACCCCCGGTGACGATCGCCACTTTGTCTGTGAGACTGTGTTTTTCCATTATCTGTTCTCCGTGAGTATTCGTTTGTGCTTGATCAGAGCATTGCGCGCGGGCCACTCCACCAGAAAACCAGCGTCGTTATTGTTCGATAGAACGTGGCTTTGAACGGACGGGCAATGTAACCCCCGATGATTCGGGCGCGGGAGATTCGAAACGGCAGCGGTGACTGCAGTCCCTCGAACGTCGGTTTTTCAGCATGTGCCTGGTTTTTTGGGGGTAGTACTGGGGTTGCGATGGTGCTGCCTTCATCTTCGACAACGACGGTACCCGCGTCGCCATCGACTGTGATGATCTGCCCGGTCCGTAATCGACTGGTAATGTCACCCATGCCCAACACTGCAGGAATGCCATATTCTCGAGCGACTATCGAGCCGTGTGACGTGATACTGCCAATGTCTGTAACCAGCCCGACCGCGTGCGAGAACAGTTGTGTCCAGGCAGGTGTTGTAAAGGAACACACCAGGATCGTGTTCGGTGCCATCTGATCAAAATCTGCCGCAGAGTGAACCACGCTCACCGCTGCTGTGATCTTGCCGGGGCTCACCGCGGTGCCGCGCAAGAGGTCGTCGTCTTCCGCCACGCTTTCCGGTTTGTCACGCTCCGGAAAAATCCTCTCTGGAGGTACAAGACGCTTTCGCGCTTCGCGTAGCGTGCGTCGATCCGTTGCCGTTTGTTTGAAGTGAGTCCCCTGACGCTGCTCCTGGCGTGCGCCAATGGCATCGGTCAGTTCATCCTTGTGCAGAAAATACAGATCGTCGGGTTTCTCAATGATGCCAGAGGATACGAGCCGGTCACCGAGTTCCAGAGCCATCCGCTGTAGCACCGGCCATGCTGCGCCGACAAAAAACTGCGCTTCATCGCGATTGGCGTAAAACTGCTGTGCCCAGAAACGACGCCATCGGAACTGGCGTCGGCGCTTGCCCGTGAAGTGGCGAGAGACCGTTCGAATCGCCTCCTGTCGTCGAGCACTGACTTCTTTCTGATGTGTGATGGGATTGTATTCTGTGTCCTGTACCTGGGTTTTCAGCGCAGAGAGTACCGGTGTGGGGTCCTGCAACGGTGTGGGCTCAACGTAGTCGAGGGAATAGATCTGGTGACCATAGGTCCCAAGATGGTTGATGATGCCCGTTGTGATCTCTTCTGCCTCTGGATGTGCGGCGAGCGCACGCATCAGGTCCGACGCAGCGGTTTTCTCGACGAGTTCTGCAGTTACCGGTCGGGCTCGAATCAGGCGTGCGACGTTCCACAGGTCGACCTGCGCCTTCATCGTCAGTGAGTCCGACGCATCCAGTAACATGCCACTTGTAAAACCTGCTTCCGGCGCGTGTTTCTGGAGAAAGTCCTGTAGTGCCTGATCCTGCCAGCGAGGCAGCGCCATCACGCCATTGGCAGCTTCCCAATAGTGGCCATCGGCCCGCGTCAACGTGCAGATACCTTCGAGCAGGGTTTTATCCGTTGCCTGGGTAATATCGACCTGGCGCCACTGCTCGATGGTTTCAAGATAGGCAGGCAGCTTTTCATGCCGCCAGCGACGCGGCCATTCGTGGCAGACCCAACTCACCATATCGATCGACACCGTTTTTTCAGGTGGCGTTGGCGCAGGGGTGGCTCCTTTCCGTCGCTGATTTGCGTTACCCATGTAGCGATAAGCATAGCCGTTGACCGTCTCATTGCCTCGACGCTTGTAGCGTGCAGCACGTTCTATGCCGTCTGTGGTGCCATCGATCCAATCCCTGCGCAACGCAAAGCCTTCATCAACCGCTGGGAGATAGAGTTCTTCGAACAGCGGCGACAGCGGGCCGGGCATAAATTCCACGACCTGATTCCGCATGAGGTAGTCGCCGGGCTCAGTGGGTTCCCAGACAATATTCTTGAGGGGGGCAGGCGGCAGGTTGGTGATGGGCCGTGCCTGAAGAAGCCACAGCTTTCCATCCTGGATCGCCCATTCAATATCAATGGGGTCGACCCCAAAAACACGCTCGATGCTGAGCGCTTGCCGAGCCAGTTCGACGATCGCTCCCGGGTTCAGCGACGCTTTTGACTGCATCTCTTCGCTGACTTGAATCTCCCGTGTGCTTTGCTTGCCGTCCGAGACGATCTGCACCTGCTTTACACCGATGTCCGTCTGTTTGATCTCCAGACTGTCCCGGTTCAGCACAAAGGTGTCGGCCGTGACGTAGCCACCCACGACGGCTTCACCGAGTCCGAAGCTCGCATTGATGATCATCTCTTCCCGATCACCTGTTGCGGGATTGGCCGTAAACAGGATGCCTGAGGTGTCAGATGGGACCATGATCTGTACAACCACTGCCATGGCGACTACATCGTGATCGATACCCATCTGGTCGCGATAGTCGATCGCACGTGGGTTCCATAGTGACGCCCAGCAATGCCGCACCGCGGTCAGCAGTGCATCGTGTCCTACGACATTGAGGTAGGTATCCTGCTGGCCGGCAAAAGAAAGATCCGGCAGGTCTTCGGCGTTGGCAGAAGAGCGTACCGCAACAGCCGGCGCACCCAGGGCATCGTAGGCGGCCAGAATCTGGTCGATAACATCTGCCTCGATGGGTACATCATCAAACAGCTGCTGCACATCTGTGGCTGCACTCGCGCCACGTTCGTGGACCCTTTTAATGATATTGGACTGGTTGTCATCATGTGTAACGGATTGGCAATAGGCTGCGGTCGTGATGATGAAACCGGAGGGTACCGCTATCCCCGCGCCAGTCATTCTGGTGAGTGAGAGGCCTTTGCCCCCCACGATGTCGAGTGAGGGGGACTCCGCTTCGAAGGGCAGGACGAAGGTGGGTGTTGCGCTCTCGGTTGTCATCGTCTGGTTACCTGGCGGCGACAGCGACCTCTGTGATGAATCGATCCATCAGGTCGCGTTTCTCCTGACCTGCACCGATGAGGGTTCCAAGGGTGAAGTCAGGCACGATGAACTCATGCACACCTGCCTCATGATAGGCGCCGATCGTATCCTGGAGTTCATTGGCATTGCCGATGATCGCGGGACTCGGCATGCGGACTTCTCGCATCCGTTTCAGGTAGCTGTCATCGTCGGACAGGAACAACAGGGCAACAGCGGATCGTTCGATGTCACTCGGATCCCTGCGAACATATTCACAGTGCTGGTCGAGAACGTTCATCTTGTGTTTCAGGATGTCGACATCACCCCATACGTTCCATTCATCCGCGTATTTGGCAGTGATCTTCAGGGTGACCTTTTCTCCGCCACCCCCAATGAGCAAAGGGATTTTCCCCTGCAAGGGCTTGGGCATCAGTGGCGCCCGTTCCAGCTGATAGAACTCACCCTGGAAATCCGTATAGTCATTTTCGAACAGCCCGTTGATGACCTGACAGGCTTCCTCGAGCTTGCGAAGTCGACTACCGGCGGTGCCATAGTCAATTCCATAGGCTTTGTGCTCGTTATGTTGCCAGCCGGACCCGAGTCCGAGGACGACGCGGCCTCCACTCAGGTTATCGATGGTTGAAACCATGTTGGCCAGTACGGCCGGATGCCGATAGGTGTTGCCGCCAACCAGGGTACCGAGGCGTACCCGGGGAACATCGCGTGCCAGCGCAGCCATGGTGACCCAGCACTCGTGTACAGGAATCAGTTCGTCTTCGTCAGGTAGAAAGTGATCAGCCAGAAATACGCTGTCCCATCCTGTGGCTTCGGCATGTTGCGCCAGGATCCTTGTGTCTTCGTAGTTGCTGCGTGGGTTGGGCCAGAATCCAAATCGCATCACATCTCCAGGATCAGTCGATGTCGCAACATATCAGAGTTGCTATCGACAATGTCTGGTTTGACACCAAATATGACCGGCTCCTGACGTTTTGACCCGAATGGATGCGGCAACCCCCGTTGTTTCCGTTAGACTGGCGCGACTCTCCTACAGATGTTGTCATGGCTGATTTAGACACCAATGGGTTGGAGTCGAGGGCGGGCATTCGTTGGCCGCTCCTTCAACCACTCAAGGTGCGCAACTACCGGTTGTTGTGGGTGGGGTCGGTGATTTCCATGGTCGGCTCTAACCTCACCATCATTGCCTTCCCCTGGTTGGTCCTCAAGCTGACGGGCGATTCGCTGGCGATGGGGGTGGTGCTTGCGATCTCCGGCGTGCCGCGAGCCATTTTCATGATTGCGGGAGGTGCGCTCGTTGATCGCTGGGATCCGCGTACCGTGCTCATGTGGTCCTCAATCCTTCGGATGCTCCTGCTCTTTGTGCTGGCGGGATCGGTTCATACCGATCTGGTCAATATGCCGATTATTTATACGGTGGCGTTTCTGTTTGGTGTGGTAGACGCATTTTCCTGGCCGGCATCGTCAGCGATTCTGCCGCGAGTCGTACGTGTGGAGTTGTTACCACCGGCGAACGCTTTGATGCAGGGGATGATGCAACTCAGTGTCATGTTTGGCCCGGTCCTGGCGGGCGTTCTGATTGCCTGGTTCAGCGTCGGTGGCGACGAACCCCGCGCGGACCTTCCGGGTATTGCCCTTGTGTTTTTTGTAGACAGTTGTGGGTTCCTGTTTTCTGCATTCACCCTGTTCCTGATCCAGTTGCCAGCGCTGGTGCATGACGCGGCGAATCGTCACGCGAGCATCCTCAATGCGGTGGTGGAGGGTTTTTCTGCCACCTGGCGAGATGTGCCGGTTCGTCTGATGGTCATCATCTTTTCGGTATTCGCTTTTTTCTTTCGCGGTCCTTATATGGTGGGGATACCTGTTCTGGCGGACATGCGATTCGACGAGGGTGCCCTGGCGTTTGGGATGATCAGTTCGGCCTTCGGTGTGGGCGCGTTGATCGGCACACTGGCGGCGGGATCATTCCCGCGTCCACCGGAGCGGTGGTACGGCCCCTTGCTGCTCATCGATCTCATGATTTTGGGATGCACGTTCTTTCTTTATGCAACCGCACCAACCGTTGAATGGGCGATGGCGGCGGCCGTTGTGGGTGCGCTGATCGATGGCTACATGATGGTTCTGCTCATGTCATGGTTCCAGGCAAGAATACCGCCGCATCTCCTGGGCCGCGTGATGTCGGTGGTGATGTTCTGCAACAGTGGCCTCGCACCGTTGTCCTATGCGCTCTCCGGGGCCCTAATCAGAATATCCCTCGAAGGCGTATTCTGGGGCGCGGGGACTATCCTGGTGATGCTGGGATTGATCAGCCTGATGTTCCGAACAACACGGACGCTGGGTCTACGCTGACCGAAGTGTTCGTGTTTTGCTTTGCGGAATGATCCGCGAGGGCCACAGTATCAGTGTACGTGGCCGTGTTCGATTTCCTCTGCGGTGGCTTCTCTCATAGCTTCGACCGTCACGTCAAAGTGAAGCGTTTGACCGGCGAGTATTCACTGGATGGACCATGCGAAACTCTTTCCGCGACTGCTCGATCAGGTCAGCGCCGATCACGTCTTTGTGACGGTAGATGGTGATGGTGCCCACAACCCGCCATGGGAGAGTGCGTGGAACCAGTTTCTGGCCAAGTGGATTTCACGGGTAAAAGATGAGGCTTATGAGCCAGATAACAGTGAAAGCGATTTCCGACGCCACATGACCAGGCATCGGGATTGGATTGATATCTCAGGTACTCTGAATTTTGACCATGGGTATCGCAGTCGATCCATGATTTTATCCAATGCCAGCATTCCAGAGATACCTTTGCGCCGTCGAACCTGGGTGCGGAGATTTAGTCCTTTGATACGGAGCTTCGTAGTATTCTTGAGCCCTATGCGGTTGATGAAGTCGTTTCATACAAGGTGCGGACCCGCCTGTAATGGGGAAGCATTCCTGTCCGCACGTGAGAAACAAATGGGTGACGTTAGAATTGGCAGGTTCCCCTTTGTTGGGAAGGTTTGTGACAATGTCGCCGGTAATTCGAAGGGCCCTGGGGAGAGATTAATTTGTTGCTGAATAATCACTTGCGTGGACACGTGACCAGATCGTTTGTTTTTTGTTTTGTGATCCTTTGCTTTCTCATCGCATTTGCACAGGCAGAAGAACGGGACAGGCCGAACGTCATCGTGATTCTTGCCGATGATCTCGGCTACTGTGACACCGAACTATATGGCTGTGAGGATGTCTCGACGCCCAACCTGATACGGATCGCAGACGCAGGTGTGAAGTTCACCGATGGCTATGTTACCAGCCCCGTCTGTTCACCATCGCGCGCAGCACTGTTAACCGGGCGATATCAGCAACGCTTCGGACATGAGTTCCTGCCGCCGAAGGAAACCGATGGTCTCCCGGCCAGCGAAGTCACCCTCGCTGACGCAATGAGGGTATCAGACTATGTGACAGGCATGGTGGGCAAGTGGCACCTGGGGCTGGGTGATGAATTCAATCCCACCAAGCGCGGATTTGATGAGTTTTTTGGCTCGTTGGGTGGTGCGACGGACTACGTGGATCCCAAACGAGCGGATGTGAAAATTTCCCGACCCGGTCGACCCCCACTGCCCGAGGGGCCATGGCAGGGGCGCAAGGACTTTGGGGTGGTTTTGAGGGGTTTAGAGGCAGTTGTTGAAAAGGATTACCTGACCACAGCGTATACGCGGGAATCGCTCGCGTTTATTGAAAGCCACAGGGACGAACCTTTCTTTCTTTATCTGCCGCATCTGGCGGTGCACCAACCGCTTCAGGTGACAAAGCAATACTACGATCAGTTCCCGCACATCGAGGACGAAAGCAGGCGTGTTTACGCTGCGATGACGGCTGCGCTGGATGACAGTGTTGGCGCCATACTGGATTCGTTGGATGAACATGAATTGACAGACAATACGCTGCTGATTTTCGTGAGTGACAATGGTGCAGGCGTTGCGGACTACTGTACCAACGAACCGTTGCGTATGGGCAAACAAACACTGTTCGAAGGCGGCGTACGGGTGCCTTTTGTCATGCAATGGCCGGGGATGATTCCCGCAGGCGAAACCTATGAGCATCCGGTGAGCATTCTGGATATCTTCCCCACAGTGATGGCCGCGATCGGCGGGCGGCAGGCTGAGCAGGGGGATGGTGTCGACCTGGTGCCATTCCTGACTGGCGAGCGACGGGGTCAACCACACAAGACCCTGTATTGGCGGAGTGGGGAAAACTGGGCAATTCGCCATGGCAACTGGAAGTTGATTCACGCCGCAGACAGGGACTGGTTGTACGATTTGGAGTCAGATATTGGGGAATTGAACAATCGAGCCCAGGACAGAAAGGGTACCGTCCGAAAGTTGAGACGGATTCATCAGCGCTGGAGTGATCAGATGATGGATCCGGCCTGGGAGGCGATTGGCGTCAAATCCTCACCAGCGTTTGCGGTTGATGGTGTGCAGATCATCTGGCCCGTATGAATTTGGGGTCAGAGTAGAAACTCAACAATGGTGACCCGATCACGTAACTGCAGATGGCATTTTTACTCTGCCGCCAGATTTCTTGCCAAATTCAGTGCGATGGTCCTGGGGTTGGTGGTTTGGTCCTCACTGTACGCTGAACAAGGCGTTGAGTCTGACTCCGCTGCTTACCCCCAACAAGTATATTGGGGGGATACCCACGTTCATACGAGCCTGTCCCATGATGCGTTCATCATGGGGAATGTGCTGACCCCCGATGACGCGTATCGGTTTGCGAAGGGCAAGACAGTTCGATCGAGTAGCGGCAAGAAGGTTCGGCTGCGACGGCCGCTGGATTTCATGATGGTTTCCGACCATGCCGAGAACATGGGCGTCCTGCCGCAGCTTGCCGCGGGTGGTGGTGATGTCCCGGCGACGCCGGTCAGAGAGCATTGGGTGCAAAAGGTTTCAGAAATGCCATCACTCGCTGAGGTACTTGCAGCGGAAAGTGTCGATGACTTTACGGCACAGTACTATGCGAGAGCGGCAGTGTCCCCGGCCAAAGAAGCGGATTTCTCTCTGAGCAAGCCATTTGCGCGCTCGGTCTGGCAGTCCGTGATTGCCAACGCTGAGCGCCACAATGATCCTAGCAGGTTCACGACCTTCATTGGCTACGAGTGGAGTGCACGAGTGTTGGTGCCCGGTCAGAAGGCGAAGATGGTCCATCGCAACATCCTGTTTGAGGGTGGGCACCGTGAGGCCAGCCACGTATTGCCGTTTTCGCGTTTCGACAGCAGTGATCCTGAAGACCTGTGGGCGTACCTTCAGGACTATGAGATGCGATCAGGCGGGCGGGTTCTGGCGATTCCACACAATGCGAATCTGAGTGGGGGGAACCTGTTCAAACTTGCGACCTATGAGGGTGGGGCGTTCACGACGACCTATGCGAGGACGCGGGCGCGTTGGGAACCGATTGCTGAAGTGACCCAGATCAAGGGTGATGGTGAAACCCATCCTCTGGCATCACCGGACGACGCATTTGCCGATTTTGAAACGATGGGGTCCCCGAACGACGAAGAGGCGCAATCGTATGCACGACCCGCGTTGAAAAACGGTCTGGGTGTGCAGGCGGAGCTGGGAGTCAATCCTTTCAAGTTCGGCATGATTGGCAGCACAGACACCCATAATTCACTATCCACCGCCCGGGATGACAACTTCTGGGGCAGCATGGCGATTGGAGAACCGAACCCGTATCGGGCGGCAATCCGTGGCAGCCGAACGGCGTCCGGCTACGTGGCCGTATGGGCGACAGAGAACACCCGCGAATCTCTGTTTGCGGCGATGCTAAGGCGTGAGGTGTATGCCTCTACCGGACCGCGTATCACGTTACGTTTCTTTGGTGGCTGGGCGTTCAATGACCGGGATGCGTCTCTGCGCTACCCGGCGCGTACTGGTTATGCCGGTGGTGTTCCCATGGGGGGCGACCTGACGGCCGCGCCGCCGGACAAGGCACCACGTTTCTTGATACGTGCAGTGAAAGACCCGGATAGTGCTAATCTTGATCGGGTCCAGGTCATTAAAGGCTGGCGGGACAACCGCGGCACATTGTTTGAGAGGGTCTACGATGTGGCGTTGTCGGACGGCCGTGAACCCGGTCAGGATGCGGCGCCGGTTGGCAATACGGTTGACGTGGAGAAAGCGACCTGGAAAAACAGTATCGGTGCCCGTGTAATGTCAGTGACCTGGCAGGACCCTGACTTCAATCCCGATGAGCTGGCGTTTTACTAC
>CENZ01188487.1_pt1 | contig 18576 bp, 21 predicted proteins | sample 361341 | NCBI WGS metagenome assembly CENZ01 (sample SAMEA2619782, study PRJEB7988) | marine metagenome | biome: marine biome (ENVO:00000447); feature: deep chlorophyll maximum layer (ENVO:xxxxxxxx); material: "saline water (ENVO:00002010), including plankton (ENVO:xxxxxxxx)" | depth 50 m
CCTACAGCATCTAACGCATCAGTAGTTTTTCTAACGTTTTTTGGTAATTTAGACATTTCTGCAATTCCGCCAGCATTATCAGTAACCGGACCATAAGCATCTAAAGCGACTACCATGCCAGTAAGTGCCAACATAGAAGTTACAGCTATAGCAATTCCAAACAAACCAGCTAAATGATTTGTAAATAGAATTCCAACTACAATAATCAAAGCCGGTATAGCTGTTGCCTCCATAGATACCGCTAAACCTTGAATAACATTAGTTCCATGACCAGTTTTAGATGAATTTGCTACGCTTTTTACCGGTCTATAGTTTGTTCCAGTATAATACTCGGTTATCCAAATAATTAATCCTGTTATAACAAGTCCGGCAACACCACAAATATAAAGACTGAATCCAGAGAATGAATTATTTTCAGTAGTAAAAACATTATCCAAACCAATTACTGAATCTGTTACAGGATAAAAAATAATTAGAGATAAAATAGCAGTTGCTATAAATCCTTTGTACAAAGCCCCCATAATGTTTTTGCTTTTGCCCAGTCTTACAAACCAAGTTCCAATTATTGTTGTAAATATACAAGACGCTCCAATAGATAAAGGATAAATCATCATATTGGGATCATTTGGGAAAAAAATTGAAGATAAAACCATTGTGGCTACAATAGTAACTGCGTAGGTTTCAAAAAGATCTGCAGCCATTCCTGCACAATCACCTACATTATCACCCACGTTATCAGCGATTACTGCTGGGTTTCTTGGGTCGTCTTCGGGTATACCTGCTTCAACTTTTCCAACTAAATCAGCTCCTACATCTGCACCCTTTGTAAAAATTCCTCCACCTAATCTTGCAAAAATTGATATTAACGATGCTCCAAATCCTAAGGCCACAAGAGCATTAATTATTTCTCTGTTGTCAACATTAGAATTTACTAAAATTATATAATAAACAGTTATTGCTAATAAAGCTAAACCAGCGACTAGCAAACCAGTAATAGCACCAGATTTAAATGCAATAGTTAATCCATCTTGTAAACTTTTTCTTGATGCCTCAGCGGTTCTTACATTTGCTTTGACAGAAATTAACATTCCAACATAACCTGCTACTCCAGATAAGAAAGCGCCAATAAAGTATCCTACGCCAACTAGAAAACTAAAAAAGTAAGTAACAATTATAAGAACTATAACTCCAACGATGGCTATAGTTTTATACTGTCGATTTAAGTATGCTTTTGCACCAATTTGAATCGCTTGTGCAATTTCTTGCATTTTATTGTTTCCTGGGCTTGATGATAATATTTGATTAGATAATAAGTAACTATAAGCTACAGCAATAATGCCTGAAAAAACAATTAAATATAATAATTCAAAAACTGACTGCATAATTTGATAAAGCACGCAAATTGCCAAATAAAATAAAAAAAGGCAAGCTAATTTTTTGTTATTTTATCTTACTTTTTTTGAGATTTTGTCCAAAATCGCATTAAGATATTTTATTTGGGCTTCTTCTAAAAAAAACTCAGAAGATCTTACATATTCAGCAATTATAACATTTTTAGGATTATTGTGTTTGAAAATAAGTTCAAAAACAGCAGCAAATATAATGATTTTTAATATCTTGTCTGTCTTTTTAAGATTAATATCATCCGTTAGGTGCTTTAATATAGTCTCTTCAATAAGCTCTTTTCTTTCAAGAGTACCGGTAACAACATCCTTCATAAATTTTTTATACTGACTTTTTGGAAAGAATATCTTTTCATCAGGATTCAAAAGATTGCTATATAGTTTTTGAATAATTTTTATTCTTGGAGTTGATGACTGTTTATCTTTTTTAATCATCTAAAACACTAATAACTGCTTCAGCCGCCTCTTTACCTTTATCAAATCTCTTAATAGCTTGCTCTTTATTTAAACAAGTTAGTACGGCATTTCCTATAGGTTTTCTATGCGTAATGGATAGATTCATTATACCACGAGTAATGGCTTCAGAAATAAAATTAAAATTTGGAGTTTCCCCCTTGATGATGGATCCTATAGCAATAAAACCATCAAATTTTTTAATATTTCTAGAAATAGCGACAGGAATTTCAAAAGCACCTGAAACATTTTTTGTTATAAAAGATATATTGTTAAAATCTGACAGTTTATTGCAAGCACTACTATATAATCTAGATGTGTCGTTATATGAAGATCTTACAATTAAAATTTTAATCTTTTTTTTCATTTAATAATCTCTTGTTTAGATATTTTAATACCAAAACCCTCCAAACCTATAATTTTCTTTTTAGAGCGAGATACTAATATCATACTTTTAATTTTTAGGTCTTTAATAATTTGAGCTCCAATCCCATAATATCTCAATGTATTGTTGCTTTTCTGTATATCTTTTTTAATAGAATTTAAATTTTGGTCTTTAATAATTATTAAAACATAATTGTTAAATTTAGAAAGATAGCCTAATGATTTCTTTAATATATTTTGGTTAAAATTTATCATATTATTCAGTATATTAGTTGAAATAACTCTTACTCTAATTGGTTTAGACGATTTAATTTTTCCTTTTATCAAAGCATAATGTTCTGATTTGTCCATTTTATTTTCAAAAAGTTTTAGTTCAAATTTTCCAAATTTTTTTATGTTAAAGGATTTACTAGAAATATTCTTTATTAGTTGTTCATTTTTTACCCTATATGAAATTAAATCTTCTATACTAGCAATCTTAAGTTTGTGTTTTTTAGAGAATTTCATTAAATCATCAAATCTAGCCATTCTTCCATCTTCATTCATGACTTCACATATAACGGCACTGGGATTTAACTTAGAAAGCTTTGATATATCTATTGAAGCTTCTGTATGACCTGCTCTCTCTAAAACACCACCACTTCTTGAAACCAATGGAAAAACATGTCCAGGAGAAACTATGTCTTTTTTTTTTGACTTAGGATTGATTGCTACTTTAATAGTTTTTGCCCGATCAAAAGCTGAAATTCCAGTAGAAATACCTTTTTTTGCCTCTATTGAAACTGTGAAGGCAGTTTGCATTCGCGCTTGGTTGACACTTGACATAAGCGGTAAAGATAATCTCTCAACTTGTTTTTTTGTCAAAGCAAGGCATATTAAACCACGACCATGTTTTGCCATAAAATTAATATTTTTAGAATTGCATTTTGATCCAGGTATTATCAAATCTCCTTCATTCTCTCTATTTTTATCATCTACCAAAATAAACATTTTACCTTTTCTGGCATCTTTAATAATTTCTTTAATTGAAGAAAGTGACGTATTTTTCATTTAACTTGTAAAATTCAATAAATATTTACTAAAAATATCAAATTCAATATTTACTAAATCTCCTTTTTTTAATTTAACAAGATTTGTTAGTTTTAAAGTATGAGGTATCACATTAATCTGAAAACCTCTTTTGGTTAATTTAGATATTGTTAAGGACACACCATTAACAGAAATTGAACCTTTTTCTACTAAATATTTATTAAAATTATTTTTAATCTCAAAATCTATAACCCAAGTTTTTTGAATTATTTTAATTTTTTTAATTTTAGATGTTGTATCCACATGTCCTTGAACATAATGACCAGAAACTTTTTGTCCATGATTTAAAGATTTTTCAATATTAATGTAATTTCCTATCTTCGCATTTCTAAAATTTGATCTTTTAAGAGTTTCTTTTGAGAGATAAAAAAAGAAAGATTTTTTTCCAATACCTATTAGTGTTAAACACACTCCATCACAAGAAACTGACTCACCTATATCAGATTTTTTTAACTTTATATTAGAATCAATCTCTAAAACTAAGCTACCAGATACGTATTTAGGATTTTTTTTTAACCTTTTAATTAATCCTTGATTATAAATAATACCGTTAAACATTAATTAATTTTTATTTTATAAAGTGACTCTCCGTTTAAGTACACATTTACTCTTTTATTTTTTAGCTTAATTTTTTTAAGACTATTTGATTTGTCGTAATTTATGCCTTTACTGGCCAATTTATAATTGGTTTTAAAAATATACAAATTGTTGATCATTTTAACTTTTAAAAAAAAATTAAGAATATTGAGACCGCTTTCTAAAAGAATCCTAGATATTCCTAATTTATTTAGTAAGTATAAAATATGTAAATAGTCATTGTAAGATGACATTTTATCAACTTTAATTATTTTTATACCTTTCCTTCTAAAAAATAACTCCTTAGCTTTATTTTTCTTAGAAGTTAAAATGTATATTTTTCTATTTAATTTGTTTTTTATAATTTTTAAATTCTTTCTTAACTTAAAATTTCTGTCAATTATCACAACTGTAGGTGATTTTTTTTCTAATCCTTCTATTCGGCAATTTAGTTCAGAATTGTCATCATTAATGGACTTAGATGTAGACATTATACAATCATAATTTGATCTAATCAGATGAGCTATAACTCTAGATTGTTTATTTGAAATCCATTTTGACGAACTGCTTTTTGTAAAATAATCTTTAGAAATGGCAATTTTTGCATCTAGATATGGAAGTTTCTTTTTTTTATTTAAATAATAACTCTCATAAAATTTTTTACCGTATTTCTCATTAATTCTATTTTTAACAAAAATATTTTTTTTTCTAAGTTTATATAAAGACTTTTTTTTTGATCTTTTATCTAAATCAAATATTGAAAAAAAAACTTTTTTAATTTTGTTTTTTATTATAATTTTTGTACATGGAGGTGTTTTGCCGTAATGAGAGCATGGTTCTAATGAAATATATATATTTGAATCTTTGAAATTTATATTTTTATTTAGAGCATTAAATTCAGCATGAGGACGTCCCTTTAAAGAAGTATAAGCCGAAGAAATAACAGAACCATTTTTTTCTACAATACATCCTACAGAAGGATTGGTGCCTGTAGATCCTAAATTAATCTTTGCTTGCTCGTAAGCTAATTTAATAAATCTCGACTCTTTTAATAAAGAGTCACTTTTTTGATTTAACATGTAATTTGCCTATATATTCCTCAAATTCTTCAACCTCTTTGAAATTTGTGTATACAGAAGCAAATCTTATATAAGCGATTTTGTCTAAATCTTTTAAGCTCTCCATAACCATTTTTCCAATAATGCTTGATTGAATTTCTGGCTGACCCATTTCTTCAAGTTCTCTAGATATTTTTGAAATAAGTTTTTCAATAGTTTCACTATCTATAGGTCTTTTTTTTAAGGCAATAAAAAGTGATTTAGCTAACTTTTCTCTATCAAAAGGAGATTTACGACCATTCTTTTTAATGACAGTTAACTCTCTAAATTGAACTCTTTCAAACGTTGTAAATCTTTGACCGCCTCCACAAGTACAGCTTCTTCTTCGTCTAATAGCTGTGCCATCCTCTGTAGGTCTAGAGTCAACTACTGATGTATCTTTTTCTCTACAAAATGGACAAAGCATAATTTAGTTTTTTAATAAATGATTATATATAGGAAATTTTGAACAAAGTTCAATTACTTCTTTTCTTACTTCTGATTCTACTGCGCTATTATTATTTGGATCTTGGGCTAAGCCTTTTATAACTTTAGTAATTAACTCACCAACTTTTTTAAATTCATTTAATCCAAATCCTCTAGTTGTCGCTGCTTGTGAACCAAGTCTAATACCGGAAGTAACTGTCATTTTCTCTGTATCAAAAGGTATTCCATTTTTATTACATGTAATATTAGCCTTACATAAACTAATTTCAGCTGCTTTACCTGTAACTTTGAATGGTCTTAGATCAACTAGCATTAAATGAGTGTCTGTACCTCCGGAAAAAATTTTAAATCCATTTGATTTTAAAGTTTCAGATAAAATTTTAGCATTCGCAAGAACAGATTTAATATAATCTTTAAATGAAGGTTTTAAAGCTTCCTGAAAAGCCACCGCTTTAGCGGCAACAACGTGCATTAATGGTCCGCCTTGATATCCTGGAAACACTGCTGAATTAATCTTTTTAATTAAATCCTCTCTATTGGTTAAAATAATTCCACCCCTAGCACCTCTTAAAACTTTATGAGTTGTTGATGTAACAACATCGGCATATTCAACAGGATTTGGGTAGCCTTTTCCTGCAACTAATCCTGAAAAGTGTGCCATATCAACCATGAAAAATGCATTAACACTATCAGCAATTTCTCTAAATTTTTTGAAATCTATTATTCTTGAGTAAGCACTACCGCCAGCAATAATAAGTTTTGGTTTATGCTCCTTCGCTAACTTTTCAACTTCAGAATAATCAATTAGGCCAGTTTCTTTATTCACATCATAGTGAAATGATTTTAACCATTTCCCAGAAATTGAAACTTTAGCACCATGTGTTAAATGTCCACCTGAATTTAAGCTCATACCAAGTATTGGGTCTCCAGGATTTAAAAGCGCTAAATATACAGCTCCGTTGGCTTGAGCACCCGAGTGTGGTTGAACGTTTGCATATTTACAATTGTACAATTTTTTTACTCTATCTAGAGCTAATTCTTCTGCTTTGTCGACAAACTCACATCCTCCATAATATCTTTTAGAAGGATAACCCTCAGCATATTTGTTTGTCATTATTGATCCCTGTGCATCTAACACTGCTTTTGAGACAATATTTTCAGAAGCTATAAGTTCTATATGTTGTTGTTGTCTTTGAAGTTCTAACTTTATTGAATTATACAAATCTGGATCTGAATTTGATAAGTCGCTATCAAAAAAATTCTGATAATCGTTAGAGGAATATTTTACAAATTTTGACATCTTGTTTAAATTTTTTTAACTCTTCTAAGATGTCGCCCGCCTTCAAACTTTGTTTTAAGAAAAATTTTAATCAGTTTCATAGCTTCATCTTTTTTAATTAATCTTGATCCTAGAGCTATGATATTAGCATTATTATGTTGTCTGGACAAACGTGTAGATTTGGCGTTATAGCAGACAGCAGCCCTTATTCCCTTAGTTTTATTTGCAGAAATTGCCATTCCAGTGCCTGAACCACATACCAAAATACCAATTTCGCTTCTTTTAGAAGCAACTCTTCTGGCAATTTTTTTTGCATAGTCAGGATAATCTACTGAACTAGCTTTATATGGACCAAGATCTACTAAAGGAATTTCTTTTTTAATTAAATATGATTTAATATATTCTTTTAGAAAAAATCCTGCATGATCAGACGAAATGCAAATTTTCTTTAAAGATGAATTCAATGTTAATTAAATTTGTAATCTAAAACACAAGCCACTAGATGCACTCTGTTTTCTTCTCCACCATTAAAGGCATTGTGATATTTAGTATTGTTAGTAATCCAAGCAGATCCATCTGCTGGTAAATGTTTGGCAAATTCTTCTATGACCATAATGGAGCCAGGATTTGTAATTATTGGAACGTGTAACCTTGGTTCGGGGTCTCTGTGCCAGCTTAATGTTGATCTAGGTTCCTTTAAAAGTATTCTCACTCTACCAAGTTTAAATTTAGAAGAAAGTTTATCGTAAACTTCTTTAAAATAAGTGTGATCATAGTCTTTTACAAACTCAGTGTATGCTGACTCATTGATCGCCTTATCTCTTTTGGCTTCTTTTCCTGAATGATCTGGTTTCGTCCAAAAAACACCTCTAGCATTATTTCCTTTTATTGAGTCTGGCTGACCTGGAATTTGATTCAAACAAATCGCACCAAAATGAGATATGCCACCCGCTGTATCATATTTTTTTATTTTTAAAATTTCTTTAAGAGCAGTTTGTAGTTTTGATACATCAAACTTTAAATTTTCTATTTTGTAAAAATCTTTATGTAAATTTGTGTTGTTCACAGTTAACTATTCCTTTAGATTAGTTTATTATAAATGTATAATATATTAATTGTCACATCGTATAAACATTTTTAATTTATGAAAATACTTGGCAAATATCCTAAATTAAGATTGAGAAGGGTTCGCAAAAGTGACTGGGTCAGAAGACTCGTGTCAGAAAACAATCTCTCAACTGATGATTTGATACTACCCATTTTTATTCGTGAAGGAAAAAATAAAATTGAGCCTATTAAATCAATGCCAGGTGTCAATCGTTACAGTATTGATAGGTTAAGTTATGTAATAGAAAAAGCATGCAATTTAAAAATCCCATTGGTTGCTTTGTTTCCCTACACTCCTGATAATAAAAAAAATAATTATGGTACAGAGTCGCTTAATAAGAACAATCTAGTTTGTAAAGCATTAAGAGAAATAAAAAAAAACTTTAAAGAAATAGGAACTATGTGTGATGTGGCACTAGATCCGTATACTTCGCATGGACATGATGGGATTTTTGTAGATGGTGATGTAGAAAATGATAAAACGATAAAAATTTTAGCTAAACAATCTTTGCTTCAGGCTCAAATGGGATGTGATATTATTGCTCCATCCGACATGATGGATGGAAGAGTTTCTGAAATAAGAAAGATTTTAGATAAAAACAATTTTAAAAACACTAAAATTTTATCATATGCAGTTAAATACGCTTCTAATTTTTATGGTCCTTTTAGAGATGCTGTTGGCTCTAAAAATAAATTAAAAGGAACAAAAAAAACCTATCAGATGGATTTTAAAAATTCTCAAGAAGCCATCAGAGAAGTAGCTATGGATATAAATGAAGGAGCTGACATGGTAATGGTCAAACCTGGTATGCCATATCTTGATATTATAAAAACTATCAAAGACAATTTTAAGATACCTGTTATCTCTTACCAAGTCTCAGGTGAATATAGTATTATTAAAAATGGTATAAAGAATAAATTAATAAATGAAGATAGTGTTTTAGAAAGCTTAATTGCTCTTAAAAGAGCAGGATCTTCAGCAATGGTCACATACTTTGCATTAGATATAGCAAAGAAACTCAGATCTAATTGAAATAATTCTCAAGTAATACTCTGGATTTTGGTAAGTTTAAGTTGTTTGGTAAAAAAAACTTATTTAGCATTATGCTTCTTGTAAAAATTAAAGATTTTTTAATTAAATGATTGTCAATACTTTTTGGCATAACATTTTTAATTAAGAATGATGGTATTTGATATTTTGAATTATCGATATCTACAATAACTAATTCATTATTTGAATAATTCATTGAATTAAATTTACTTATATTTGTATCAAAACCAAGTTCCTTAATTAAACTTAATTCCCAATAAATAAATAATAAAATCCATTGATCTTGATAAAGATTTTGTAAAAGTTTTTCTAACGAGTTATATATGTTTCTATATGGTTGAGATTCCGGCAATAAAACATTTAATAAAGATGTTAAAGACATTAATGCAGCAGATCTTTTTTTATCATTAAAGTATTTTGGTGAAATAGGTTCAACTAGTTCAGTTTTAAAATATCCAATTTTATTTTCATTTTTTGAATTGTAAAAAATAAAAATCTTATTAGAAATTTGGAGATAATTTCTAATTTTTCTTGAATTGCCTCCGTATACGATACCACTCACTTTACCAAATGTATTAGTAAATACATTAATGATATTTGCATTCTCTCTAAATTTTCTTTTAGATAAAAGATATCCTTCGTCTTCCCAATTCATTTTATATTTTTAAATCATTGATTAGTTTATTAGCTGCATTTTGTTCAGCGATTTTTTTTGAACCACCTGTTCCTAGATATTTTTTTGAGTTCTTAATTTCCACCTCAGCCTTAAATGTAGGTTTGTGTTTAGGGCCAGATTGTTTATATATTTTATAATTAGGCAACTGTTTGTATTTTTTTAAACTATATTCTTGAAGCTTGGTTTTAGAGTCAATAACCGTGATAACAGACTTATCTAAGAACTCTTTCCAATTTTTCTTAATAAATTTTTCTGCTACTTCTAAACCTTGGTCCCAAAAAATAGCACCAATTAAAGCCTCTAGTCCATCACTTAAAATTTTCTCATTTTTTTTTTCAAGTTTTTTTTGTGAATCACCAACAAGAATATATTTATCTAAGCCTATTTTCTTTGATATTTGGTAACAGGTTTTTTTATTTACCAAATTAGCAAATTTTTTGTCAACAATCCCCTCTTTTTCGTCGGGATAAGTTTTAAGAAGTGTATAAGAAAGAATTAATCCTAATACTCTATCACCCAAAAATTCAAGTTTTTCATTATTAACATTATTGTTATAGCTTTTATGAATCATGCTTGTTTTTAATATTTCAAAGTCATTGAAATCTACGCCTATTGCTTTTTCTAAATATAAAAATTTTTTACTTTTCATAGCTTTTTAAAAAAACGATTTATTCTCAAAGAGTTGCCCCAGTTCCAGAATTTCAGAACGCTTCCTTGCAAGGTATCATTTGAAAAGAAAATTAAATTAGCTTTTCCTACTAAATTTAAATCGCTTACATATCCAACGCTACTTAAAAACCTACTATCCCGAGAGCAATCTCTATTATCACCTAAAAAAAAGTAATGATTTGAAGGCACTATATATTTATCGGAATTCTGGGTTGTTCCATTTTTGTTGTAAACAGCTACATGTTTAAGACCATTAGGAAGAGTTTCTTCATAAGCTTTAGCAATTATATTAGTAGATCCGCATCTAATTTCTTCTACTATTTTAAGTTCCTTTCTAATTATTTCGTTATTGTTAATAAAAAGTTTTCCGTTTCTAAACTGAATTTCATCTCCAGGTAGACCAATTAATCTTTTGATATAATCAGTTCTATTATCTGCTGGAGTTTTGAAAACAACAAGGTCTCCATATTTAGGTTCTTTCTTTAACAATCTTTTGTTATAGATCGATGGACTAAAGGGGAAAGAATGCTTGCTATATCCATAGGAATATTTTGATACGAAGATTCTGTCACCAATTAATAAGGTTGGTTCCATAGATGAAGAAGGAATGTAAAAGGGTTGGAAAAATAACGATCTAATAAGCACTGCAATAAGAAGAGCATATAAAATGGTTTTTAAATTTTCAGAAACAACTTTTATAAAATTTTTTTTCATAAAGTAGTTAAAATAACAAATGCAACGGCAAAAGGTTTATCATCAGAAATTGAAAGAAATGTTTTGAACTTTTTCCTTTTTGTAATCTTATATACTGTTTTAAGGCTATTTCCATAAACTTTTATAAAAGGTTTGCCGTATTTGTCATTTTTAATTTCAATTTCTTTAAAACTTAATCCTCTTGAGATACCGGTTCCAAGCGATTTAGAAAAGGCTTCTTTTGCTGCAAATCTTGATGCATAACACGAATAATTATTTCTCCTCTGTTCACATAATTTTATTTCAGATTTTGAAAAAATCTTATTTTTAAAATTTTTATTTGTTTTAATAATTTTTTTTACCCTTTCTATTCTGATAATATCAGTTCCAGATCCGTATATTTTCATATTCAAATGATCTTTTTAAATTTTTTTATTGTGTTTTTTAATCCAATAAATATAGACTCTCCAACTAAAAAATGACCTATGTTAAACTCACTAATGTGCTTAATTTTAGATATGATTCCAGCTGATTTAAACGTTAGACCGTGTCCAGCGTGGACTTCCAAGCCTAAACTAGATGCAAAACGAACAGCTTTTTTTATTTTTTTAATCTCGTTTTCGTAAAATTTTTTTTTATTAATAAGATTACAAATTTTTCCAGTATGTATTTCAATACAATCTGCATTAATTTCTTTTGCTGTACTAATATCTTTTAAGTTTGGCTCAATAAATAAGCTAATTCTTGAGCCATTTTTTTTTAACTTTTTAATCATTTTTTTAAGAAAAATTTTATTATAATTAAGATTTAAACCTCCCTCTGTTGTTACTTCTTTTCTTTTTTCAGGAACTATACAAATAAATAAAGGTTTTTGCTTTAGTGCAATTTTTAACATCTCGTTCGTTGCAGCTATTTCTAAATTTAAAGGTATCTTTAATTTTGATTGAATTTCTTTTAAATCGAATTCGTTAATATGCCGTCTATCTTCTCTTAAGTGAATTGTTACAGAATCTGCTCCATACTTTTCAGATAATAATGCTGCTCTAAGTGGACTTGGATAAATTTCACCTCGAGCGTTTCTAACAGTAGCTACATGATCTATGTTAACACCCAAACGTATTTTTGGCATTAAAGACCTCTAGAACCTGGTTTTACAGCTTTAATAGATAGTAAAGTTTCTGGCAGATTCTTTTTATCGTATGTCGGAATATTAATTTCAATTTGAGAAACAATTTTACTTTTAATCACAGATTTACCTTGCGATCTATCAATAAGACATGCGAAGCCAATGGTTTTTGCCTCTGATTTTTTTATTATCTCAACACACTCTAAACTAGACTTTCCAGTAGTAATAACATCTTCAACAATTAACACTTTGGAAGAACTTGGAATTTTAAAATCTCTTCTTAAAGTAAAATTATTGTTAATTCTTTCAGCAAAGATTGTTTCTTTATTTAAAAGTTTACCCATCTCATATCCAATAACAATACCTCCAATTGCTGGAGAAAGTATTAAATCAATTTCTTTAAATTCATTATTAATTTTTTCAGCTAAAGATGAACAAATTTTTTTAGATAGGTAGGGTTTGCTTAATAGTTGAGCACATTGAATGTATTGTGAACTATGAAGTCCAGAAGACAATATAAAATGACCATCTAAAAGAGCTTTACTTTCTTTTAAAATTTCTAAAGATTCTTTGTATGAGAGCATTTTTTTTCTGTTTATGTCGAATAATTTTAAAATTTAAATGTTTTTGTTTTATCTGACTTATTAAGTTTGTAAAGTTTTTTAAGTCATTTATCTGTAAATCAAAAGAAAAAGTTAGAAATTTATCCTTTCTTTCTAAAAGCTCAACATTCAATATATTGCTACCATTTGTACCAATTATAGTGCTAACCTCACCTAACTCTCCAGGTTGATGGGGCAAATCTATTTCTAAAGTAGTAAAATATTCTTTATTTTTTTTAGTTTTAGTATCAACTAATTTATCTTGCCAATATCGTCTTATAGCTGCTCTAGCTTTACCTGTTGTTGCTGAAGATAACCAATGTAATGAAGGTGAAATTTTTTTTGAAGTTACAATTTTAATCATATCTCCATTTTTTAAGATTGTTTGTAAAGGAAGTTCGGTCCCATTGACATAGCATCCGACAGCGGTATCACCAATTTTAGTGTGAACAGCGTAGGCAAAATCTATCGCAGTACCGTTTTTTGGCAATTTTATTACTGCTCCCTTCGGTGTAAAACAAAAAACATTATCTTGAAACATTTGTAATTTAGTAAATTCATAATAATGTTCAGGACTATTACCTCTTTCGATTATCTCAACTAAATCTCTCAACCAGTCATATTCTTTCCATGATAACTCTGAAAATTTTTCAGAGGATTTATACTTCCAGTGTGAGGCTATACCTCTTTCTGCAAACTCATGCATTTCCTCAGTGCGGATTTGAATTTCAATGCGATGTTTTTGTGGACCAATTAAAGACGTATGTATTGATTTATAATTATTAATTTTGGGTGTTGAAATATAATCTTTAAATTTTCCTGGAATAGCAGAGTACCTGCTGTGAAAAATTCCTAATGTTTTGTAGCAGTCATCAATGTTATCAACTATAACTCTAAAACCAACGATATCAGTTAATTGTTCTAAAGATATTTTTTTTTTTTGAATTTTTCTCCATATTGAAAATGGTGTTTTTTCTCTTCCAGTTATTCTGGCTTTAACTTTGTTTTTATTTAATAACTCAATTAAGTCTGTGGAAATTGAATTAAAGTTATCTTCTCTATGATTTTTAATAAACTTTAATCTTTTTTGTATTAGATTTCTGGCGTCTTTATTCAAAAATGCAAAAGATAAATCCTCTAATTCATCTCTTATCCTATTCATGCCCATTCTATCCGCTAATGGAGCATAAATTTCCATTGTTTCTTTGGCTTTTCTAATTTTTTTATTTTCTTCTTTTACAAATTGTAATGTTCTCATGTTGTGTAATCTATCGGCAAGTTTTACTAACAAAACTCTAATATCTTTTGATGTTGCTAATATAAGTTTTCTAAAATTTTCAGCCTTGGAGTTGTCTGCTGCTTTATCTTCAAGTTCTGAAATTTTTGTAACACCATCAACTAAATCAGCTACTTCTTTTCCAAATTCTTTAACAACTGAATTATAAGTAATTTTTGTATCCTCTATAGTGTCGTGTAATAAACCCGTTGTTATAGTTGCGCTATCTAATTTTAAATCTGAAAGTATATCCGCTACTGCTAATGGATGTATTATGTATGGGACGCCTTCATCTCTTTTTTGATTTTTATGAGCGCTTAAGGCGAACTCATAAGCCTTTGAAAGAATATCAGGATTTAAAAATTTATTATAAGATTTTACTTTGTTAATTAAATCTTTGTTATTGATCATGAATCTATTATAACACTTTCCTTCATTCTTGTAATCTCATTCCTTTTTTCAAAATTAAGTTTTTTTATTAAAATATCTATTCTTTTATTAGTTATTGGATGTTTCCAATTAGAATTAATATCTTTTAAGGGGTATAAAACAAAATTTCTCAAATGTGCCTTAGGATGAGGTATGGTTAAATTCTTGTTATTAGAGATTTTTCCTTTAAAATCTATAATATCTATATCGCATGTTCTGGGTGCATTTTTTAAATTTCTTTTTCTTTCCATTTTCCTTTCAATTAAAAAAATTTCTTTAAGTAATTTTTTTGGGCTTAAACTGTACTCAATTTCGATTGCAATATTTATAAATTTAGGGTTTTTTTTGTTAGGATAAGATGGTGACTCAAAAAAATTAGATATTTTCTTAATTTTTATTTTTTTATCTTTTAATAAAGATACGGCCTTTGTAATATTATCAAGCCTATTTCCAAATTTTGAATTTAAATTTGAGCCTATACTTAAATAAATCATTATTTATTTCTGCTTAAAATTCTTGCTTGTTCCCTTCTCCAGTCTTTCTTTTTTTTAACCAGTCTTTTATCGTACAATTTTTTTCCTTTTGCGACAGCTAACTCAATTTTTGCTTTTCCTTTATAAAAATATAATTTAGTTGGAACTATTGTTAAGCCTTCTTGATTTATCTTTCCAATCAAACTGTTAATTTCTTTTTTGTTAAGTAGCAGTTTTCGATCTCCTTTAGGATCATGGTTGTTATAACTAGATTGTTTATATAGCGGTATATGTGAGTTTATAAGGTAAATTTCTCCATTTTTATCTAAAGCATAAGAGTCGGCAATACTGGCTTTTCCATCTCTAAGTGATTTAACTTCTGATCCTCTTAGAACAATACCTGCTTCAAAGAATTCCTTAAAATAATAATTAAAACTGGCTTTTCTATTCAAACAAATAATTTTTTGACCAGAACTCTTTATAGTTTTCATTAAAGTAACTTAGCAACTTTAAGAGCATCTCTAACTTCTATTTTAGTTTTTTCCGTTACCTTGACCAGAGGTAAACGTACATCATCAGGTGCAAGTTTTAATAATGAAGCTGCATATTTAACTGGAGAGGGATTGCTCTCGACAAAAAGAGCTTTGTGTAAAGGTTTTAAAATATTATTTATTTCTTCAGCTTTTGTTTGCATATTTCGATCTCCAACATTAAGAGACGCGGACTGAAACTCGGAACATAATTTTGCTGCCACATTAGCTGTTACGCTTATACAGCCCTTACCTCCCCTTTTATTAAATTCTAGTGCATTGTCATCTTCGCCAGTTAATTGTAAAAAGTCATTGCCCATTGCTTTTAATTGTTGATCAACTCTACTCAAATCTCCTGTTGCATCTTTCACACCTGAAATATTTTTTAATTCAAATAATCTAGCCATAGTTTCAACTTTCATGTCAATAACTGATCTAGATGGAATGTTGTAAATGATTATCGGTATTCCAACACTGTCATTAATTTTTTTGTAGTGTTGATACAGTCCTTCCTGAGTTGGCTTATTGTAATATGGTGTGACAATTAATAACCCATTTGCACCAACTTTTTCGGCGTGTTTAGATAATTCAATTGCTTCATCTGTAGAATTTGAACCAGTTCCGGCAATAACAGGTATTTTGCCTTTGCACTCGTTTACAGAAATTTCTATAACTTTACGATGTTCATAATGAGAAAGCGTTGGCGACTCACCGGTCGTACCGGCGGGGACTATTCCGTTTGTACCACTTTTGAGGTGATGATTTAATAATTGAGTGTATTTTTCCTCATCTAGTTTATCATCTTTAAATGGTGTGATTAAAGCAACGATTGATCCTTTGAACATAAAAATATAAGATATTTTTTTACCTTAAACTTATGCTTATTCGTATAATTAGTCTAGTAGTTTTATTTATTAGTTCAACAACCTATGGAGTTTCCTATTCACAAAGTAATGATTTTATAATTCCTAAAAAAAAACCATCTATATTTAAAAAAATTGATGAGAAAAAAAATAATACAACTTTGATACTTCCATCTAATAAACCAATCATTGATATAAAAGATAAAGCATCTATTAGTTCATTTACAATGCCTGTTAAAAAACCAATTAATGATCAAACTTTAAAAGAAAAAGCTATAATTAAAAAGAGCCCAGCAAAAGACAACAGTCTTTTAGTTAATATAGCTAATCAAGGAAAATTTATATATCCTGAAAAAAAACCATCAAGTTATAAAACTACAGCAAAAACAACAGAAACCTCAGAGATTTTGTCCAAAAAAGATTATAAAAAGGCTAAGGAGATTTTTAATTTAATAAGCTCTAGTAAGTGGATCACCGCTGTTAAAATGTCAGAAAAGGTGAACGATAGAGATTTTAGAAATTTAATTAAATGGATGTACTTAAAACAAAATGGTAACAAAGCAACTTTTAATGATTACACAAATTTTATAAAGAAAAATCAAGAATATCCAAGAATTAATAGATTAAAATATTTAGCTGAACATAAAATAATTCTTAAAAATACTACACCAAATGTAATAATAAACTGGTTTTCTGATAATGAACCTTTAAGTGGAACTGGAAAATTAAAATTAGCTGAAGCTTTTATTTTAAAAGGTCAAACAGATAGAGCCTTAAAGCTTATTAAAGAAGGATGGGAAGACGCAAGGTTAAGTAAAAATGATTTAAGATATTATAGAAATAAATTTAAAAAATATTTAACAAATGATGATCAAATTAAAAGAGCAAGCTATTTAGCCTGGAACAATAAATACTGGGATCTGAAGAGAATGCTTAGATATCTACCAAAAGATGAACGTGCCCTTTACAATGCTAGACAAATTTTAATGAGTAATTCATACGGTGTTGATAAATCAATTTCTGCTGTTCCTAATCATTTAAAAAAAGATATCGGATTGGAATATGACAGGCTAAAATGGAGGAATAGACGAGGAAGATTGGAGCAATCTTTAGAAATTTTGTACTCTAATGCAAATAAATCTGAAGATGCCTTGGTAAGACCAGACTTATGGTGGAAACAAAGAAAAAGTCTCACAAGATCTTTGATTTATAAAAAGAGATATAAAACTGCATATAAAACTGCGAGTGAACATTCTTTATCCTTTGGACCTGATTTTGCTGAAGCTGAATGGCTTTCTGGATGGATAGCTTTAACTTTTTTAAATTCTCCAGAATACGCTATTAATCATTTTCTAAATTTTTATAATAATGTTGGATATCCTATAAGTTTAGCTAGAGGTGCTTATTGGTTGGGAAAATCATATCAAATGTTGGGTAACGATAATAAGTCTAATAATTATTTTAAAGAGGGTTCCAAGTTTTTAACGACATATTATGGCCAGTTGTCTTTCAATGAAATTAATAATGGTGGAGAATTTAAATTGGATGATCAGACTTCCTTTAATAAAGAATATGAAAAGAAATTTAATAAAAATGTTCTAATAAGACATGTTATTCTTTTGAAAGAATTAAATAAGACTAAATACAGTAAAGATATTATCAAACATTTAGCTACTCTTGATATTGAAAGCGGAAGTGAAGTGTTAGCAGCAAAATTAGCAACTGAAGTTGGCAGATATGATTATGCAATTCAAATATCCAAACAGGCCTCTTATGAAAAAAGATTTTTTAATACTTATAACTATCCGATAATTACCACTCCTAGGGAAATTAATGGAAAAGCAATGCCTAGACCAGAACTCATATTGGCAATAATTCGTCAAGAAAGTGAGTTTGATGGTAAAGCTAATAGCTATGTTGGAGCTAGAGGTATGATGCAGTTAATGAAGTACACGGCTAAAGTTGTTGCTAAACAAGCTAGGCTTCCTTATAGCATCAGCGGTTTGACAAAAGATCCGGAGTATAATGTTAAACTTGGTTCTTATTATTTTAATTCTCTTTTGGAAGATTATAATGGTGTTTTTCCATTTGCTCTAGCTGCGTATAATGCAGGACCAAAACGTGTTAAAACTTGGAGAAGAGTTAACGGAGATCCAAGTAAAAATCAATTAAGTTATATAGATTGGATTGAGCTAATAAGATTTAAAGAGACAAGAAACTATGTGCAAAGAGTTTTAGAAAATGTCAATGTTTATAAGTTTATGTTAAATAAAGCTCCTGTGAAGATTGATGGCTTCTTTCAGTAGAACTGGCGGAAGAGGAGAGATTCGAACTCTCGGTACGATATTACTCG
>CENZ01081886.1_pt1 | contig 18537 bp, 4 predicted proteins | sample 361341 | NCBI WGS metagenome assembly CENZ01 (sample SAMEA2619782, study PRJEB7988) | marine metagenome | biome: marine biome (ENVO:00000447); feature: deep chlorophyll maximum layer (ENVO:xxxxxxxx); material: "saline water (ENVO:00002010), including plankton (ENVO:xxxxxxxx)" | depth 50 m
ACTTCCAACACTTATTGAACTACTACCCATAGTAATCTTATATACAGTAGGCTCTACATTACCATGCCTGCCCTGCCAAACAACATCATTTGCACTATCATATGCCCATGATTGGGGATTATCCATAGTTACACCAGTTGCTGCCATTGATACAGTCATTTGATCATTATCAGAATTTAAAACACCTTTCATTAGCTTCTGTGGATTCGAACCATAAATAAGATAAGCACTCTGAGCTGGATAATATGTTATGAATGCGGAATTTACTCCATCATTATTACTTACAGCGTTTGCATTGTCACTAGCAAAAGTACCAGAAAGACTAACACCGTTCCCTACAGATTTTGTTCCTGCAACTCCGATTTTAGTAACTGATCCGTCACTTTCTACTAAAACTGCATCTTTTGCTGAAACTGCAGAAGAGCTGCTTACAGTAACATTTGTCATGCCAGGAGCACCTGTTCCTGCTGAACCCACCGCCGTTTGAACAAATTCTGTAGTAGCTAGTTGAGTAGTGTTTGTACCAGAACCTGCAGTTGGGGCAGCTGGGCTACCTGTAAAGGTTGGACTTGCTAAGGAAGCAAAACTTAAGTTTGCTGTTGCATTTGCTGTATTATCAGAAACAAGTAACTTAGTAGCTGAGAGAGCTACACCTGCTTGCTCTGCTGTTGCACTACTTCCAATAGTACCATCTGAAGCTTGAACATAGTAGGTTCCTTCAATTGTCATCCCAGATTGTTGCTCATTTACTCCTCCGGGAAGGTCAATACGCACATTTTCTCCATTAGCTACTGTGGACTGTGCAATACCAATCCACTGTGCAAAATTAGATGCTCCAACATAATTTGGAGTATATACAAAATGGTGAGTAGCCCAACTACTTGCACCATATATGCTTTGCGATGATGCTGTCATTTGTATAACTTTTCCAGTTTCTTTAGTTCTTCCCATTGCATTAAAAAATCCAAGTCCACCGTTTTGTGTTATTGCACTACCGCCAGTAGTCGTAGCCTGACTATACCAATCTTGACCGACAGTAAGAGCGCCATTCGTTCCAATTTGTCCATCCATATAATATAAAGGCTGAGTGCTTCCGCTTGTAGTTCCTCCAGAGCTTACTGCAAAATAACCAGATCCTACAGGCCCTACAAAAACAGCTCTGGTAACAGAATTGGAAGCACCAGTATGGGTTGAAGATTTTGCAGTTCCTGCAAAGGTTATATCTCCTGTCGAAGAATCAATTTCTCCTGTAAATACATAGGCCTTATCATTTTGACCCACAACTGTTATAATTGCATATCTTCCTTCAACTTCTAATCTACAACTATAATTAATGTAAGTTCCACTGGTTATACTTGTAGTTCTAATATTGCCATCTAAAACGGGAGAGGCTCCAGAAACATCAAAGGTATCATAAACAAAGGTATTATCAGAGGCTCTAAAGAATAAATAGTATCCCTTACCTGAGTGAGTAGAATATCCAGAGGAATGACCATTATAATATGTATTACTAGAATAAGTTCTTTGATTATCAGTGGTCGGAGTTATTGCTGTTCCAACAGTGAATCCAGAGGTAGTAGCTTCAATTATATTTAGTCTAGCTGTATATGAAGTACCTAGGTACAACAGTATAAATTTATTTGTACCTTCAATAGGGTATTTTCTAAAAGTGTCTCCAGAGTTCCAATCAACTGCATCAGTGCCTGTTAAATTTACATGAGAAACATTTTGTGTTGCAGAACTTGTTGAAAACGTATATTGGAGACCCTCAATTTTATCAGCAGTATAATCATATGATAGAATAATATTTCTATTGAGAGTCGAATTATAAAATCCCTGACTTCTATAAGAGACGGCATTTCCAGCTGAACTGTTAGGTAGAGTTAAAATAGCTGTCCATGTTATCGATCCAGTGCTATCATTTATTTCTCCGGCTCCTAGTTTTTGAGATGCACTTCCAGGGAGGAAGATAACTCTATCAATATTGTCATCATACCACATATCTGTATGTCCATCACTAACAGTATCACTGCTATTTCCAGTAATAACAGTACTTCCAGAGCCGACAGTGTACTTGTATCCATGTGCACTAAAACTGCTAGTAGGTGCCTGTATAGCACTAACTTTACCATCTGAGTCAAGTACAACCGCTTTACCTGATGTAATAGCTCCATTTGCTGTTAGTTCAATTGTAGTTCCACCACCTGCAGAATCAACATTTAACCATTTGCTTGTTGCACTATCATATTGTAAAACTTGACCTTCTGCAGGAGTTGTAATGGTTGTATCTGTTAAACCTGCTAGAGTGCTAGAGAATGAACCAAGTTCTGTCTGTACATAAGCAGTAGTAGCGATAGCTGTAGTATTGTCACTAGCAGCAGGGGTTGGGGCAGCAACAGTTCCAGTAAAAGTAGGACTAGCTAAAGTAGCATAAGAACTAAGACTGGCTGTAGTGGCATAAGAACTGAGATCAGGAGGGGTATAGGTAAAAGCACCTGTTGTGTTATCATAAGCTAATGCAGCAGTTCCTGCACTAGCTGTACTTACTGACAAGTCTGTAAGAGAAACACTTTGAGTGGCAGCCTGTGGCGTTCCTCCTACAGTTGAGGTTTGAGTTACATTACCACTAGCATCAACTCCCAGTTTTACGCTGGTTGTCCCCGAACCAATAGTAAGCTCTGGGAGCTGAATGCCTGAGGCAGTCGCTTTTATCTCCTGTGTTCCAAGTTTAAGAGTGCTTCCAGATAGATATAAGTCTCTAAACTTTTTGGACGTTGTGCCAAGATCATATGTAACGTCAGTATCTGGAACAATGTTTTGATTTATATTTGATAAATCAATTGCTCCTCCAGATGCCGCTGCGTCCCAGTAACCTTTTGATGAGTTATAGGTATATGTTAATCCTCCAACGGATTTGGTATCTCCGTTGGAAGGACTGTTTGGAAAATCTACTGCTGCCATTTATTTTCTCCTTATGCTTGCGACTCTGACCAAGTTATTCTTCCACTTGTTTTAAAGGGATTACTTGCTCCGATACCGCCAGTATCTACAACTTTTACGGCTACCGTTATTATGTCAGGTCCGTTAGGGAATGTACCATCTCCTCCTAGTATACTGTTACCCAAGTCAATTAGTTCATTAATTTTAAAGTTTGTTGCATTTGTAAGCTTTACTCCTTGATTATCTGTTGCACCACCTGTAGCGCGGAAAGAGAAAACTTCTGTTCCACCCGTTACAGTATCTGCTGAGTTATGTTTAATTAGCTGTGATAGAGAAGGACTTGCAACATTCTCCCAGCTAATTGTACTCAAATCTCCATTTAGAATAAGTTTTACTTCACAGTCATGTGTAATAATCAAACCTACTTCTGCAAGTTTAAGTTGCATACGGTTGATAATATCTCTTTCACCGAGATTACCTGAAATATTCGAATCTACAGAAGGAGCCAATCTAAGTGATACAAGAGGAATTGTATCTGTTCCAAGATTTACCGTCTCATCATTACCACCAGATGCAGGTACACCTAGAGAGAGTGAAACTGCGCTTCCCACAGTTGGATATACTGCAGGAGTGTTATACTGTTGAGCAACATAAATATATACATAGAATGTTCCTCCTGAATAAGCCGTATAGTCAACTTCTTGTCCATTTAATGAATTATCAGCGGTGTAGAGTTGAAGACCGCTATAAAACTTTGTTGCATCACTTGCATTTACCGGTATACGAACATACCAGTTTCTACGCCAGCCACCTTGATAATTCCATTCACCTATAAGACTTGAAGCACCCGTAGTTGTTACTGCTGAAGTTTCACCATTTGTGAATGAAAGTGCTTTTGACGGTGCCGTAAATAAGTATGCGTTATCATCATCAAATGTACCATCCATAATTACCGATGTACCCCAGTGGAACAATGTTGGTGCGTAATCTGGAGATTCTCCATTTTCAATTTCATATTTTGCAGGTAGATTACCAGATCTCATGTATGCTTCGTCAAGTCTATTATTATGAATAAATTCATGAACATAACGAATATGACCTTTCATATCTTTAAATCCAAATCGAATCTTACCAGCACCATACCAAGAATAATCCATGTATGCCATCTGAATTTTATTTTTGTCAAGTATAAAGCCATCTGGTCCTGTTCCATCGCACGGATCTATATTCCAGTCTACTTGTGCAACTTTTACATCTTCTGTCTTCGTTACAATCACCCCACTTGTGCTAATTCCTTTAAATTGTGGTTGTATGTAAAGAGTGTTTTTAGACTCTAATTTTGTAATTTTATATGACTGTCCTCGAAGAACAATAAAATCACCATTTTGAAGCTGTCCAGTAAAGTTTGCCGCACTATCGCCCGTAACAAGCCCACTATTATTTACAAGAGTAACTGTACCACTCAGCTGAGTGGTAGAAGCTCTTCTGCAACATCTTAAGACCGTTCCATCAAACTCAAAAAAGAATCCATTTTGGCTATCAAACATACCTGCTCGAGTAAACGCTCCACTATATCCATCAAGATTATACTTAATAATTCCTGTTGGAGTCGTAGAAGTTGGATCCGTAGTTAATCCATATTTAAAAGAAAAATCATTTACAATTTCACTTACAGTCGAAGTAACATTGTACACAGCATCTGAAGCTCCATTTACTTTTATTGCTGATCCAACCTTTAATCTATGAGGATACTTTGTTACAACTGTTCCAGTTGTTGACTGGAAGTCTGCAATAACTAATACTCCTTTCATTGCAGAATGATTCGCACACTGATAGTATAACATATCTGGAGCATTTGAAGGAACAACAAAGGTTAAGGTTCCAGAGGCTGTTCGTGATCCTGTGACTCCTGTTGTATATTCGCCTGCATACGTACCTACTCCATAACCACTTCCATCGTCTGTAGTTAAATAGAATGGATGTCCTGATGCAGCTACATTAAAGGTATAAGTAGCACCTCTATATAATGTAATTACAGGATTTTCAGCAGAAGAGAGTGATCCTCCAGTAAATGAGTATGCACCTGCACCTGCATTTACTACCGCATATGTCACATCTGTAGGTGTAGCTCCAGAAACTCCAGTAAGTTTTTCCATTGTTACTGGTGGGTTGAAGTTAATCGCCAAAGAAGTTTGTATACCTTTACCAGACTGATATCGGAAGTACTTTCTTGTTTGACGTGTTACCTGTGAGAATGGAGAAGTTCCTGCAGCAATTTCTACACCACCATCAAAAGGTCGGTGTACAGAATAACCATCAGGTTTTGCATATACTTTTGTCTCCAAGAAATGTGTTGTTGTTGCGTTTGTAAAATCATATGGTTGATTTACTGTCATTTTTGTATCATCTGCTATAGATGTGACTACTCTCTCTACAAGCTCACCGGGATCGGTTGCACTATCTTTCACATATACTGTATCTCCAGGTTTAAAATATCTTTTGAATAGTGTAGTAGTACCTTTCAAAACATTGCTACCTGCCTCAACTTTTACTGTTCCATTTGCTTGTGCTCTACCTGCAATTACTTTTGTCGATACTTTGTGTGTACCGGTACCTGCAGTTATTTCTATTGGACTTTCATTATTAACAGCAGCAGCCTCAGTTGCATGAAGTGTTAGCCATTTTTCATCTACAGCTCTTGCATAGTAATCTGTACTTTGTACTAAGTTTGCAAGAGTTGGATTACTATTATTATCATAAGTAACTTTTGTACCAGAAATTATTGTATGAGAACCACTTGCTGCAACATTAATTTGATAGTCAGAATTTACTGTTGTTGCATCTAATTCTATTGTTGTACCAAATATCTTTGATGCTCCTGTAAAATCAAATGTTCTTTCTGCAACAGCAGAAGCAGCGTAAGTTCCGTCTGTAACTCCAAGCTCTGCTTTTGTTTTAAATTCAATATTTGCAGCACCTGCATCTGTAAGATTTACAGAATTTTGACCAGAAAGAAGTGAAATTCTATCGCTTGTTAAAACATTTGCATCATATGTATTTCCGCTTGTTAGTGCTGGATAAATATAATTTGTATTCCAATTCGTAAGCATAGCTTCAAACATAGTTTTATAATCTGCACTTGAATTACCCCAAGTCTGACCATTTGCAAGTTTAATTAATAATGCAAACTCAACAACATCTTTTGCTCCATAAGAGCTACTCATATAAGAATATGTATAATAGTTATTGTCACTCGTCCTCTGCATAGAAGTATTTGCATTTTGTATAGCCCAATCAGTAGTGTTCTGAAAATAACCATGCATATAGATTACAGGATCATAAGAACCCCAAGTATGCTTGGCATACGACATTGACCATCTATAAGTTTTTCCACCCACAGTAAAAGTTTGATTATTCCATGTGCTGTTCGCATTATAACTTCCTTGGTAAGGCGTTCTTAAGCCAGATCTTAAATAACCATACCAGTACTCACTTGTACTTGCTCGTCCTGATTCTCTAGTCCATAGATAACGATCAATTGTTGTATTTGGACTCCAATCTGTTGCAACGATAATATTATTACGACCGGCAAGAGGTGTTCCTGCTCCTATATTATAGCCTCTCGTAGAACTAAGATTTTTCAAATATAAATTTGCTGACGGAAAATTATATCCTCCATATCCACTATAGTAAGCATAATTTGAACTATACATTAAATCATAGTAGTCCATTGAAGAACTACCAGAAGAAACTCCACTATTGAAAACTCGAGTAGAGTTTTCATTTGTAGCTGTTGTAATATCTTGTAGTCCACTTGTTCCTGCCGCTCCGCTTGATGAGAAATAAGACGTAAAGAAAGAATTTAATGTACTAAAAGAAATTACATTTGTTCCTGTTGTTGCAGTCGAGGAGTTAGGAAGAACTGTACCAGATGTTGTAGTTGGAAGAGTTCCTCCATCTACTTGAGTAACTGTTACATCTGTTCCTGTGCTTAATCCATGATTTGCAAGATAAAAAGAGTTTGCTGTTGCATTTCTTTTTGTGCCGTCAATTTTATAATATCCTTTTGCACCAGAAAGTCTTACCCCACTTAACTTAAACCTATCGTCACTTATTACATCAACTGTATAATCACCGTCAGAAACAGTGCTAAGAGCAGTGGTATTAGTAGAGCTTGTTGATCCCACGTGTTGATCTAATGGATTTGTTCCTGAGAATCCTCCATAGGTTGCAGACTGAGTTGTTAAGGTTACACTGTCTCCCGTAACAAGCCCGTGTGATGACATAAATAAAGAATCACCTTCACTGTCTTCAACCATTGGAACAAAAAATTCTGATAAATCACTTGGATAAAAATATCTTGTAGACCAGTAGTAGTTATAAGGATTTGAATAATAATACTTTTGAGTACGAATCGAAGTACCAGATCTTATGGTGTAGCTTCTGTGTGAATTGTTTGAAAATCGAGTCCAGTCTTCAAAAATATTGTATCGATTTGGCTCATTTACACCACCACTGGTAACAAAATTAAAGTTACTACTTTGCCAGGGAGCATAAACGTAGCCGTTTGTATAGTAGTTCTGCCAATTATAGTGATATGGAGAAGTGTTTGAAAACGGTATATACCAAACTGTTTGCCCTGAAACTTCTCCAAGAGGAGTTCCATTTAAATCCCAACCAGATCCTGTACTATTATATGCATACCTTGTTCTATGATAACTAAAAGAGTTATAGCTAGGATAATAATTTTGTTTGATTTCATATGCTAAATGCAGAGAATGAGTTCCAAAGTAAGAAGTGCCTGCAGAACTAAAAGTTATGGCTGCACCATTGTAACTTTGAGTCAAACTAATCGCATTGTCATTTATTTTTATTACGTAGTATCTATCAAATTTATTTAAGCCACCAATTGTTGTGTCATAGACAGCAGGCATGTAAAATAAAACATCGTTTGTTTTTAGTCCATGAGATGTCCATGCAATTGTATTTGCAGATGTGTCAACATCTGTGCTAAGAAATTTATGAGAATACTGTGACTTCATTTGCCTTGTTTCAGTTTTTGCTCGGTTAGGATAAGAAGTAAACGTTAAAGTATCAACAAAATCAACAACAGGTCTTCCATCTGCAGCAGTGTCTGTAGTAGTGCTTGTTAATTTAATTGCTTTTCCGCCTATAGAGTTTAATAGATAAAACTGATTATTTATAGCAAATCCATGCGGATCTTCAGTAGTAACTGTAATTTTAGAAGCAGGCTCAGTTTCATCAGTAACAACACCTGTTGCGGCATCAAAAGGTATTTGTGATCCTGTATAAAAAGTTCCGGGAGTAATAGTAGTATAAAGACTGCCAAGCACTCCTGTTATAGTTTGAGTTGCTAATGCTCTATAGGTAAATGTTGTATTGTTTGGAACAGTTGAAATTAGAAACTTTCCTTCTGCAGTTCTAGATGCAAGTCCTTGCACATCTATTGGAGTACCAACAGGCAAGTTATGCTGTTCACTACAGTACACTGTTATAATCTCTGAGCCAGCGGCTGCTTCAACACTTGTTACAATACTCAAAGATAAGTCACCATCAGATACATAGAAAGAAGGAACATTATTTGAAAGCTCTAATGTTTCCCACTTTGTTGGCTGTAGTCCGTATTCAAAGTCAGTATCGATAAGATTCTCAGGTGTTGAAACTCTTATTTTGTGTACAGGATCTAATAATGAGTCATGAACATCAATTTTTGCTGCTCCTTCGTCATATATAATTTGAAGCCTGTCTGTATTTGCCATTGCTGGACTTAATGTAGACAAGTCTAAATCAAATGTTAGAGTTGTTTTTTCAGTGGATGTATCAAATGCTACTGCACCCCCTGCCGCAGAATCTGCAAAATTATAGATAATGGCGTTCGTCGTAACATTTGTTATCAGAAACAAATCTTCTAATTTATAAAATCCTGGGAGCACGAGTGTGTTTGCCGTAACATCTAATGTGTACCCGTGGTTCTTAATTGCTTTTGCCATGTTATCCTCCTAAAGCAATCGAATATGCGATTGCTAGCTTTTTCGATGCAAGATCTGCATTTAGTTCTGTTGTGTTAATATTTGTTGCTACTTTCCAAGCTCCTTCGGTAGTATTAAATACAAACGTGATGCCGTTTAGACTGTAAGTGTCACCGTTGCTTGGATTTGAGGGAAAGTCTAAAACTGCCATTTGTATCTCCTTTTAGTATAAATCATTGGGGATTGCAAGAAGTGTGGTGGCTCCCCATGCCCACCCTGAATCGTTGCCATAATTCCATAAACCACCATCATCATGGCCCCAGTCTGCAAGAATAAGAGCCCTAGTTGTAGAATCAATACCATGTATAACATCTTGACCTGATTGATTGTTGTTTGACCCACTAAGAACTGTAGTAAAATCATTTTGTTCTGTTGACGCAGTATTTGTATTGTATCCAGAATTACGTAAGAAACCTTGTCCAGGAACTTTCCATCCGGGAGATGATCTTTTTGCAATTCTATGAGAACCGTTAATATGATAAAATGGAGCTTGTCCATTGATAGAAAATAGCTGGTGTCCAAATGCATCCTCTTCTGTAGCGTTCCATACTCCAGATGGTTGGTAGTTTGTAATAATTGCCATATTTTGAAGATTATTTGTTTTCCAATTCACTTCAAAGAAAAGACACTTTAGTACATTAGAGGTACTATATCCAGTATTATCTTTAAACCAAATTAAGCCTTGACAAATACCATCTGATACAGAATGAACAAATCTAGTTCTGTCTACATTCACATTACCAGTTGTACCCGTCCAAATATTTCCTCCAGTATTATTGTAACTCCATTGACTTAATGTAGTACTATCAATTGTTCTTTGTGTTCCATTGACAAACACAGTTCCTGCTGTTGCTCCACCACTAGCTCCTGTTCCTGTTCTAAGATGAAATATTACCTCTCCTTCTACCGCAGGAAACGCCATGTAATGTCCCCAAGCAGTATTTCCGGATCCGCTGAATCCAATAAAGTTATTTTCTTTTACACTTAGTCCTGCTTGTAGATCATATGTACCGTTGCCTTGTACAAAAGTCGCTCTTCTTGCTGTATTTCCTGCCATTGAATACGTATTATTTGTCATATAACCTAAGCTACCATCATACAACATGGCCATACTATCATTATCGTCATTTGAAATTGATACATTATTTGCATAGGAAGAACTAATACTTGTTGCAATTCCTGTGGAAGCTTCGTGTATATATTCTGCATCGTTAATCATTATACCAACAGTTGGCTCATAGTTACCGTCTTCTTGAGTTGTAGTAAATAAAGACTGAGACCAAGTATTGGAAGGACTATCATATATCACTGTTGCAATTACATTTACAGTAGTGGTTGCATCTTTATACAGGCTATACTTTACAAAGTTATTTCTTGCTCCACCGCCAGATCCTGTAACCATACCCGAAAAAGGAGAGCTTTCAGCATTTGCAGCAGCTATTAACGACTCAAAAGACTCTTGTGCTCCAAAACCTGTGAAATCCCAATATTTCTCAACAACACTTGATGTAGTAGCTCCAGCAGCAAGATGTTTCTTTGTACTGATTGAACTCAAAGCAACTTCTACTATATTTGAAAATAGTAATGTTATAGTTGACGTTTTTGCACTAACATTAACTCCATCGTTTGCTTTTATTCGAAGAGTAAAGTTTCCAGCATGAGCAGTATTTGTGCTCGGAGTTATTACAAAAGTTCCTGCAGGACTTTGAGCTATGCTTGTAACTTGAGTTGGACTTGCTGGAACTGTATCATGGCTATATGTTATAGGAAATCCTTCAGGATCTGCTGCAACTACTGCAATACTTGTAGTGCTGCCATCAGTTGCTAAACTATAAGAAGAGTTTGGTGAAGTTGAAAACTCAGGAGACTCATCAACTCCTGAAGATATTCTGTCCCACTCTGTTCCATCCCATATATAAAGAGCTTTAAGATCTGTTCTATAAAATAAATCACCAGCAGCTCCTGAGCTTGGTAAAGAAGTTCCTGTACTTACACCACCTGAGCCTCCTCCAGCAGTTGCCCAACTTAATGCTGAGCCGTCTGTTTTTAAATATTTGCCAACATTTCCTGTTTGAGAAGGTAGTGTATCTGCCCAAGAAGCGCTAGTGCCATCTGTAGTTAAAAACTTTCCTGCATAACTTGTTTGAGTTGGAAGACCACTTGATCCGCTTGCTGCTGCTGTAATTCGTCCTTGCTGATCAACAGTTATATTTGTATTAGTATAGTTGCCTGGAGTTACCGCAGTATCAGTAATAGCAAGACCAATTGCTCCAGAAGTTCCTCCTCCATTAAGACCAGTTCCTGCAGTAACAGCGGTGATTGTTCCTGATACGGAAGAAGCCGCAATATTTGATGGAATCCATTTTTGGTCTGAAGAACGATACTTTAAGTATTGTCCATCAACTGCAGTTCCATCATAATCAAGAAGTTCAATAACCTTATTTGGAATCGCTTCTGGAATTGGAGTAATAATTTCTACCCATTGTAGCGAGCTTCCATCGTTATAATACATATGCATAGAAGAATCTTGTGTACTCCACCACATATCTCCTGCAATATTTCCAACTGTCGGTGCATTTTGTGATGCTGTAATTTTTGCAGTAACTCTATCTGCAAAAGCAAAGTTGCCCGCACCATCTGTTTTTAAAACTTGATTTGCAGTTCCATCTGAGATTCCTAGTTGAGTTATACTACTAGGAATAGTGGGAGCTCCTGTTAAATCTGCATAAGCTCTACTAAATACTTCTGTGCCTAAAGCTAGAGCATTCCATGTTGTTCCATTTGATACATATACCTTTCCATCTTCTGCATATGCAATCATTCCTTTTTTAGTCGATGCCGTCGGCAAATTACCAGTATTAGTATAATAGCTCCAATTTAAGTTTTGTGATTGTACTTTTGCAAAAGTATAAGTTCCACTTCCATTTGTGTGAAGAACATCTAAAGCAGTCTCTGCTGAAGGCCAGTCACTTAGTTTTGCTGCTTGGAAATCTGGTAAAGTATCAATTCCAACAAAACTTGCTACACCAGCTCCATTTGTTTTTAATATTTGATTTGCAGTTCCATCTGTAAGATTATCTAAGTCAAATAATCCTGGGTGTCCAAAAGGGTTAACTGCTTGTACCCATTGATTTGAACTTCCATCTGCATAGTAAATATGTAAACTCATATCTTCAGTATCAATCCAAAGATCTCCAGTCGCTGGAGTAGAAGGCGCTGTTGCAGATAAAGTTGTACTTGCTCCGCCAGCTCCTACAGAAGCCATTGCAGTTCTTACATAAGCGGTTGTTGCAAGTTGTGTGTCATTTACAGATTGTGCAGGAGTTGGGGCTGTTGGAATACCTGTTAATGTAGCATTATTTATGTTTGCTGCATTTGTATGAATATTTGACCACTTATTTGTTGAACTTCCTAGTGTATAATAGTTATCTTGGTCAGGAATAACATTGCTACTAAGAGCTGCCATAGATAAATCATCTTGGCCTGTTGGGTTTGCAAGCACCCATTGATTTGAATCACCATCATTGTAATATATAAAAGTTTTTAAATTTGAAGAATCAAACCATAAATCACCAGCACTTGGACTACTTGGAGCTGTAAGAGAAATATTTACGCTTGCTCCACCTCCTCCACCTCCACCCCCTCCGTAGGCAGTAATTGCAGAACGTACAAATGCAGTAGTTGCAATAAGAGTATTATTTGTTGCTGTTGCTGCAGTTGGTGCAGTTGGTGACCCTGTTAATGCTGTATCTGTTAATACTGTAGAATAATCTATAGCTGTTATAGAAGCATTTACAAATGCTGTAGTAGCTATCTGTGTTGTATCTGTTCCAGTTGAAGCACTTGGTGCAGTAGGAGTACCTGTAAGAGCAGGACTCGCTAGCGTCGCGTAACTAGTCAACGTATTTGAATTAGCGGCAGTTCTTTGCGAGTGTTGAGTGCCTGCTACAGTTGCTTGAGTTGTTAAATTACCACTTGCATCTATTCCTAATAGAATGTGAGTTGTTGAATCACTGTCGTGAACAATATTAATTGTTGGTAATTGTACTGCATCTGATGTAGCTTTTATCTCTTTTGTGCCTATTTTTATAGTACCGCCAGAGATATAAAGGTCTTTCCACTTTTTCGTTGAGCTGCCTAAGTCATATGTATCATCTGCACTGGGTACAATATTTCCAGCATATGACGATAAATTCGGTGTTGCTCCACTTACCGCTGTTGTTACAAATTCTGTAGTAGCAAGTTGAGTTGTATTTGTTCCTGCAACCGCAGTTGGTGCAGCTGGAGTCCCTGTAAACGTTGGACTTGCAATTGCTGCTTTTGCACTTAATAATGTTGTAAGATCACTTGTTGTAGTATAGCTTGCTAGTTGACTATTGTTTGCAAGTTTTATCCAGTTACCGGCATGAGCAAAATACCCTGCTCCTGTAGAGTGAACATGGGCAAACATTCCATGATAGGTTGTTGCACTTGGTAAATCACTCTCGTTTGTATAAACATTTGAAAATTTGATTTTTCCAGTAGTAGTAATATCATTACTACCCATATCCAAGTCACCCGTCATTGTACCACCAGAAAGCGCAAGGAATGTATTTATATTTACTATAGCAGTTGTAACGTAAGCGGTTGTTGCAATTTGTGTATTATTTGTAGCGGCTGCCGCTGTAGGCGCACCTGGTGTGCCTGTAAACGTTGGATTTGCTAAAGGTGCTTTTGCACTTAATAATGTTGTAAGATCAGTTGTTGTAGTGTATGCACTTAAATCTACAGCTCCTACTGCTGTTGTTACAAATTCTGTAGTAGCTATTTGCGTTGTATTTGTACTAGCAGCTGCTGTTGGAGCTGCAGGGGTTCCAGTAAAGGTTGGACTTGCAATTGGAGCTTTTCCTGCTAAGGAAGTTGTCATTGTTCCTGCAAAATCAGCATCATCGTTTAATGACGCTGCAATTTCATTTAAGGTATCCAAAGCTGTTGGAGCAGCATCGACTAAATTAGTAATTGCAGTTGTTACATATTCGGTGCTTGCTATTTGAGTTGTATTTGTACTAGCAACTGCTGTTGGGGTTGTAGGAGTACCCGTAAGTGCAGGACTTGCTTTTGGAGCTAGTGGGCTTAAATCTACGGCTGCAACGGCTGTTGTTACAAATTCTGTAGTAGCTATTTGAGTTGTATTTGTGCCACTTGTTGCGGTAGGAGCAGCAGGAGTACCTGTTAGTGTCGGATCAGCAATAGGAGCTTTTGCAGCTAGACCACTTGTTAGAGCTGTTGAAGTTGCAAAAGCACTCAAATCTCCTTGTGTAAAGTCAACCCATAAAGCGCCTGAAGTAATTTGAGTAATACTAGGACTAAGAGTTGATGTACTTACTCCTGTTCTTGACGAACTGACACTTTGACCACTAAAAGTTGGTGCATATGCGGCAGGACCGTAAGCATTGATTCTAAAATCTATTCCTGAGCTGGTTTCAAGGGCAGTAAAAGTTAAATTGCCAGGAGTTCCTGATGCAGTATTTATAGCACTTACTAACCCTGCTTTTGTTGTTATTGTTAATAAGTCTGACGCTGTAAGTGTTATTGTATTTGTAGTATCCGATATTGATACTGTATTTGTTGAAATACTTGCAACTGTGAAAGCAACCGCATTCGCGCCTCCACTCCCAAGTGAAGAATCTGAAATAGTTATTATGTCACTAACTGCGTTTCTTGAACCACCAGAAAAGTTAGAGATACTCGTAACTGCTCCAACTGCATCAACTACAACATCAAAAGTTCCTACAATCCCTGACCCATTGGAAGATCCTGTAATTCCTGTATATGTTCCCTGCGTTCTGTTGTTTTCAGCAGCAGATATATTACTAGTTGTTGCTATTGCTCCTCCATACAATTGATTTACTTGAGAATCAGTAAGTGAAACACTAAATAGAGGACGAACAGCTACAACTTGCTGAGTGAATGTAGGATTTGCCCGTACTCCCGCTGTTTTTGCGGTCAGGGTTAAAACACCTATTGCATTAGTAGGTACAAACTCAAATGAAGTATAATTTGCATGAGAAGTTATAGCACTTACTATTGCTGATAAGCTCCAGCCACTTCCTCCCTCTGCGCTTGGAGCACTTAAGTTTATATTAGTAGTGCCATCTCCAAGTGCAATTGTACTATTTATGGTATTTGGTGTTACATTTATTGTTGTTTTTGTACCTCTATACAGTTGACTAACTTTTGTACTAGGTGTATACCAAACATCTCCACTTACTGCATTTGTTGGTTGGTTTTCTTGATGAAAAATTTCTGACCCTGAATCTCCAGCTGGGTTCATTAATACCCATTGATTTGAATCTCCATCATTGTAATACATAAAAGTACGAAGTACAGACGGATCAAACCACATATCAGCAATACCAGGACTGCTAGGTGCTGTTTCTGAAACTGTTACCGATACTCCATCTGACCCTGCTGGGCCTATAAAGCCTTGTGGACCGGTAGGTCCGGTAGGACCGGTAGGACCTAGTGGACCTACGGGGCCTGCAGGTCCTGTTAAACCTACTCCTTGTGGTCCTGTTGGACCTGTTGCTCCCTGAGGTCCTTGAGAACCAGTATTTCCTACAAATCCTTGAGGTCCTACTGGGCCAAGCGGTCCTGTAGGCCCTGTTGGACCTACTATACCTTGAGGACCTACTGGTCCTGTTGGTCCTGTAAAACCGACACCGCCTGACAAATCAGTTTGAAATTGATAACTTACACCCGTCCAAAGATATAGTCTTGAATTTTCTGCATCATTAACATTACCTGTTTCAATTATAGCAAATTCGCCAGCATTAATTCCTGAAGGAGAACTACTGTCTGCATTTAAAGCACTAAATGAAGTATATGTTCTAGCAATTTTAAAGCCTTGTCCAGTGGGACCAGTTGGACCAATATTACCGGTTGGACCGACGGGACCAGTTGGGCCAAGAGGACCTGTTGGTCCTGCAACAGTACTACCGGGTCCTATAGGACCTGTAGGGCCTATCGCTCCTGTTGGACCTGTGGGTCCAGCAGGACCAACATTAGAATACGCTAAAGATGTGAATACAGTTGTGCCATCTCCAACTTTAAATGCATCAGTATCAGTTACATATCCTAATTCACCAACAGCAAGAATAGGGTTAGCGCTTGTCCAATTTGCTAAAGTATCTCTTCTTATTTGAATCTGAACTGCCATTATGCATTACCTCCGTCAAAATGATGCGTTGCAAGAGTACGAGTCGTATTTGCAAGTCCACCATCTAAATTTGATGCGCCCCCTCCCTGTGCCACAGCAGTTGTTACATATGCTGTAGTTGCTATCTGAGTATTGTTTACAGATGCTGCTGCTGTTGGTGCCGTCGGAATACCTGTTAGTGTTGGACTGTTTAATGTTGGAGAAGTATTTCTTACAAATGCAGTTGTTGCAATGGTATCATCATTGCTTGTATCAGAAGGTGTTGGAGCTGTTACTGATCCTGTAAAAGTAGGACTATCAAGACTTGCTTTTAAAGCTAAGGAGCTTGTAACGCTTCCTGCAAAGTCTGCATTATCACTAATTGAAGCTGCAATTTCATTTAGTGTATCGAGTGTTGTGGGTGCAGAGTCTACTAATGCTGCAACTTCTGTTCTTACAAATTGTGTTGTGGCAAGTTGAGTTGTGTTTGTTCCTGCAGTAGCAGTTGGAGCTAGAGGAGCTCCTGTAAACGTTGGACTTGCTAACGGTGCATATGCTGAAAGATCTGTAGGTGTAAAATCAAATACTCCTGTTGTATTATTATACGTAAGGGAATTTGATCCGGGACTTTGTGTTGCTACAGATAAATCAGCTTTTTCAAGTTTATTATATTGTAGTAAGTATGTATCAATAGTTGAAGTAGTATATAAGAATAAAGAGCTTGTTCCTACTCCGACTCCAATTTTTGCATTTTCTGCATCATTTACAGTACTCAAACTTCCTGTAGTACCAACGTAGTATTCTGCACCAGTTGCAAGAGTATACCCAGAAATTCCTGTTACTACTCCTCCGACTTGTACTGGTACAACATTTCCTGACTGAGCAGATGTTGTAACAAATCCAATAAATCTATTTGGAAGTGTGCATCTTGATACACTTCCATCTGCATTTAACATAACTGGATACGGTGGAGTAACTATATTTAAACCGGTAAAAGTAAAATTATTTACCATTGCTCTTGAGGTGTTTGTTGCTGCAAATCCTTTATCTAGCTCTGTAGAAGCTAGGTTTGCAGGAATTACTGAATCAGATGTTCCGATTGCAGTATTCGTAGGCAGTACAAGTCCTCCAGTTGCGGGTTCCGCTCCAATAACTGTTGGAGTTTCACCTGTTTCATTTCCTCCCATCACAATTGACTTGTCAGAAACAAAAACTTCACCTACGTATAAATTTGCAAAAGCATTTTCTTTTGAGCCTAAGTCAACTCCTGAATACAGCGTTTGAGTATTTGCTCCAACCTGAGCCTGTTTTCTAGCAGCTGCAGTAGTAAACTTTACCTCAGTATATGTACCTGTATTAATATTGTATTTTACTGCGGTTTGAGACGGTACTATATTTGTTGAATATGGTATTGTTTTTAAATGTGTTACTAAACTTGCTAAGTTTATTGCATTTTTATCTGCTAAGTAGTCTGATTCAGCAGAGTAAGCGGAGGTTGGAAACGGAAGCCCTCCGCTATACGTGCTGTCAAATGCTACTAAACTATTTGAAACATCAGGAATTGTAACAACTCCTGTAAACGTAGGATTTGCCTTTGGTGCTTTACTAAATATAGTCGAGTTTAATACCTGAAAATTAGAGTCGAGCTCAACATTTGTTAATGTTGAGCCCTTTGTAGACTCTTGAATATCAACAATCGAATCTAATTGCTTAGTGTTTACTCTAAGAACTAAAGACACTAATTAACTCCTATTATCCTGCGTATTGCTTCCAGTAGTCAGGGGTCGCATCAGCAAACTGAATAGACCATGTAATCTGCAAGCTATCTGCAGGTTGTTTTGTTACAATTGAAAAAGTTGTTCTACATAACATAGTTTGAGGATACTTGAAACCTCTACTCCAATCTTTTCTCTTATATGCGCCACTACCACCAACGGGGCCTACATCGGCATTAAAAGGACGACTATCCCAGTGGTTAAAGATACCTGCTTCTACAACGGGTATTTCAGCGCTTGTAGAGGGAGAGTCTTTTGGAAAGAGTGCAATAAATACAAGTCTATCACCCCTTTTCTTATTAATAAAGGTTGGAACTTCAACTGCAATACCAGTATCATGTCGTTTTCCTTCTTTAATAAAGTGAGTTTGTCCTTTCTTACTCCAAACACCAGTTTTTTCAGTTCCAGTATCAGTATATGCAGTAAAACTCGATCCATCTGTAGCAGCTGTAGTAACGTTTTCATTAGTAGAAGTTTGAGTCATTCCAGGCTTATACTGAGTAACATATCCACCGGTGTTAGCACCATCTTGTATGTTGGGCCACCCGTCAGCATTATAAGCAGCCCCAGCTAAGTGCATTCCGTCTGTAGTAGA
>CENZ01010399.1_pt1 | contig 18361 bp, 22 predicted proteins | sample 361341 | NCBI WGS metagenome assembly CENZ01 (sample SAMEA2619782, study PRJEB7988) | marine metagenome | biome: marine biome (ENVO:00000447); feature: deep chlorophyll maximum layer (ENVO:xxxxxxxx); material: "saline water (ENVO:00002010), including plankton (ENVO:xxxxxxxx)" | depth 50 m
AATTATCGCAACAAGAGTAAGATAGTAAAGAGAGAAGAACTCATACCACCTGGTAAGTTAGAAGAGGGTATGATCATAACCTTTCGATACAACGGTGGTAGTGATAAGACACCTGTAGTTCTTGTAATATACTATGATAGAAAGACGAAGTTTATAGAGGGTATAAATTTAAACTACATAACCATTAGTAGAGTCGGTAGGTTGGTTGAACTCATGGGTGATGCAAAGGTCGGTATAGACAAGGATGAGATGATTGAAGAATTTGAAAAAGACATAACAAGAATTCAGTTGTCAGCTAAAAAAAGAAAAGATAACATGACACCACAAAAGTTTTACAAAGATGTTGTAAAGGGTGATTCTATAATAAAGAAAGCATATAGAAGTTATTATCTAACTAAGATGGGTTCACTAAAAGCCGTTGATTTAAAAGAAAATCTATTGGGATGAAGATAAGTTATTCTATACTGGTTCATAACGAGGATAAGACCTTAGAGAAGTTGTTGAAGTTCTTGGTAAAGTGGAAAGATCCTAACGATGAGATCGTCATACTTGATGATTATTCAGATAACGAAAAGACGAGGGCTATCTTAGATTTCTATGTATCTGCTCATAACATAGTATACGAGCAGAGAAGTCTACAAGGGGATTTTGCTTCACAGAAAAATTATTTAAAATCAATGGGTAGTGGGGACTACAGTTTCAACATTGACGCTGATGAGATGATAAGCCTTTGGATGATTAAAAATGTTCATGAGATTATCGCTGGTAATGAGGGTATAGATTTAATTTTATTGCCAAGGATAAATACCGTAGAGGGAATAACAGAAGAACATTGTAGAATGTACGGATATAAAGTTAATCAAGAGGGTTGGATAAACTTTCCTGATTGGCAAGGTAGGATATTTCGTAATCGACCAAATATCAGATGGCAGTTCAAAGTACACGAACAGATAACAGGATATAAAACATACGCTACTTTACCAATAGATAAACCATTCTGTATGTTACATCCAAAGACAATAGAAAAACAGGTGGAACAGAATAAATTTTATAACGAAGATATAAGTGGAATAAAAAGATGAAAGTAGCTGTATTTTGGGATTCGGCAATTAACATAGATTCTTATTATGTGAAAGATGGAGAGGCTTATAGTTATTGGACAGACAAACCATATAACTTTCATCATTCAATTTCATCAAAATGTTTTCCTGTGATACACAATTATCAATGGTTTGGTGAAGGTAGTAGTTTCTTAGCATTGAGTGATTGGGTTGACAAAGGTTTAGAATTTCCTAAATTAGATGTTGATTTAATATTTTATGCATGTGAGAGACAAGGATTAGATGATTCTACTTATGATGATTATAGTGTGGAGAAGATAAGAAAAAGTTATCCAAATGCTAAAATCATAGGATCATTAAAAGAGGTTAATGTTAAACCACATAGGGTTCAGAATAGATATAGATTTTTAAAATCATGTGATGATCTACATGCTGAGTCTCCAAAGAATGAGGAGACAATGAAGGTTTTTGGTCCTATAGAAGATCATACTGGCATGGATATAAAGTTTTTTAAACAACCTCAGAATATTGATTACTATTATGAAAACTTTTACTCTGATGAAAAAATCAATGGTATCTATGCTTACATACCAAATCCAATACATCGTAGGGGTAGAACTTATGAGTTTGCTAATTACATTGGTGATAAGTATAATTTACCCGTTAAGACTAAACCATTGAAAGATGGTCAAGACTTTGCTCACCTTGGTCACAAAGAATTTATAGAATTATGGAGCCCGTATTTATATCATTTTAATTTAGATCCTACAACAATACATCCTGGCACACAAATTGTTCAAGTTGCTATGGTTGGTTCTATTAACATTGGTGGATTGAATCATCATCATCAAATATATTATCCTGAAACGGCAACTATTGATGAGGATATTCTTGAAAAGAAAATGGTAGAGTATATAAACAATCCAAAGAAGAGATTTGATGTTATTAAAAATGCGTGGGAAAAGGTAAATCAACTTAACAGTTTTACTGCTATTCAGAATCACATGCAACAATGTTGGGGAAATGTATAATGGATGTATTATTTATAAATCCTGGTAGTGCAAAAGATGTATATCAAGGTCTTTCAACTGATTATGCCGGAATAGGAACGCCGTATTGGGTGTTGTTACTTTCACAATCTTGTAGATCACAAGGATATGAAGTCGGTGTGTTGGATATACTAGCAGAAAAACTTTTACGAGAAAAAGCTGTTGAAAAAATAAAAGAAATGAATCCACGATTAATTACATTTTGTGTTTATGGTGAAAATGTAAATTCAGGCACAACACAGATGAGTGGTGCTGTTCCATTGGCAAATCTTTTAAAAGAAAGTGGAGTTGACATACCAATATCATTTGTAGGTTCACATGTTCAGGCACTACCTTACAAAGTATTGAATGAAGAACCAAATATTGATATTATATTTACCAATGAGGGTGTGTATTCTCTTTGGAATATTTTAAAATTAAATGATTTGAAAGACCTTGATCAGTTAGAGACTATAAAAGGTATAGGTTTTATTAAAGATAATAAGCCATTTTTAACCAAGCCTGAAAAGATAGTTCCTAATGAGAGGATGGATTTAGATTTGCCAGGTTACGCTTGGGATTTATTACCATATAATGAAAAACCATTTGATTTATATCGTTCACCAATGTGGCATGCTGAGTACGATCATGATAAGAGAACTCCATATGCTGCTCTTTACACTTCATTGGGGTGCGTATTTCAATGTAAATTTTGTATGATAAATATATTGAATAGGGATGACTTGGAAGAAACTGGTGTTGCCGGTAATTACAACAAGATGAGATTTTGGTCGCCTGAATTTATAATCAAGGAATTTGACAAGTTAGTTGAAATGGGTGTTAAAACTATTAGAATAGCCGATGAGATGTTTTTGTTTAATAAAAAATATTATTTGCCACTAATTAAGTTATTGGGTGATAGGGACTATTCAGATGATTTAATAATGTGGACATATTCAAGAGTTGACACAATAAGCAAACCTGATATATTAAAGTTAGTAAGAAAAGCTGGTATCAGATGGTTATGTCTTGGTATCGAAAGTGCTGATAGAAATGTTAGATTAGAGATATCTAAGGGTAAGTTTAAAGATGTCGATATAGTTGATGTTGTGAAACGAATAGAAGATGCTGGTATCAATGTAATGGCAAATTATATGTTTGGTTTGCCAGGAGATACTCATGAGACAATGAGAAAAACATTAGATTTGAGTAAGGAATTATGTTCTATGGCTTGGAATGCGTATGCCGCTATGCCACTTCCTGGTAGTGCTTTGTACAAAGAGGCTGTTGAGGCTGGCATTGAAATGCCAGAAGATTATGCTGGTTATTCCTTTCATGCCTATACTACAAAACCATTACCAACCGATGAGTTATCACCTGAAGAAATATTAAAATTCAGAGATGAGGCTTACTTAGAATTTCATACATATGAACCTTTTTTAAATAAAGTCAGAGAAAAATATGGTGATCTAGCGGCTGATAATATTTTAGAAAATACAAAGATAAAATTAAAAAGAAAAATACTTGGAGATTAAATGAACTTACCATCAAATTTTGTCAAACAAACATATGATTTGAGAAATGAAAAAGGTTATGCTACTGCTGATACTTTTTTTCTGAATAGATTAATCGAATTGATTAAAGAATATAAAATTACTACGATAGTGGAGGCTGGTGTGTTTCATGGAAGATCAACCGTTGAAATGAGTTATTTAGTTGATGAGGTTATAGGTATAGATATATTTTCTAAAATGTTAGAAATAACGGCTTTAAGAATGGCAAAAAATTCAAGAAAAAACTACAAATTATATCATGGAAATTCACCTGAGGTTTTATCTGAATTGACTAAAGAAATAGATAACGATCATACGATATTTTTTTTAGATGCACATATGAGTGCTGAGGGTATGGGTAGTGAAGAAAAGGCTTACTGGCCTATAATAGATGAAATCAAAAAATTACCAAGAAAGAAAGGTATTATTGTGCTTCATGACATTTATGTGCCAAACTATGGTGATTTAAAATTGACAAATCCTCAAAGATTGGGTTATGATACATACATTGTAAATGAAGTAAGACAAAGGTTTGATTATGAGTTTATTGAGGAGGCATTAACAGAGTGGAGTTCAGATCATCGAGTTGAATATAATAGTGGAGATAAAACAAACGCTGATCAACGAGGAATAGCCTATATATTCCCAACAAAGAATTAGGAGATTATTGTGAATAATTTAGAATTACAAAAAATATCAAAATCGGTTAGAAAAAGAATTTTTAATTTTAAGACAAAGACAGGCATAGGACATTTAGCAAGTTGTTTATCTAATGTGGATATATTGGTGTCACTATATAATGATGATGATACTTTATTTAATCATGAAGAGGACATAATGATATTCAGTAAAGCTCATGGTTCACCAGCAGTATATCCAATATTAGTAGATTTAGGATACTTTGATGAGTCGGAACTAAAAAAATATTGTACACCAGAGGGTATACTAAGATTACATTCTGATTGGACAATTCCTGGTTGTTATCATGTAGGTGGTTCTTTGGGTAATAATATTGGTTATGCATCAGGTTTAGCTTATGGTAGTGAAAAGAATGTTTATGTAATGCTAGGTGATGCTGAACTTTACGAAGGTTCTGTGTGGGAAACTCTTATGTTTATTGCTCATCATAATTTAAAAAATATAAGATTAATTGTTGACAGGAATCAATTAGGTATTTTAGGACATACAGAGGAATTATTAAAAATAGAACCATTGGAAGAAAAATTTAAAAGTTTTGGTTTTGATGTTAATGTTGTTGATGGGCATAATTTTGATGACATGAAGAGAGTATTTTCTGAATCAAATGATAAACCAGAAGTGGTAATAGCAAATACGGTTAAAGGAAAGGGTGTTAGTTACATGGAAGATGTTTGGCAGTATCATACGATAATACCAAAAAAAGAAAAGGATATTAAAATCGGATTAGAGGAGTTGTCATGACACAGAGAGATACTTTTATAGACGATCTATTTAAGATAGCAAAAGAGGATAAAGATGTTATTATGCTTAGTGTTGATATGGGAGCAGCTGCTTTAGATCAATGGAGAGATGAGTTACCAAAACAATTTTTTGCTACAGGAATATCAGAACAACATACAATAAACTTTGCTGCTGGATTATCTGCACAAGGTAAGAAGGTATATGTTTACTTTATGGGAGCTTGGGTTGCTAGATGTTTTGAGCAGATTAGATACTCGTGTGCCATGGGTAACAATCCAATTACTATTTTAGGGTGTGGTGTTGGTTTAGGTTATATGCCAGCTGGTCCTGCTCATGCTCCAACTGATGATATATCATATATGAGATCATTATTGAATATAGAAATTTATACACCACATAACATAGATTTGACTAAACAGTTGGTAAAAAAATCTTATGAAGAAAGTACGCTAAAATATATTCGTTTAGAGAGAAACTATGACGTAAGATTTGATTCCGATACATCTGTTGGTGATGGTATTTTATTAGAAAAACCTGGTTTATGGAATAATCCAAATACCAAAGATAAACCTAAGATAGCATTGGTTTCATTCGGTTATATATTAGGTAGGTGTTTAGATGTTTGGGAGAAACTACAAAGTGAAAACTATGAAATAAGTTTATATAATTTATACAGAGCTAAACCAAATCCAATAAAAGATCACACCTTTGATGAGTATACACACATAGTATCTGTTGAAGAACAGACTCTATCAGGTGGAGTGGGTTCGGTTATATTGGAAGGTTTATCAGATCATGGAACTTCACAGAAAGTTTTAAGGTTAGGTTTACCAGAAAGATATATCTTTGAAAATGGAAACAGAGATTACCATTTACAGAATAATGATTTGTCCATTGAAAGTATAACATCTAAGATAAAGGACTTTGTTGATGCTTAATTATGTGCTAGAACTAAAGGAAAGAGAAACTCTATATGATGATATTCGTAGGGAGTGTGATGTTACCTTTGATGCTGGCATTTACATTGAATTGGGTATGACAACGCCTCAAAAAAATATATTAAAAATACTTTTTGAAAATTATATTATAAAAACATTAGAATCTTATTATGAAAAAAATTTTGAAACGAATGACCTTTTAATAAGATACAGAGATGAAATCTTAGGTCTACCAAACAGAACACCTAATGGAGCTTTTTATCCTAAAGTTGAAAACATAAAAGAGTATAATGAAATACAAAGTTTTGTAAATGATATTTTAGTAGATACTAAGTTAGTAGATCAATTTGAATCATTTGATCTTGCTACGGTGAGGATAGTAGATGGCAAAGTTACGGATATGGACTCAAGACCATCGGCAACATCAAGATTACATTCTGATGCTTGGGCAGGACATGCTGGTGATGCTATATTGACAATTGGAGTCTTAGGTGATGAGACAACATCATTGGAGTTTAATAAAACTGTCGGTAAAGTATCGTCAACATTTTTTGAAACGCAAGATGACTATGAGGGTGGATTAAAAACATTTGAAAATTATGATCACATTAGTGATTTAGATTTTGATACAATTACAATATTTGATCATGCGTGTTTACATAGAACATTAAAAAATAATGGTGGGTTAAGAGTATCTCTTGATGTTGGACTTAAATTAAAATCATCAGATGGTTTAAAAAAGACTAAAAATGATGGTAGGAAAATGTCGAGGATTGAAATTAAAGATATTTTAAAAATAGGAAAAGAGACATTTGTTGAGGCTACTGAAACATTGGAGGAATGTTATAAAAGATTTAAAAATGATAAGTATGATGGAGTACCAACATCTTATATTCACGACACAATAAAAATAGGATAAAGTTATGGGATTTTCTTGGCAATTAATAAACGATAGTATAACCGAAGGTGATAAAAAGGCATTAACTGATTTTATCAATACACCTAATCAAAGATTTACACAAGGATCTAAAGTTAGAGAATTTGAAGATGCTTGGAGTAATTATGTAGGATGTCAACATAGTGTGTTTGTAAACTCAGGTGCTTCTGCTAACTATATCATGGCTTCCATTATGAAAGAGGAGAAAGGGCTCGGTGAGGTTATTGTTTCTCCATTAGGTTGGGTAAGTGATGTAGCGCCATTGGTTAACTTAGGATTTACACCTGTATTTGTTGATGTCAGTATGGAGAATATGTCAATTACATTAGATAATATAAAGAAAGCCGTAACTGATAAAACTGTTGGTGTGTCCTTAGTTCATGTTCTTGGTTTTGCTGCTGTCACGGATGAGATGGTTGAGTTCTGTGAAGAGAATGATTTATTTTTTATTGAAGACTGCTGTGAGTCACATGGTGCAACTTACAAAGGTACACAGGTAGGTAACTTTGGTGATGTGTCTAACTTTTCATTTTACTTTGGTCATCACATTACCACCATAGAGGGTGGTATGGTTTGTACCAATGATGAAAAACTATATGATCAAGCTAAATTATTCAGATCACATGGAATGACAAGAGAAGCTTCTGTTCAAGTTCAAGAACATTATGAACGAGCTAGACCTGATTTAAATCCATTGTTTACATTTGCCGTGCCTGGTTATAACATGAGAAATCAAGAGATAAATGCGGTGTTGGGATTGGAACAATTAAAAAGACTTGATTACAATTGTGAACAGAGAAGAGATAATTTTTCTACATGGATTCACAAATTAGATCCATTTAAATTTAATACTGATTTTCATCAAAACGGAAATAGTAATTTTGCACTTCCTTTAGTATTAATAAAAAAAGATTTGGATTTGTTTGAAAAATGTTGTATATTATTAGAAGAACAAAAAGTTGAATATCGTGTGGGAACTGCGGGTGGTGGTAATCAGGCGAGACAACCTTATTTAGAGAAGTATGATTTTGTAGAACACGATTTAAAAAATGTCGATCATATACATGATTTTGGTTTATATGTTGGTAATCATCCAGAATTAACAACAGAACAGATTGGTAATCTATGTGAGGAATTAAACACATTATGAATATATTAATAACAGGTGGTACAGGTTTTGTGGGTAGTCACATGATTGATTACATATTAAAATATGCTATAAAACCAAACCAAAAGATATTCTGTACAACAAGATGGATGGAAGATACTAAAAATGTTGACCACATAAATGATGATGCATTTGAGTTTGTCGATTGCGATCTACTCGATGCTCACAGTATAAGGAGAGCAGTAGAAATATCTAAACCATCTAAGGTGTTTCATTTTGCTGCTCAGAGTTTTCCTGAGGTTAGTTTTAAGACACCATCGATAACATTACAGACAAATACGGTTGGTACTACACATTTATTGGAAGCAATAAAGGAATCAGACTATAATCCTGTCATTGTTAGTGTATCAACAAGTGAGGTCTATGGCATGCCTGACGAAGATGAAGTTCCTATTAAAGAAACAAATCCAATTAGAGCTGCGAATCCATATTCAATATCAAAGGTTGGACACGATTTGATGTCTCAGTATTATCATAAAGCATTTGGTATGAAGATTATCATAACTCGTATGTTTTCACATGAGGGTGCCCGTAGGGGTAAACAGTTTGCTCTATCTTCATTTGCTCATCAAGTTGTATTGAATGAAAAGGGTAGAGGAGATGGTTTTATCAGACATGGTAATTTAGATTCAACAAGAACCTATGCTCATATCGATGATGCCATAAGTGCTTATTGGGTGTGTTCTAATAGTGATAAATTCGGTGAGGTTTATAACATAGGTGGAGATGAAACCTGTACCGTGGGTGATGCGTTGGATAAGTTAATCAGTATGTCCACTAAGAAAGATTTGAAAAAGAAATTAGATTCTGCTAGAGTTAGACCTACTGATATCACATTACAGATACCAGACACTACTAAGTTTAGACACGAGTTTGGATGGACACCGAGAAAAAATTTAACCAATGTATGTGAAGACTTATTAAATTATTGGAGAGGGGTGTTATGAACAAAGGTACATTTGGCACCACGGTTCAAGTATTTGAGCCAAGTTCATTCGAGGATTATCGCGGTGAGTTATGGACTACTTGGAAAAAGGATGATTGGGATTATCCCATAGAGTTTAATCACGATAAAGTATCTACATCTCGTAAGAATGTAGTCAGAGGTTTACATGGAGATACTAAGTCTTGGAAACTAGCAACTTGTTTATATGGTGAGATGTATTATGTTGTCGTAGATTATAGGCAAGATTCTCCAACATATTTAAAATGGGATTGGACTATATTATCTCAGAAGAACAGAAGGATGGTATTAGTTCCGCCCAATTTTGTAAATGGATTTTGTGTATTAAGTGATCACTCTGTTTTAACTTATAAATGGTCTTATGAGGGTAGTTATCCTGATGTTGAAGATCAATTTACTCTTAAATGGAATGATCCTAAGATTGGAATTGATTGGCCTATTAATAATCCAATACTTTCTAAGAGGGATAGATAATGGAAAAGCGATACATAGATATCAGAAAAGATATATTAAAGCTAGCTAAGAAAACAGGTCAAGGTAGATTAGGAACTGATTATTCTGTGGTTGAGATAATAACTTCTATCTATGATGAGATGAAACATAATCCAAATAATCCTAATTTAAGTGATAGGGATATTTTCGTATTAAGTAAAGGTCACGCGTCACTTGCTTACTATACAATACTGGCACATAACGGATATTTTGATTTGGATGATATAGAAACTTTAAGAAAATATAAAAGTAAATTTGGTGGTCATCCTGATAGAACAAAAGTACCTGGTGTAGAGGCGTCTACGGGATCACTTGGTCATGGTATTGGATTAGCCGTGGGCATGGCCTTAGCATTTAAGATTCAACAAAATCATAGAAGAGTTTATGTTTTGGTTGGAGATGGTGAGGCAAATGAGGGAACGGTTTGGGAGTCAATAGCCATAGCCGTAAATGAGAAATTAGATAACCTAACTGTGGTTTTTGATGTTAACCAATCACAAACAAGAGGTTTACAATTAAAAAATATAGCTGGAGTTTGTAAGGAGTTTGGTTGTAATGTTGCAGAAATAAATGGTCACGATTTAAATCAAATTAATTCATCATTGTATTTTAAATCATATAACAAACCAAATGTGGTTGTGGCAAATACACAAAAAGGCTATCCATGTAAGACATTGGTTGATAATAAGTTTGAATGGCATAGTAAAGTACCTGATGATAACTATTATGAAATTTTAATGGGTGAGTTAAATGAGAAAACAATTTAGAGATACTTTATCAAAATTAAATAACGATGATATAGTCTTAATATTAGGTGATGTTAGTGTTTATCTTTTCAACCAGTATGCAGAACAAAACTCGGATAAAGTTTATAACCTTGCCATAGGTGAAAATTCATTAGTTAGTGTATCTGCTGGACTCTCATCACAAGGTCTTATACCATTTGTTCATACCATAAATCCCTTTCTGTCTGATAGAAGTTATGAACAAATAAAATTAGATATGTGTTACAATCAATATGGTGGCAACATAGTTACCTGTGGTGCTACATTTGATTACGCATTTGATGGTGTTTCACATCATTGTTATAGTGACATAGCTAACTTGAGATTATTACCTAATATTGAAGTTTTACAACCAGGATCGGATAAAGAAGTGGATGTTTTAATTAGAAGTCAATATGATAATGGAAAGACAACATACTATAGATTGTCAGATTTTCCACATAATATTGATATGGATGTGGAGTTTGGTAAGGGGGTTGATTTGATTAATAAATATTCTAATACAACTGTTATGACTTCTGGTCCTATTTTACAAAATGTTTATAATGCTGTAAAAGACTTAGATGTTAATTTGGTTTATTTTCACACGATAAAACCAATAGATAAAGATATTATTCAAAAGTATAGTCAAACAAAAATCTGTGTGTTCCAAGATGTTAATGGGTTACATGAAGCGATAACAGAAGTAGAGGGATTAAACATAAAGAAATTTGGTGTGAAGGATGATTTTTATACCGAGTATGGTAGTGTTCATGATGCTAGAGAACACTATGGTTTAGATATTAAGAATATTGAAAAAACAATAAGGAATGAATTAAAATGAGGAAATATTTACCAACATTAGCAGAACTGATAGATAGACTTTCTATCATACAATTGAAAGAGGTGTTTATAAAGGAACACAAAGAAGAATATGCTAAAGAGATAAAAGATATTGTTCATGATTTAAATTTGGTCATGAATTGGGAAAAACCAACTGGTGAGATGATCAGAGCAATCATAGTGTTGGCTCAGATGAACTTACATATATGGCATAATGAGACAAAGTACAGAGCCGGTGAGGGTGATGGTAATCTTGGATTAACCCATGGGTTGAATGGAATAAGGAATACAGCAAAGAACATCATACAAGATCATGTGGATGATAACAGTAGAAAGGATTATAAGATAGATTGTATTGCAGCTGAGTTCAAGGATTGGGAGGTGAGTTGGTAATGCCTTTACGACATGGGAATATAAAAACACCTGTGAATATGGAGCAGGCAGATTGTACCATACCAAAGGGCTGGGGTAAGGAAGTTATCATAGAAAACAACGAGATGTATTGTGGTAAGATATTAATCTTTAACAAAGGGTGTAAGTTTTCAATGCACTACCACATGAATAAAGATGAGACTTGGTGGGTTGAGGAAGGTGAGTTTAACTATACATTCATTGATACTGAAAATGCCCTACCAACGACAATAAAGTTATCACCTGGTTGGGTGGTCAGACAATATCCTGGTCAACCACATCAGTTGGAAGCATTGACCGAAGGTAGGATATTCGAGGTATCTACACACCATGAGGATTCTGATTCATACAGAGTGTTGCCAGGAGATAGTCAAGCAAAGGTATGGAAGAGTGTGAAAGATTTTGAAAGAAGTAAAGGTTTAGGAGATAAGAATGAGTAGAGTCTTAGTTGTTGGAGATAGTTGTAAAGATGTTTTTGTTTACGGAGACATAAATAGATTAACACCCGAAGCACCTGTACCTGTTTTTAATCCAACTAAAGAAACTTCTAATGATGGTATGGCTAAAAATGTTGCTAATAATGTGGAAGCATTAAAATCACAGATATTTACAATTACCAATTCAAATAGTATTAGAAAGGTTAGGTATGTGGATAAAAAATCAAATCAATTGGTTCTGAGGGTTGACGAGCATGATCATTGTAGGCCAATTGATGATATTTTATTAAGTGGAATACAGAATAATAAATGTCATCTACCATTACTTGGTGAAACAAAGGTTGATGCTATCATAATATCTGATTATTGTAAGGGATTTTTGTCCGAGAATGACATTAAATGGATTTGTGATAATAATAAAAATGTATTTGTTGATACTAAGAAAAAATTAGGTGAGTGGATAGATAACGCTACTTACATAAAAATAAATGATTTGGAGTATGAAAATAATGAAGAGTTTTTAAATGAGTATTATGCTATCATGGATAAAACTATTATAACACAAGGAAACAAGGGTTGTTTATTTAAGGGTAAGATATATCCAACAAAAGATGTACCTGTAAAAGATATTTCAGGTGCAGGTGATACATTTCTTGCTGGGTTGGTAGTAAGTTATTTGGAAACAGTAGATATAATCAAATCAATAGAGTTTGCTCAAGAGTGTACTACAAAGGTAGTGCAAAAACATGGTGTGTCTACAATTTAAACTTATATTTATTAGTATACTACTAAGGGTTATTACATGGATAAAATACGATATTGCTTCGATATAGATGGCACAATCTGTACCACAAATTGTCAATATAAAGATGCCGTCCCATATCAAAATGTTATTGATTGGATAAATAAAAAATACGATGAAGGTCACAATGTAGAATTATTTACATCAAGAGGTAAATCTTCAGGTATTGATTGGTCTGATTTTACAAAAGAACAAATTGAAAGTTGGGGTGTTAAACATCATAAATTGACTTTAGGAAAACCAGCTTACGATATTTTTATAGATGATAGAGCTATCAATAACGAAGAGTGGTACAAAAAAGAAGACCTAACAATATGAACATATTGATTACAGGAGCTGGAGGACCTGCCGCTGTCGGTGTTATAAAATCACTTAAAGGTTTGAATACATTTAGACATAAGTTAATTGCTGTAGATTCTGATGAACTTGCAGTAGGACTTCACTTGTGTTCTGCTGGATATGTGATTCCCAAGATAAATGAAGAAAATTATTATGACGAATTAAAAAAGGTTATCAAAAAAGAAAACATTGATTTGATATTACCGACAAGTGATGATGTAATACCAATTTCGATGATGAAAAAAATTTATTTTAATGACATAAATTTATTTATGTCAGATTATCATTCAATTGCTACATGTCATAACAAAATGTTATTTTATAAAAAATGTAGTACAGATTTTAGATTACCATACACTTCGAATAAATTTATTCCTGTCTTTACAAAACCAATTACGGGTAAAGGTAGTGTTGGGGTAGAGCTTATAGATAGAAAAGAAGAGGGATATATCTATCAAGATTATTTACCTGGCAAGGAATATACAATTGATGTCTTATGTGATATGGATTCAAATGTGCTGTCTGTCATTCCAAGAATAAGGTTACAGACCAAAGCTGGAATATCAACTAAAGGTAGAATAATAAGGGATGATTTTATAGAAAGTGAATGTAAAAAGATTTGTGAATTTTTAGAACTAAAGGGTGCCGTGTGTATACAGATGAAAGAAAATGAAGATGGTAATCCATTATTTATTGAAATTAATCCAAGATTCGGTGGTGGCACTTATTTTTCTACTTTGGCCGGTGTTAATTTTGCCAGTATTATTTTAGATTTAGTAGATGGTAAGGATGTGAAGATACCTGAACCAAAAGAAATAACAGTATTAAGACATTTTGAAGAGGTGGTGGTTTGAGTAAATTCTTAAATGCCGATTATGTAGCCTGTTTATCACCACATCCTGATGATTGTGAATATGCTATGTCTGCTACTGTAAAAAAACATTCCGATACCCTTTTTAATATTTATAATATTTCTTCTGGTGGTAAACATAGTTCAAGTGGAGAGGTTAGATTGAATGAGGTGAAAAAGTTTTGGAATCAGTATGAAAATGCTAATGTATTTTTTATTGGTATAGAATTTATTCGTGATCTTAAATATGACACTTTCATATCAAAAATAGAAAATGAGTTTAATAAAACTACATATTATGATTTGTTACTTTCACCACCAAATGAAGATACTCATCAAGATCATAGAAAGATAAATAAAATAGCTAATTCATTAACAAGAAGTAAAAAAATGGGTTTGGTTGAGTATATGACTCCTAGCACAAAAATAGGTTGGGTGCCAAATATGTTTGTTGATGTTACTGATGAAATTGAACACAAGTATTTAAATTTATTTAATTCATTTGAGTCACAATTAGATAAACCTTACTTCACAAAAGAAGTGTTTAATTCTTATCACAATAATTATCAAACAGTAAAGCGTAATTTAAATAATGTTGAATTTTTTAAAGTGAGGTCATTGTATCAATGAAAAAGAATGTAGTATTTTGGGTGGGTGTCAAGAACGAAAGATATTCTGAGAAGTATGGTGGATGGGAATGGATGGATATCACCAGAAAGTCTTGGGAATATTGGTGTAAGAAACATGATGTTATATTCTTTCCAATGGAAGACGCTATTGAAAAAGATTTAACTAAATTTAGAATAAATTGGCAGAAAGCCATATTTTGTTTTGATTTATTAGATGAAGCCGGTATTGATTATGATCAAATATATTTAGTCGATGGTATGAATATAATCAAATGGGATACACCAAATGTATTTGAATTAACTGATCACAAATTTACTGCTTGGAGAGACACGGATAACTTAGGTTGGACTTATAAAAGTATAGTTGGGTATAACGATTTCTTTGATGGGTACGAATTTGATAAGCAGAAATACTTTAGTTCAGGTCTTATTATCTTTAATGAACAACACAAGAAAGTATTTAAATCATTTAAAAAACTATACTATGATAATGTAGATAAATTTGTTGAGTTACAAGACAAGACTGTTGGTAAAGGCACAGAACAGACGCCATTGAATTATCATTTACAGATAAATGATGTTGAGATGAATTTAGATTTACCATTCAGTTATAAATTGACACATATACATCGTAAGGAAATGTTTAAATATAATTGGCAGTTAAATGAAGATCCTACGCCATTTTTTATTAAGTATGGACATGTTTGGGGTTTTAGTGGGTTGCCTAAGAACCAAAGAACAGAAGTAATTAGTCAGACATGGGACATGGTAAAACACCATTATGACGAAAATCATTTTTTAAATAATTTAGTTCACAAGGATGAGTGGTGTAAAACTACTTCAAGAAAATTTAAGGAAGATATACTTAGAATTTTTGATGGTAAAAAAGATTTAATTTGCTTAGAGTTAGGATCATGTAGAGGTGACACAACAAGAATATTTGCTGAATGTTTTAAAAGAGTTCATTCATTTGAAAGGTCTGATGAAAACATAAAGTATATAAGAGAAAGATGCTCTGATGTTGATAACATAGAATATAATCAAGTTGATGTATACGGATCTGATTTTAAAATACCAAATAACATAGATGTGGCATTTGTTGATGCTGGACATTCAACTGATTTAGTATTACATGATATTGAAAGGTTGTTAGAAAACAATCCAAAGATGATTTTAATATTTGATGACTATGGACAGGCAGATGGTTCTATAAAAAATGCTATAACAAAATCTAATTTATCAATCAGTAGACACATAGGTGAGTATAATGGATTTATCTGCCATAACATGGCAAATAAAGAAGTTAAATTTGTTGGTAGAGAAGGAGTGATTTGTAACTTATGAAAAATATAGTCTTTATAGTAGACATAACCTTAAAGGGTTCTCAAAGAGAAGTTGGTAGATGGGCTGAGACAAGAAGTGATCCTTATGTATTTTGTACTAAGGCTTGGCAAAAGTGGTGTGACAGGAATGATTGTGAGTTATTCGTATTGAACGAAGAGGTTTTACCTCATGCTGAAATGCCAGTATCTTGGCAAAGATATTATGTATTCGATCTGTTAGAAGCCAATGGTATCGAATATGATCAAATTATGTATGTTGACGCTGATACTATTCCACATCCAGATTGTCCAAATGTATTTGAGATGAGTGATAGAAAATTCTGTTTTGTTCATAATGAAGGTAGTTATGATTGGATTCTTAGAAGTATTGAGAACTACTCTAAATATTTTTTTGATGGTTACATGATACCGTGGACAGATTATTTTGATTCTGGTATGCTAATATTTAACAAGGAACACAAAGAATTCTTTTCTGAGATATTAAACTTCTTTCATGATAACAGAACTAATCTTTTGAGTGTTGAGAAAGAATGGCATGCTGGTACAGATCAAACACCAGTTAATTTTTTAACACATACACTTGATATAGATTATAAGAAATTACCATATGAATATAATATGTGTGACATGTTTAGAAAAGAATTATTAGATAATGATATGACATTAACAAAGATGGGTTGGATATATCAATATAATAGCATTCCAAATAATGTAGATGACAGATTGACTTTTCATTGGATGGAACGAACTTATAAACAACTGTGGGGTGATGATTAATGGCACAAGATGTATCGATAAATGAAAAATGTTTAACATTTATAGATGATTTATTACCAGATGGTTCAACTATATTGGAGTTTGGTAGTGGTCAAGGAACAAAATGGTTATCTGAATTAGGTTTTAAGATGTATTCCGTGGAGAATCAACCAGAGTGGATGGATAAATATCCTAAACACACCACTTACATAAACTGTAGAGTTATTTATGATCAGACAATTATAAAGAAGACTCCACATACGAAACCTGATGGAAATCCATTATTTGAGATAGTAAATAGGGGTTGGTATCACCCACATGATTTGTTTCCAAACCTACCTAAAGAATATGATATGATATTAATTGATGGTCCTGGCAGAATTGGTAGGATGGGGTTTTACGAAAATTTAGATAAGTTTAATGTTGATGTTCCAATAATAGTCGATGATATTCAAAGAGATGATGAGAGATTATTATTATGGAAATTATCTAAAAAGATAGGCAGAGAATATAAGATAATAGATGAATATGCAGGAGTTATACTTGGTAAACCTAAATAAAAAGTATGTAATCGGAACTCATGTGATGTGGTTTGAGATAGAGATGTATGCTGACTTTATCGATGGTATGGTTAATCTATTAGAGACCGTTGAAAATAAAGAAAATGTAACTATTGATTTGTGTTTTAATATGTTACAGCACTTCGAGGAATATGACACGGACAAGATTAAGAAACACGAGTTGGTTATCAAATTTAAAAAGGGTGTGTCGGTATTAGAGGATATGGGATACATCGTTAATCAAGAGATCAAAGATGGTGATGAGTTTTACTTTCATGCTGATTATAGAAGAGATTTAAATTACAACTATTGTAAGAGGGTGGATTATGTAATGTGGGGTGAGACCGACAGTTTCTTTCCAAGAGAGGCATTTCAAGCAATAGAAACTCTGGCTAAATACACAGATGAACAAAACATTCATAAATATCTACTGAGTTTTGCTGATAGAAAGATGTGGGATACAAGTTGGGACCCATTGGTTCATGTAGATTACCGAGATTTACAATTTATAGATGATGAAGAAGGACACTTAAATCCTAATCAAGCTAAGTCACAGTTACCAATAGATCAGATGAATGAGATAAATGCTAAGTCTGATGAATTTGATTTTTCATTCATTAAACATCCAAAAATAAGTGGCGCCTGTTTGGTATTATCAGCAGACTTGATAAAGTTTGGAGTTAACATTCCATCTTGTTTGTTATATAATGATGATGAGGGTTTATCAATCATGTCCCACAAGTTAATGGGACAAAACTTTATTCAATTTGTTTGTCAAAATATTTTACATGTGCATGCTAGAAGACACTCAAAAAAACGAATGTATGTAAAAGATGAAAATAACCCACATTCATTTATTAACAAGAAGAACGATAGTTTTCAACAATTTTTAAAATTATCTAAATATAATATAAATGTACTTGCAAGTGGTCAAGGAAAATTTAAAGAATATAACGATTTAAAACAGATATTGGAGATATGATGAGAAGAGTATTGATTACAGGTATTAACGGTATGGATGGGAGTCATCTTGCTGATTTACTATT